>CZCB01002368.1_pt1 | contig 11854 bp, 20 predicted proteins | sample 591991 | NCBI WGS metagenome assembly CZCB01 (sample SAMEA3556809, study PRJEB10932) | anaerobic digester metagenome | reverse complement strand
GCCCATTATAAATTCAAAATTCCATTCTTAGAGAATCTTCATTTTTAAAATTCTTAAATATAAGGAACTGCTTTACCATATAATTACCAACCCCCTATATTAGTCTTTATTGTGTCGAAAATACTCAATTCTTTTTCTATCGGCGTCTGCTTTCTTTTTAGCTCTTTCCCTAGCTTCTTCGTCACCGCATTTATAATAGAACTTTTTCCCACGGCTGCCCCACCTTACATAACATTTCCCGTCTTCTTTTCCGTACTGAAACGGCATTCTACCCAGCCTCCTTTTCTAAAAAAATGGTGCCCTGAAATAGGCACCAATAGATTAAACTATTATTCTAACCCCATCAATTTTGGATAAATCGTCAGGAGACACATATTTTACTTTATCTATATTCACCCCAGCATCCTTTAGTATCTTAGCACACAAAGATCCAGATTGAAAAGCACTATTATCTTCATATTCTAAGAATCCTTCTACTGAACCTTCTAAGTCTTCTATACCAAATAGTTTTTTGAAAGGTAAACTTAGGAAATCAGTTAATGTCGATATAGCTTTCCCGGCGTAATCATACGGCAGATTCCAGTATTTATAAACACTTTCCAAAACTTTTTCTTTATCTATATCTTCAAATCTTGCTACATCAAAATTCTATATAGCTGTCGGTTTATATTTAATAAGCTTTACCCCATTCAATTGTGCGGATAGTACCCATCCATTTTGTAGATACATCTCCTAATGAACATATTTAACATCTGTTATAGCTAAAACCTTTTTAACTATTGCTGATGTTATTTTATCACTATCCATCTCAGGCGGTATAATCTACATTATCATATTAGCAGCTTTCTCACCAACAAGTTTTTCTAAAGAATTCTTTACAGTATCAAGAACAAAATCTACACCAAAATCAACAATCTTAGCTAAACTTTTATAAGGTTGGGAATAGTAATAAATCGGCAATAACAGTACGTCACCAGTTTGTAATTTCACTATACTTCTTTCTATCATTATTTGTCCCCCTCCTAAACATTTCTCGCATAAATAATTAATACTTCATAAACTCTGTCCGTTTTAACCTTAACCTATTTCTCATATTCTAAGATTTCATAATATGGGAACTCTTCCTTAAAAAACTATATTTCTTTTTCCACATCTATTTCGTCAGCATCAGTATAATAGATTATAAATATATCTACCGTACCATATTCTTCTACTTCTCCTAGGTACTGTTCTAACACTTTATTATCTTGTGGTTGGAACGTCGGCTAATTTAAAAGATTAACAGCAACAAACCCTATAAGTGTAGTTAAAATAACAGCTATTAAAATTCTAAGATTCTCATTCATAAGTTTACCCCCTTTTTAGATTCCATATTTAGGAAAACTACTTAACCTTTAACTTGATGATAGGTCATTTTTCTTCCTATCTGTAATACTACCCCAAAACATCGTCAATAAATTCCTTAAAAGATTTGTAATCAGTTAATAGAAATAGTTTATATAAAAATGAAATAAGATCATGTGAAAAAATCTAATTTTTTACAAATTCATAATAATTTTTATCATAGCTTGTTTGTACTTTTGAAGATATATCTCTTAGCTCGGCTATTTTACCTTCATCAAAAATTAATCTTAACTTCTTAAAATCTAACATTGTTTAGCCTCCTATTTAGACAGATTATTTCAAAAATGGGAATTTTTCCTCTATTACATTAAAATACTTATCAACATAATTTACCCAATCATGCCCGATGTGTGAGTTAAGCTCAGTTATAATTGAATCTATTAACCCAGGAAGGACAAGCTTTAAGATTAGCCTTAAAAACCAATTATCTACATTCGCCATTACTTGTTCTACAACCCATGCCTTTTTATCATCTATTTCTTCTTGTGTATCGAATTGCTGTTCTATTAATAATATATACCTTTTAATCAAAGTTTTGATTAATTCGTAGTTGTGTTTAGCAAATAATTTTGCCAAATTCATTAACAAACTGATAAAAAATTCTTTCATACTATACACCACCTTTATCTCCAAGATTTAGTTAACCTTTAGGATATCTCCCTCATATCCGTTTTCTAAAAAATACGTATATGAATATGGATATATTTTACCAACTTCTTCAGCTATAGCTTTAGCATATTCTTGAATCTCCCATTGCGCGTGTGAATCTGCCCTCAAGTTTAAGAAGTGCATCAATTCCCTGAAATTCGCTGTAAAATAAAATTCAGTATATTGTCCTACCGGGAGAATAATCCTCGCCATTTCCCTAGCCACACCTTTACTTAATAGCCCCTCATACGCCCTGTAAGCTGTTTCATAAGCTTTTGCGACTATATCTATAGCTTCTGCCTCAAGTTCCTTATTTGACGTCCTAACGCTTCCCTGCTTATCTGTTTTTGATTGTGTTCTTATATGATCAGGAATATAAAATTCGTCAGCGTTTTTAGATGTATATCTTCTGCTAACTTCATTATAAGAATTATGTATAACAAATCCATTGGCTATATAGTTGGGTTCTTCATGATTAGATACGGTAATATCATATGTGTCTTCATACCCAGCATATTTTACATTTTCTACTTTAGTAAAGCATATTTTTAGTCTAGAATCTTTAATGCTATCCCCTTGACAAACATATAGCTCATCTTTTATCGGCAATCCATTATTAGCAAATCTTATACTATTATCAAAAGATTTAATAGTATGATCTGTATTTGTTTCTATTTTTAATGCATCACCTAATCTTATCCATCCATCTTCTGTGAAAAATCTATGCCTTAAAGAAGTTTTTATTTTTTTACCATTTTCAAGTTCAACTTCGTATATGTGTTGTTTTCCATTATAGTGAACATCTTCTATGTTAGTGTAATCAATCTCATGCGTTATTTCATTGGCATGCCTTAGTTTCATATTTTTTATCTCTTGCTTATTATGTGATATAGTATCTTGTTTTTGATAGAATATAGAATATATTTCAGCAATACTTTTTTTATATAGTTTTGTTTTCCCATTCTTTGTCCCTAAGGGTAGATCAAAATATAGTTCTGTATCACCAGCTACACATGCTATTCTGTGTCTAAACCACTGACGTGCTACAAAAATAGGAGCCTTTACGTGAAATGTTACAATCAAATGTTCAAACGGTGAAAAGTGTCCTCGCTCCATTAAAGATTGTGCTAACTTTTTATCCTTATCTGTCATTTCCCTGTTTTGTGTGTTATCATTATTTAAATAGGAAACGCGAGCAGCTTCAACCGCCCTTTTGTCATCTCCTAAATAATCAACAACTTCTACGAACCCTCGATCAAGTACTTTTATCATATAACCCTCCCATATTAAAAATATACTAATTTGTTAACAAAATCCCAATTGGCAAAAGCCCAACGGGATATAGCTTATTCTTGTTTTTGCTCTTGTTCTTGCTGTTTAGACTGTTCTATACTTCTTACATAATTATTATAGAATTCTTCGAGCTTTGATGGTCCTATTCTAAATGATACATCAAATTCTACATCAACTCTTTTAAAACCTACTCCACCTACCAACTCTACTTTTGCTAAACCTAAATAAAATCCATCTTCAATACCTATTGCTTTTAACCCCTCTGCTATCGCTTCTTTATGCTGTACTAATGACTCGACATCTTTGTTGTCATAAAGATTATAAGCACTTTTTATTGTTCCATTCGCAGATAAGTATTCTACCTCATCAAACCTGAACTCTTCTTGTAATTGTTTATCACCTTTTCCTTTTAACTCCATGTTGCTTATTAATATTCCAGTTTCCTTCTGGAAGACAGCCATCATATTAACCAAATTTTGTAGATTTGCCACTAAAATTCCCCCTTAAAAAAATTTTGTAATTGTTGAGGATGTTCTCAAACCTTGTTATTAGCACTTTGTATTCCTAGATATTTGATACTATATACTAATCTAATACTGATAAATCTAAATCTTCAAACAACTCTGGTTGATACATCATCGCATATATATCTTCATATGCTTTTGAAAATACTATTAGACCATATTTCTCTCCGCCAGCTTTAGCTAAATCTACCTTATTTTGCTCTATATATTTTTTGAATGGATTAGATTTGTTATTTTTAGAATAACCTATTATGTCTCTAAGCTGCCATTCTTCCCTATTTTTACATTCTATAACAAATGGGAACTTCTTTTCTACTTCTTTATCAAATATATTTATATCGCCAATTTCAGTTGATTTATTGCCACTAGCATCAGCTCTTTGTATATATTTTTTATCTACGTTAAACTTTTTTCTAATCATTGATGCTACTCTATCTTCAAGAGACTTGCCTTTTCTTTTACTCTTCGACTACATAATTTTACTCCCACTAAAGAATGTTTAACATTCTTATTAGCATCTTTGCTTCTTGAGCATCTTTTGTTTCTTCTAACTTCTACTATATTATATCACGTTTTTCCTTTTTTGTCAAGCTAATCCCCCCATGTTGAATATATTTACTAAATAAGCATTCTTGAAGTTTATAGATTATTTCTTGCTAAACTTTCTTAAAATTTTTATTGTCTGTGTTAATATAAATATATTTTCTACTCGGGAACATTTTATCTAGTGCCAAATACATATCTACTACTTCTCCTATTCTTTTTTTAGCCTGTTCTTCTAAAAAGTCTACTTGCTTATCTGCCATTATCCGTTCCTTAACGCCATCTTTATTGCCATACAATATAAATGTTATTTCAGGCAAAATAGTTACAAACTTTCTTACAATATAATCTACTTCTAATGGATGCATATTTAATAATAAAGATTGATAAACTATTGTACTATCAATATATCTGTCTGTTATATATATTTTATCATCTTCTATGATTGAAGATAACTCCGCTTTCGCCTATAAAAATAAAGCAAAATCTGCTTTTGGATCTTTTTTAACTTCCTTAATAAGCCTTCGACACTCTAACCCTATCTCTGTAGTACCAGGATCTTGAAGAAAAATAGCCCTATCTTTTATTATATCCTACAACTATTCCACAACTGATGATTTCCCAACCTTGTCAGGGCCTTCAATAGAAATAAGCATTCATCATTCATCGTCCTATTGTAAATCTGGGAACTCTATGTTTATTTTTTCGTTATTAAGTGCCGATGTGATAAGTTTGTTAATTTCGTCATATGATGTTATGTCTATTGTCATGAAAGCACCATCAAATTTAATGTTAGTATCCTTTACTTCCATGCCAAAATTAACACCATCAATCGTGGCCAATCCCTGTTCGCTGTATAATAATAATGTATTATCACCAGGCAAATCTTCTTTTTCTACCTAAACTTTAAGTATTATGCCCTTTGGTCTAATAGTTAAGCTCTTGATAGTTGCTAACATTCTAAATACCCTCCTCTTAAAAGTTTTAATATTTCGTAATTTGAAAATATAACTCATGAAGTTCACAGTATCTTTCAAAAAATTTTATAACATATTCATCATTATTTATCCCGTTATATTTACTAATAGCTGTTGCCAAATTCCCAGATTCAACATATTTCTCAATAAAGTAGAAGAAAGATAATACTGTTGTCCTTAACGGTGTTATATATAAATCATATGGTGTATGAAAATCTAGATTATAAAATCCTAGCTCATTTAATTCTTCCTCATATTTAGATTTAACATACCATCCTGCTTCTATACTTAATTGCGTGAATCCTACGGAATTACCAGAATCACCATATATCCATTTATAAGAACTTTCTTGTTCAATAAGAGCTATAAAAATAATTGGTTCTATATTATACATTACTGCTATTTCTAACATATACGGAATAACTAATTGAAGCCTCTCCCAATCATTTTGCGAGATATAGTTATGATTATTAACTGCCCTTGTAGCGATCAACTCTTCATATATATTATTATATTCCGTAGCTACAACAATAATCGATAGAACAATAAATAAAATTAATAAAATACTATTTCTTATCTTGACCACCTCCTTGTACGGCATACTTAAAAAATATTATCAAGCCTTTAAGTTAGAGATAGGCTACTTACTTATTTCTCACTAAATAAAGTATTAGGCTTTCTATTTCATTATTAAGTATGTATTTTTTTGCTCGTCCTCTGTCCTAATAGTAAATAGGAAACTTTTTCTATATTAATATAAGTTCATTTAACATTAAAGACCTTACATTGTATTTATTAAAAAAATAAGACATCATATTACTTAAATATACTGCCAGAACTCTTTCAAACTTTTCTGGTATATTTGTAAACTATTGAAACACGTTCTCTGCGGAATTAGTTTCTACTCCAAGCTATAAAGGCACTACATCTGTTATTATTCCCTAATGATTATCATACTAACTATTATTAATAATATATATATTATTATTTTTTAGTTTAGAAGCATATACCTTTTCTATCATTCTATGATGATAATAAAATTTCCCTTTATGGAAACACTAAGTCCCAATCTCTTCTTTTTCACCAGTTATATCGCTAACATTTTCTATTCCAAAAAACATATCTATTTCGTCATAAGTAGGCATTTCTTTTATATCCTCCATATAAGTATGATACATTTGAAAATCATTTGTCTCGTCAAAAAACATTGGGAAAGTAGAAACATTTTTTACGCTTTTTCTTTTAAGTAAAATATAATAGTTAAAATCATTTAGCCCAGGTTGCTCATCTTTGTTCTCATATTCTATGATATCAAAAAAACGATATATCAACGCTCTATGCTACTTGAACTATTGATTTGACATAACAGAATAATTTATTCTTACCAGAACATATGGTATTTTGTACTCTATAATTTTTTCCAAGTGTGAAGCATTTATAATATCCATATAATATAACGTATCATTATCTATTTTCTCTACATCGTATATAACAAAATCTCGCATATACTATTCTCTATATTCAGGATTTATTTTATTTATATATTGATAAACATAATCTTTATTTTTTTCATCTACAAAAAATTTGTAACGCTGCATCTGTTTTTGTATAAAATTCATTGGCACACCTTCCCGTATTTTACATTAAAAACCCGCCCGATTCGACAGGGCGGGAAGAACAAGTAGAAAAATTATCCTAATTACCAAAAATCATCCTCAATACTCTTAAAATTATAATCAATCATATCTTTAACATTCTTCCCCAGATTATCACCTCCCTACCGCAATGTTGATAGCGAGTGCGTGATTTAGCTAAATATATTGCTATTACTATTCTACCTATCACCCCCTTTTTTATTTTTTATAAAAGGTTATAGCTCTATTTTCTTAAACTTCACGTTAGTATCTCTTGTAGTCACTTTTAGCCTTATTACACCAGGCATATCTTTTGTGTCCACAACTTCCACATTCTCAATTTTATGCTTAAACTCTATGATTCGTCTACCGTAATTAGTGGATATCTGTTTTACTATTGGTGTGTAATTTTCAGATATCTCTTTCTTCTTCACTGTAATACTAAGAAATTGTCTGCCATGATCTTCAAAGGTTTCTACTTCGAAATCTTCTTTGGAATACAATCCCAAAGCAATGTCAATAATAAAGGTTGTCATTTCATTGTAGCCATCTTTTTCTGGTTTTTCTCTGTAGATGTTTATTACCGGTACTTTTTGATGATCCTTATCATGGATAGTTAATAATCCATTATCCCATTTAAAATACTCGTCAAAAATCTTGTCGATGAAACCAAGATCGAAATCAAGATATGCTCCTCTGGAAAGATATACGTTATTACCCAATGTCATAATACATCACTCCTCCTGGTAGTTTATTTGCCGTCCCGTTATTGGTGACAGCATAATTTTCTCCTTCATTTATATTATATCACATTCACATAAACTATGTCAAGTTTTTACTACACAATTTTTATATTTTTTCTATTTATATTATATCACATTTTACTAAGCTATGTCAAGTATTTTTATAAAATTTTTATACCACTAACTTCTCCCAAAACTCCGCATTAAATCCAGAAAATATAAAATCTCCAACTATAATAAACGGATATAATGGTTCTATCGACTTATCTTTTAGCGTTTTTGTTATTTTTTGTTTTAACGGTTGGCTCAAGTCTTTGAAGTTGGAATATATGAACTCTTTTTTATTTTTCCTAAAAAATTCCTTCGCTTTATCACAGTTTTCACATCCTTCTTTACCTATTATTATGATGGTATCTAAATCTATTTTTGTGTACATCCTTAACACCTCTTTCGGCCTTATTCTTTTATATATAACACATTAATAAAAGTTTTGAATTAATATTTCTATTATAATCCATGATTTCCTTACCGCAATCCTCTCAATCAAGCTTTAAACTTAGTGGTAGATCGCATCACGAGCAAGCTGACCAACTACATGATCTACAACTTATACATCCTTCTGTTTTTTCCAATGAACTTCTTTCTCCACAATTAGGACATACTATTTCCCCAGTTTTAGTATCATAATAGTTGCTATTTTTTAGTATTATATTACCTTTTTCTATTTCTACAGATATATCAAATGGTTCGTCCCGCTCTTGGTTTATATTTTCATTAACAATAACTGTTATATTGTCTAAAACTTGTAAGGCTTTTTTTATCTCACTAGAAACAGTTCGTGAGTACTCATGTTCGATTTTATCTAATTGTTTAGTAATTTCTTCAATAGACACACCAGCTCTTAATGCGATTGAGGATAATCTTCCTATTATTTCAGCCTTTTCGCTACCATTAGTTAAAAATACTTCTGTTGGATTTTTATCTTCATCAAATGACAAAGTTAAATAGTTTTTAGTCTTTTGTGTTTCGAATTTTCTTACTACGCCTAACATATGTTTTGCTCTAGGTTTAGATCTTATTTTTCCTTTATCATCTAATAAAAAAGATAGTTTGTCGGATATTTTTTCTTCTTTAAATCCTTCCTTAAGTTTTTTCTCCGTATCTTTCTTCTCACTTGTTTTAGAAGATAAAACTTGTGTTTGTAAGCTTCCATCTCTATATATTGTTATACCCTTTATAACTGGTGATTTTAATGCTTTGAGGTACGCGTTTTTTACATCTTCTACAGTAGCACTATTCGGCATATTTATTGTTTTAGAAATAGCTGAACTACAACACCATTGTACAGCTTCTTGCATCTCTATATGATCATTAAAATCTATGTTATTCGCACTAACAAATATATCTTTATACACATCATATTTACTGTCTAACTCACTTAAATCTCCATTATGTTCCTTAAAGTAATCTTTTATCTCTTCTGGTAATAATCTATCTGCTATTTCTGCCGTATATTCAACCTTACTTTTTTCTCTATTTTTAGAAACAATAGTACGCTCATAATGAAAACTAAATATAGGTTCTATTCCAGATCCAACATCTCCCCATTGTTTAGTAAACCCAAGTTGTGAGGTTGTACCAGTTGGTGCTACAGTTGTTGTATTTATATTTCTTCTATTTATAACTTTATTTAATATATCATCCTTAAGATAGCTTAATGTTTTATTGAATATAATGTCTAACTCTTTTGAACCCCATTCATTAAATTTTTCATATTCTTCATGTGGGTTAAACCATATTTCTGCTGGTACAATACTTGGATCTCCTATTTTATTGAACATCATTGGTGTTAGATACTTTGCTGCTTCATAACTTTCAAATAAAGAACCTGTCTCAAGTATTTTCATTATATTATATCCAAAAGCTCTACCTTTTTTACTGTTATATGGTATACCCAGCCTTATTAAAGAACCAGCTAATCCATAGAATCCTAAACCTACAGATCTAAAACCAAGTACACCTTTTTTAACTTCATCAATAGGATACATCATTAAGTCATGTAAGAAATCTAAGAAATAATAAGATAATCTTGCCGCATTTAATAAACTATTAGTATCTAATTCTACGTCAAAAACACTATTTTTATTTTCTTTATCGAATATAAACTTATTGACATCAAGATGCCCTAAATCACATGTGTCATAAATACCATATCTACTAGAACTTATTCCCGGACGCTCTCCACAAGGATTGCTCTATCTCATTGGGATAATGTCTCTAAAAGGATTGTATTTATTTATTTTATCAAAAAGTAATAATCCTGGATCTCCAGATTTCCAAGCACTTTCTGCTACATTATTTAGAAACTCTCTAGCATTTATAGAAGTTTTATATCTACTTTTATCTATTTTAGGGTCTACAACTTCTTCATATTTTTTACCTTTGAAAGTAAAAGGTATGTCTTCATTTTTTTCATACTTTTTGACAAGATCCATAGAATTATTTATACCAATAGATAAGTTGAAAACTGATAAAACACTTTCGCCATTATTATTTCTTTTTGCTTCATAAAACTCTATAACATCAGGATGTAATGATGCTTCTTTCTCCCAAAATTTGTTAGAAGAATCTAATAACACTGCCATTCCGGCAAATCTTCTTTTAGATCCTTGTTTTATTACTTGCCCCATAGAATCATACATTTTAAGAAACTCAACAGAACCAGAACTGTCGCTATCAGACGATTTAATATGCCCATATCTTGGCCTTAACTCTCCTATATTTATCCCTATACCTCCACCAGATTTAGATATAAGACCAGCATCTTTCATCGTATCAAATATGCCTTCAATACTATCATCTACATCTAAAATAAAGCAAGCACTTGATGTGAAATTAACCCTATCTAAATGGTCGTATATATATTTATAATCTCCATATTCTATATTAAAATCTTTATAAAAATCTTTTGATATACCAGCACCGAGCGAAAAAAGTGCGGGGCTATTAAATATAAAAATTCTAAATACTAACATTCTTTCTAAAACTCTTTCAAAATTTCTTATAATATCTAAATACTCTTTATCAAAATATAACGTCATCTATGAAGCTACAGTCCTTGCTACTCTTCTAGATACGTCGCCCCAGTCTTTATCTTTTTCTCCATTCTAATATGTCATGAGATACCTTTCTTTTATAACTTTTTCCATTTGCGGTAGTGTTTCCATACAGCTTTCATCTGATTTTATATATTTATCAATAAAACTATCTACTTCAATTATCAAGTTATTTAAGTGTTCCTAAAAATCTTGTTGTTTTTGCTCATCCTTCTTATTTTGATTTAAGATGTCTGTATACTCTTCCCATAACTCATAAAAACTTTTTGTCAAAACTTCCATTCATAACACCCCTCTTTCACTGATTGCTTGCCATATATGTAATCTTCAATAGCTTTTCTTGATAAATGATTGGCTACAGTATTATACTGATTGCCGGAATGTGCCTTAACTTTTACAAACGTGATATGCATCCCTTTAGATAGTTGAGACATTTGTTTCTTATACATTTTGGCAATAGCTGACCTGGCTTTACTACTACAATCGACAATAGTTCTAATACCATTATAATCATGAAAGATTATTATATTTTTACATCCTAGTTTTTTACATTCTTCGACAGCTGCTGTTGTTGCTTTTAACTCTCCAAAAACATTCCCCGAATTATAAACATTAGCGCTATGAAAAGATTTCCTAATTTCATGTCCGCTTGGGAACAAAAGTATAAACCCAGAACCAACAATTTTTGTTTTAGGATCATAGCTACCATCAACAAATGCTTCAGCCACAGAAGTATCTATCTTTTGTTTTTATCATAATTCATAAAAGCTACCACTTTATCCCTGTCATAAGAACAAAAGTATTCCGCTCCTTCAAAACCACATATTTGCCTAGTGAACTACCCCCACCTGTAGAGGTGGTGGCTTCGTGGTCAAGGTAACTTCTGTTACCAGATTCCCCACGCTCAAGGGGCTGTTCCTTCCCCAGTTTTACCATCTACATGGCTAATTTTAGTAGGTTCTTTGCTGCGTT
>CZCB01013154.1_pt1 | contig 11879 bp, 12 predicted proteins | sample 591991 | NCBI WGS metagenome assembly CZCB01 (sample SAMEA3556809, study PRJEB10932) | anaerobic digester metagenome | reverse complement strand
GTATAAGAGACAGGCTTTATACAGACCTCTACCGATGAGCTGAAGGGCAGGAAACTGTTTGTCTGGGGTATGGGAGCCGGAGGCAGGAACTGGCAGACCTTCCTGTCCCAACCGGGCAGCGCATACCTGGAGATTCAGGCCGGTCTGGCCCGCACCCAGCTGGAGCATCTGCCCATGAAGGCCAATGAAACCATCAGTTGGATGGAAGCCTATGGGCCAGTATCCGCCGAGGCCTCTGCCGTCCATGGCAAGGATTGGGCTTCTGCAGTAGCGGCTGTAGAGGAAAGTCTGGAAAAGACCTGTCCCCGGGCTTTGGTGGACGATATGCATCAAAGGGCAAAAAAAGAGTTGGATGGAAAGGCGGGTAACATATGGACTGTCGGTGAGGGCTGGGCCCTCGTTGATAAGGAACTCCTGGGGGAAAGGTTCCGGGATTCAGGCCTGGAGTTTCCGGAATCCTGTCTTGGAGAACGCGAAGAACCCTGGCTGAGGCTAATTAGGGAGGGTAGCCTGCCCTGTCCCGGGGTGCTGGAAGAGCCCGGCAGCTACCAGATCGGCAGGGAGTGGGAATCTCTGCTGGAGGAATCCATCAAGGCAGGAGGGAGCCGGCATTGGTATGGCTACTACCAATATGGTGTTGTATTGGCTCATAGCGGAAGGATGAAAGAGGCGGAAAAGGCCTTTGATGATTCCCTTGAATGTGCTGTAAGTCCCTGGGCTCTTCGGAACAAGGCCCTGTTAAGGGATTTGGCTGGAGACCGGGAATCAGCCGTCAAGTTGTGGATCCAGGCCTTGACCATGCTACCGGAGCCCAATATTGCCAAGGAGACCCTCCAAATACTGAGCAAGGCAGGAAAGTACCGGGAGATTATAGAACTATATAATAAACTGCCTTCAGAGGTAAAAGAGCTGGGCAGGCTCAAGGTCATATTGATTGAAGCCCTGCTTGAAACAGGGGATATAGACGGGGCCGAGGACATGCTGCAGGGCGATATAGAGCTGACGGATATAAGGGAAGGGGAGGTAAAGCTGACAGACCTGTGGTTCCGTATGATGGCTATGAAACGTGCCCGGGAGACCGGAGTAGAAGTAGACGATGCTCTTCTAAAGCAGGTCCAAAGGGAATGCACACCACCCCTGCATCTGGATTTCCGTATGCATTAATACCATGATTATTTATCCCTATTGCATATTTGATTCGCATAGGGTCAGAAAGGCGGGATTACTTCATGGGCAAGATTTTAGCTGTTGATGGCGGGGGCAGTAAACTAAGGATGGTGCTATTCGATGATGACTTTAAACTGCTGGGTCAGGGTTTGAGTGGCGGGGTTAACGTGACTCAGACTACGCCGGAGAACAGCCGGGCAAACGTGGCGGACTGCCTCGGGCAGGTATTTAAGGGGGAGAGATCCGTAAATCTGGATCGCATATATGTGGTCTTTGTAGGCCCTGTGAACATCCTGTACGAGGAGTTGGAAAGGTATGCTACCGTCAAAGAAATTGTAGAATTGGGCGAAGCCAAGGCCGGAATGCTGGCGGGCATCATGGAAAAGGAGGGTATCCTGGCACTTTCCGGTACCGGATGCGACGTTTTCTATGTCCGGGAAGAGGAATCATTAAATGTCCTGCTGGGAGGTTGGGGTCCAATCCTGGGGGACCAGGGGAGTGGGACATGGATAGGAGAAGAGGCAATTAAGGCAGCTGTTAAATACGTTGAAGGCTGGGGTAAACCTACCAAAATATACTCCCTGATTGAGCGTGATTGGAAACTGGAATATCCAAGGCAGATGATCCAAATTGTCCATGGGGCAGTGGCACCCTTCAGGGTGGTGGCCTCCTTAACCCATATAGTCGGCGAGGCTGCCCGTGCAGGAGATGAGGTAGCCCTTGAGATTTTGGCTGAAGCCGGGGAGCAGATGGCCAAACAGGCAGATTGCCTGATTCGCCGTGAAGGTATCCCGGAAAGGTATTGGAAGGTGGTATGCTGCGGTGGGGCTTGGAAGACCCATCCAAGGATGTTCGATACTTTCCGCCGTCGGTTGGAGGAACTATATCCCAATATACAGGTGTACAAACCCTGGTTTGAGCACATCCTGGCCGGCCTTGTAAATGAAATACTGTTAAAGGGTATACCCATAGAGCAGGGAAAACAATTAATCCGGGAGAAGTTCCCCGATTATGTAATCAATTGGTAGAATAAGACCTTGTGTTAGTCATTTGTCTTTGATGATGAGCTATTGATAAGCGGATGACTTCATCGATTTGGCTAAGAAAACTTGGCTTATGGAATGTAGAAAAGCCGTGGCTTTAAGCAGGACGCTTAAAGCAGCGCTCAATAGCCATTATCAATCTTTATGACTGGTACAAGAGGTTAGAATAAATAGGTGAAAGGGGATGGATATGGACGCTATCAGGGCTTACTTCGATAATTTAAAGGATATCATCGATAAGGTCATTGACACCCAGGCGGAGGCTTTGCATAAAGGAGCCCAGATTCTCAGCCAGGCGGCCCTTAAGGGGCATAATCTATTTGCCTTTGGGTGTAGTCACGCAGGACTTCTGGCCTTGGAACTCTATTACAGGACCGGGGGTATGGCCCTCATCAACCCTATAAGGGCTCCCGGATTGAATCTGGATGTGGACCCTGCCACCATGACCAGTCAGATGGAGAGGTTGCCTGATTATGGCCGGATCATTATAGATGCGCAGCCCATAGGAAGTGGCGATGTCATTATCATCCATTCAGTGTCCGGGCGGAATACCGTTACTATAGATGCAGCCCTTAGGGCAAAGGAGAAGGGTGCCACAGTAATTGCCCTGACCAATATGGAAACAACCCGCCAGGTAAAATCCCGACATCCCAGCGGCAAGAATCTATATGAGGTTGCAGATTTGGTTTTGGACAATTGCGGATGCCTGGGCGATGCATCCCTGGACATATCCGGAGTTCCGGAAAAGGTGGCCCCGACATCCACGGCGGTTGGCGCTGCCATGCTCAATGCCATGATGGCTCAGACGGTGGCCTTGATGACCGAGGCCGGTGCCGTTCCCCCCGTATTTGTATCAGCAAACCTGGATCGGGGAGATGCTCATAACAAGGAAATGCTGGCCCGGTACAAGAACAACATTTTCTATATGGGACATTCTAAATAAAGTCAGGAGGATGACGCCATGTTAATAGATAGGTATTGGAAGGAAGTTGAATCCCTATATGACAGGGTTAAGACTACCCAGCGGGAAAACATTATAAAAGCCGGTAAACTGATCGCCGATGCAGTTGATAAGGGAGCCTGCGTACATATCCATGATACCGGGCATATCATCGACTCAGAATTGATCTATCGTGGGGGTGGATTGATCCTGTACAAGAAGTTTAAGTACAATCTCATGGTAGACAATCCGGTAAGAAAACGGAACCGGGATGATCTGGATACCTCCATGGAAGGATTGGCAGCATACGCCCTAAAAGCTTCAGGGGCAAGACCCGGGGATGTATTCATCATAGGTTCGGTTTCCGGCCGTAGCTTTAGCGCTGTGGACCTGGCTTACGAGGCAAAAAAATGGGGAATGAAGATTATCGTGGTCACCTCCATGTCCTATGCAACTACCGTAGACAGCCCCCATTCCAGCGGTCTGAAGCTCTACGAGATGGCCGATGTGGTAATAGATAATTGCGCTCCCGCGGCTGAAGCCATGATGGAGGTTGAGGGTTTGGAGCCTCGAATGTGTGCTGCATCCGGCCTGTCCGCTGCCTTCATACTATGGAGCGTAACCACGGTAGTGGTGGAAGAACTCATGAAAAAGGGCAAGGTCCCGGGAGTATTAAAGAGTGCCAACTTCCCGGGAGGGAATGAGTATAACAAGAGCTATGTTGAGCCCAGGTATGAGAGGGAGGGGCTCTAAAAGGGATAAGGAGAGCAAGAATAAATCCTTCATAGTCTACACGATAAGTAGATTATGAAGGATTTATTTTATTGGTGTTGGCCACCTTTGGTGATTGGATTATCACTTATTTCCTTTTAAATATGCAAGATTCTTTTTGATAAGCTCATACCTCTGTTTCACGCAATCTACGGAACGAAGCGGGTCACTGGGTGTGTTGAAAACATAATAAGTAAGTTTTTCGATCGTGGTGGTCGCTACATGAAGCCTGGTGTCGCTTGAAGCATAATATATGAACACTTCGTTTTTGTCATTGACGATGGCACCATTGCTAAATACCACATTGGAAACATCACCTACACGTTCTTGTCCCAATGGTCCTAAGAACAAACCGGAAGGTTCTGCGATTTGCTTCCAGGGTTCTGCAAGGTCGGTTGCAAATGCATATAATACATACCGTAATCCGGCAGCTGTATTTCTTACACCATGAGCAATGTGTATCCAGCCTTTATCGGTTTTTATTGGTACGGCACCGGCACCGTTCTTTTCTTCCGTAATCGTATGATATTTTCGGTGGTTGATAATTTCCTCATGATCGATTTCAGGGTTTTCAATATCGTCACAAAGGGCAAATCCGATTCCACCGCCCGAACCGGTTTCGATAAAACCATCCTGTGGTCTTGTGTAAAATGCGTATTTTCCATTTACAAACTCCGGATGCAGTACAACGTTCCTTTGCTGTGCCGATTTTGTTTTTAAATTAGGCAGTCTTTCCCACTCTTTTAGATCCTTGGTTCTTACGATGCCTGCTGCAGCTTTGGCGGCGGATAAGTCATCAACAGATGTATCCTTACTTTCAGAGCAGAATACTCCATAAATCCATCCGTCTTCATGTTGAGTAAGTCGCATATCATAGGCATTAACTTCTTCTTTTTCTGTATCGGGCAGGAGGACAGGATAATCCCAAAATTTAAATCCATCTACACCGTTGTCACTTTCGGCTACTGCAAAGAATGATTTTCTGTCATTGCCTTCTACTCTGGCTACCAAATAGTATTTACCATTCAAAAAAATAGCCCCTGAATTGAATACAGCATTTACTCCCAGGGTTTCAATCAGATCAGGGTTTTCTTCTTCATTGAGATTGTACTTCCAAAAATAGGGGATGTGATCTCTTGTTAGAACAGGATTTTCCCATCTGTCATAGATCCCGTTGTAAAAATCGGTTTTTCTATTTTTTTTGTTAATGGTAAGATTATAGTTATCAATTAATTTGTTTAATTTTTCCTTGTACATTTGCGCCCTCCTCAATAATAAAAATAATTAGCATTTGCCTCATTATAGGGTTATAAACCGAAAACTGTCAATATGATAATTTGTGAGGTTTGATTATGAACCCAGGTATGAGAGGGAGGGTCTTAATAAACTATTAGGATAATAATGGAATCATCCTGCTTGTATCTCCAGGATATTAATATTAAAATGAAATGAAGAAGGAGATGAAGCACAACAATGGTAGAGGGTCTTTTGAATGAAATCAGCAGGGAATTGGAAGGCATACCAGGCATAATAGGTATAGTTTTAGGCGGTTCAAGGGCAAGGGGAACCCATCATGAAAAGTCCGACATAGATATTGGAATATATTATGACGAAGCAGAGGGCTTTGATATCGAAGAGTTAAACAAGGTAGCTGCAAAACTGGATGATGAACGTAGAGAAAAGCTGGTTACCCAAATAGGTGGCTGGGGTCCCTGGGTGAATGCAGGCGGGTGGCTTGTTATTCAGGGATATCATGTGGATTTTATATTGCGGGATATAAAAAGGGTGTCTCAGGTCATTGATGATTGCCTGGCCGGAAAAGTATCCACCCATTATCAGGCTGGGCATCCCCATGGATACTTAAATGTAATGTATATGGGTGAAATCTCCGTTTGCAAAATCCTTGTTGATCCCAGAGGTATGATATCAGATCTAAAATCAAAAACCAGGCCGTATCCTCGGGCTTTGAAAGATGCATTAGTTCAATACTTTATGTTTGAGGCCTCTTTTTCATTGGTATTAGCTGAGGATAATGTGGATAAGGATGACATTTATTATGTATGCGGAAATTGCTTTAGAAGCATTTCCTGCTTAAATCAAGTCTTATTTGCCCTGAATGAAGAATACTGCATTAATGAGAAAAAGGCCGTGAAAATGATTGATGGCTTTAATATAAAACCCAAGGATTACAAGAATAGAATAGATGAGATAATTACACTGCTTTCCCCTGATTCAGATGCTACAGGAGAGGGGATAAATATGCTCAAGGGACTTATTAGTGAAACAGAAATGCTGCTTAATTAAAGAATATAATCATATACCTTATATTAGATATGAGAGAATATTTGACTGGTTTGTTTTTCTTAGTATGTACAACTACATATAGTATATGGGTGGTGGCTTATGAGAAGCGATGGGATATTCAGAGCTGAAAAAGTCTATAATATCCGAAGGTGTAGACAATTTATTGGAGTACTCAGAGTGCAAGGCTGATTTCATTAATGAAATCCTTAGAAAGGCTAGTGATATGAAAAAGAAGGTTGCATTTGTATGTGTCCATAATTCTTGCCGTTCTCAAATGGCAGAAGGTTGGGCCAGGAAATTAGGAAGTGGGGTATTGAAAGCATACTCGGCAGGGACGGAAAATTACCCCGAAGTGAAACCCTTGGCGGTGCAGGTAATGGAAGAGGCAGGAGTGGATATGAGTGGCCATCAGCCGAAGCTATTAAGCGACATTCCATCGGAAGTAGATATCTTAATAACCATGGGATGTAATGTGGAATGTCCTAATGTACCATGTCAGCACAGAGAAGATTGGGGGCTTAGCGACCCGTCGGGTGGACCAATAGAGGATTACAGAAAAACAAGGGATATAATCAAGGGGAAAGTGGAGGATTTAATACATAGGATAAAGAACAATCAGATTTGATAAAAAGATAAATCCCTCATAATCTACAAAAGTAGATTATGAGGGATTTATTATTTTAGATGTTTACAATGAGTGTGATTATAAAACAAACTCTTTCCTTCCCCGACCTCGCAAACCCGCATGGTTGGTGGGTGGGATTAAATGGATGAAAATAAAGATGTTCCTTAAAATAGGTGGTTGGATTGAATTAAATGGGAAAAATGGAAGGGATAAAAGTAAAAAAAGTTGTTCCTTTTTAGGGAGAAGGGATGAGGGGAAAGGGATAAGGAGAGAAAGATAAAATCCTTCGTAATCTGCATGATAACTGGATTACAAAGGATTGATTTATTTTATTGGATATATCCTTGCTCCTTAAACCTATACCCTTAACCCTGTTCCAAAGGAACATGTTTATTTACAATGGAATGACTTTATTTGCAATGGAAAGAGTTTATTTGGTGGTTACACAGAAGGCAGGGATAAGGAACAAGGAGAAGAGGGAAGAGAAAGCACTATTGATATCTGATATGAGAATATAGGTATGGTTGAAAACATGGTAAAAATTTAGCCAATAAGAAATAAAATTATGGATTTGTTGACAAATTTATACTTATAATATATAGTAAATTGTAGAATATACATTCTTAACGACATATATGTAGACTCATTTCGTTTGCTTCATATGGAAATATTAAATTTAGAAAGGGGGCAGAATAATGCCATACTACTATGTTAATAACGACCAGACAAGAAACCCTGGTTTACATCATGAAGTACATACTGAGGAACATGCTAATGAACTAAAAATCTCAAATAAAACATATCTAGGTTATTTCCCTAATTGTGTAGGTGCTAAAAAGAAAGCAAAAGAAATTTACGACGATGCAGATGGATGCGCAATTTGTTGTCCGCTATGTCATGAAGGGTAAACTGTATCATATTTAATGATGAGTTATTTTATAATGTTATGGAGAAGGAAATGTTAAGTTTTCAGGATTAGTCTGAAAAGTTGGGTTATTTAGGGATTAAGAAATGAGATAAAAGTTAGATGAGGGATAGTGGACGAATTTGGAAGGAACATGAGGGAACATAGAAAAGATTGCAGAGTTTAATTGGAATAGAGTATGTTTTTTCGAAAAAGGCTGGACATCTATTTTCATAAGCGTTCAGCCTTTTTCATATTGAAACATTTACAATTCGGTTTAAGGGGGTAGGTGCGTGTCCATTAATAACCAGTTTAATAGATTTATAAGAGAAAATTTGGCTTTGTCACAAAAGGATATTACTACAAAAGTTAAAAGTAGAGAATGGCTTATAAATAGAGTAATTCAAAAAATAGGGGAAAAAATGGATTGCCCACAATTATATAAGGAAAATGGTCAAGAATATATAACATTTGGTAGTTATTTCAAAGGAACTAAAGTATCTGATGTGGATGAATTTGATATTATGCTTATTATTGATTCGAATGGTGGAGTGTTTAAGCAAGGAGGTATTCAAACGGGCGAAGGAATTGGTGTTATAGACCCTAACCCTAAATACTTCCAAAAATATAGAAAAGAAAACGACCCTGAGTTTGTAAGCCCAAGGAAGATAATGAATTGGTTAAAGGGTATTATTGATGAAGTATTAGAACCTTATGGTTGTGAACCTGGCGAGAAAGATGGACAGGCTGTTACAGCACACATTAAAAGTAAAGATGTATATATTGATTTTGTACCTGGAAGCATTTTTAGAAAAGTTGGTTCTAATGAGATATTTTACACGATACCAAAAGGGGATGCAGATGGGGGATGGATTATAACAAATCCAAGGATTGATAAGGAAATTGTTAATGAAACTGGTTCAAGGTATGAACAATTCAAAAATAGTATTAGACTATTTAAATATATTTTTAAAGTAAGTTATAATGTGAAGATATCATCTTATGCGGTTGAATCAACACATATAGATTTTGAGAGGAAATGGATCTATGTCAATAGTTTGGACAAAAATTTAGGTTATTTGTTGGTTCCCCGCCACCCTTGACAAAGGAGCCTGTAATAAATTTTGTGTAAAGGGAATAAAAGAGACTCTTTCTTGGCAATAATTAGATAAATGAAATACAAGAAATTACCAAGGAGGAGACTTTTATGTCGAATATATCTAAAGAGGTTTTAAGAAAGTATGTCCAAGAACAAAAATTTAAGAACTCAACCGAGGTCTTAAATGCGATGAAGGAAATGTTTAAAGATGTCCTTCAAGAAGCACTAGAAGCAGAAATGGATCTACAGCTTGGATATGATAAATACAATATATCTGAAAAGCAAGTTCAAAATAGCAGAAATGGTTACTCCAAAAAGACTGTAAAGACTGAACTTGGGGAAATAGATCTAGACATACCACGGGATAGGAATGGGGAATTTCAGCCTCAAATTATCCCAAAATACCAACGAAACATAACAGGCATAGAAGATAAAATAATGGCTCTTTACGCAGCCGGAATGACTACAAGGGATATCTCAGATCAAATTAAAAATCTATATGATGTTGATGTATCAGCTGAAATGGTGTCTAATATAACAAACCGGATTCTCCCAATAGTTACAGAGTGGCAAAATAGGCCTCTTGAGAGTACATATTCATTTGTATTTATGGACGCCATACACTACAAAGTACGTGAAGATAAGCATATTGTTGTAAAGGCAGCTTATGTGGTGCTAGGTGTAAATATGCACGGTGAGAAAGAAGTACTTGGGATATGGGTAGGAGCAAATGAGAGCAGTAAGTTCTGGCTATCAGTACTGAATGATCTTAAAAACAGGGGTGTTGATGACGTTCTCATATTCTGTGTAGATGGTTTAAATGGCTTTAAAGAGGCTATAGGAGCAGCTTATCCCTTTGCCAAGATACAACGTTGCATAATCCACCATCTTAGATCAAGCATGAGATATGTCTCTTATAAAGATAGAAGAACCTTCGCTGCAGACCTGAAGACTATTTATACTGCGGTAAATGAGGATACTGCACTTGAGAATTTGCTCAGCGTAAAAGAAACATGGGGGAACAAGTATCCAAGTGCCATAAAAAGCTGGGAGGACAATTGGGATGACTTAATAACGTTTCTAGCTTTTCCCGGGTATATACGCAAAATTATGTACACTACTAACGCTATAGAGAGTCTAAATAGTCAATTTAGGAAAGTTACTAAGGCGAAGCTAATATTCCCAAGTGATGAGAGTTTAATGAAGATGCTGTATCTTGCAACCCAAAATGTTAGCAAGAAATGGACTAGAATATATCCAGATTGGGATCTTGTAATAAATCAGCTTAACATAATGTTTGAAGATGTTCTAAATAAAGGGGCATAATCTGGGGACTCTGTCCCCAGACCCCTGAGGTTTATCGCTTTGGTTCTCCCAGGAACGGGAAACGGGTAGCTACATACCACCCGTTCCTGTACAGAATCTAATAACCGCTCGGGTTGCTCCTCAGCATTGCCCTATCCTGTTATTAGATAAGAACCATGTATATTATTACCTTTCCTTGGTCACTATATACATAAGGCAATAACCAACAAAGATAGTATTATATTTAAAACGACAATATATGACATTGAACCTATTGAGCTAAATATTTGCCAAACGAAAGAGAATACACAGAATTATTTACACAGCCTTTCAAAATATCCATTATGTTCGGATTTGATTCTGAAGCCTATGATTCAGAACTTACTCCTGAAGAGTATTCCAAGATAAGACTCGATCTTTTGGTATTTGTGGATGTAATGCTTGACAATAATGACTTTGAGCTAGAATCTTTAGAAGTGCTTTACGATTCTTTTACAGCAATGATTAAAGAGACTGTCCCAAAAGAAGTTAAAACGGTGGGTGTTAAGATTTATAACATAGATCCTACATCAAACCTTGAGGAACAGGCTTTGAAAGAAGCCTTTAAGCGCCGATATTTGTTCCTATATCTTTATTTTTCTTGAATGATGTCATTTTATAATAAATAATCCAAAATATGTTTTAATTTACTAAGTTTGAGATATAATAGATAGACAAATGCTTTTATACTATAATTTTACAGCTCAAAAGGGAGGGAGAGGTCTATGAAATTGGTTAAATATTTTTCGATAAGTCTATTAATTGTATCTATTGTATTAGGTTTAGGATGTAATGCAGTAAAAGAGGAAAGCGCACAATCTTCTAGTCATGATATGAGTGAAATTGATGAATTCCTGATCGAAACAGGCATGCCGCTAGATACGGTTAAAGCCTTAGATGAAGAGCTTAAAACTTACATATACGAAACTATTGATACTACAGAAAAACAAATCTTTAGCGGACATAGTGGGGGAACAATTGCTTTCCCGGATACAGATGACGGTAATATTAGCTCAAACACTACGCCACACTTGTCTTTAACAGTTACAGCATTTGAAGATAGTAATGAAATATATCAGGTATATCCGACATTTGAATGGAAAGTCCCAAATAAGGTGGCGATAGATACTTTTGCTTTCGCATTACCCGAGGGATGGGAGTTCATACCCAGCAAATACAACTTAAGATTGTGGCATAAAACCAGACCAGGTGATGCTTGGAAGATGGTAGATGATTTATCAAGACCCTCTACTATTTTTGGGTATGGATTCGCATGGAAAATACCAAAAAATTATTATACCAACGATGAAAAGAGAACAATAAAATACTATATTAGAAATGCTTATATAAAAGGACATGCATATTTTTGTGTCGAATCAGTATCTCCTACTCCTGACAAAAGGATATGCGTATCATATGCTGATGACACTTCAATTAGATTGGATTCATCATATTCTTTTATCTATGAAGCTTTATCTATTAGTCTTACTTCAGATTCAGATGATACTGTCAGATTTATTTATGAGTTGTTGGAATTCTAATTTTATTAATTATAAACTATTGCAAAATAAGGAAAAATATTGTATAATTTGTTTAGTTCATTAATGGTATCTAATATTATTGAACGTGTCCCTAACTCCGTAGAATTTGCGATTCATAGTATTGCTCCAAATAGCTCCTGA
>CZCB01000903.1_pt2 | contig 11880 bp, 16 predicted proteins | sample 591991 | NCBI WGS metagenome assembly CZCB01 (sample SAMEA3556809, study PRJEB10932) | anaerobic digester metagenome | reverse complement strand
ATTAACATTAGTATTATTAATGTCCTACACTCCCTTCGATGTGGAGCCAATACCACCCATACGCTCTGCTGTTGCATTATCATTGTCGGCAACCAGATATTTTCTAAAAATACCTTGACAGATCGCATCCCCACGAGTAAACATGACTTGATCATTGCCTGTATTCCAAAGAGCCAACATGATATTACCATCGTTGTCTGGATTAGAATAGTAGTCTGCATCCAATACACCTGTAGAGTTGCTAAGCACAACATGCTTCTTGATCCCAGTACTGCTTCGTACATGAAGCTCTAATACCTCGTCGGGTTGCATATATGCTTTAATGTTTGTAGGGATTACAACCCTCTCGTTTGGCATAAGTGTGAAGTTAACAGGCGTTCTGATATCATAACCCGCACTATTTTTAGTAGCTCTTTCGGGGATAAACCCCTTTTCGCCTCTTCTAAACTTATCATCTACATGTTCAAACCCTCTGGTACGAACTGTATCTCCTATAGCGAACCCTTTTGCAACGTCTGAACCCTTTGTTCCTGTTAAGGAGTATTTTACTTTACTGTACGTTGTATCTTGTTCTTTCACATTCAACCCTATTTCTTCTATGATTTGTTCTACTACTTGTTGTGGATAAAGTTCATCTGTATTAATCCGATAATAGGTTGCTGTAAAATCGCCTTTGAATGTGTCGTACCAATAATCATACGCATCGACAACCCTATAGATTGTGTCTTTCTCAGGGTGTTTTTCGTTGGGTTGGATAGCCCTCTTGTTCATCATGCGTTCGTGTAAAACGTCTGGTGATGTGTAAAGATATACGTAATGTACATCTACTTGCTTATGAAGACTACGCTGAAAAGTAGGAATATAATCTGGGTCGTATCCCTTAAAAATTGGTGCGTACACCCACTCTGAAGGCCAAGCTCTATCTAAAATGATGTGCGACTTGTTTCCTAGCTCTATCAAAAAACGCGCAGAGCTATCATAAATCTCCATCATCCACTCTTTGGAATCAACATGCTTAGGTGCTCCTGAGAGTTTAATTAAATTCGAGAGTGGTAGAGTGTTGTGTAAAAGTTGAGATACAGACGTTTTGCCACAACCATCTGCTCCCTCAAGAATAATAATCAATCCATTTCGCTCCTTTGAAGAAAGAATTCATCTACGGTGTCTTGATCCTGACAATACGTAGGCGATTCCCTTGGTACAGTTGGGTAATAAAAACACTCTGTCAGTAGTTCAATAAAACATTGTTCGCACATATCAATCTCTACTGTGATACCATCAAGATCTGTTCCATATCCGAACTCATGTCTAATTTCCACAAAAGACTGGTATTCAGTGTTGATCTGTTTATTACACTTATTACAACATACTGTTGTGATTTTCACAAAATCATCTCCTAGAGTTTTTCGCAAACAAGAACGTTATTGTTTTGATACCACTTGCCATCCTTACCTTTGCGATTGCTTACATCGACAAGCATGATGACTTTATCTCCTTCTTGAAGACCAAGTTCTCCAGCTACATCTCCAAAGGCGCTAAAGTTAGCATAGTAAACACTTCTCCTTTCCTTACCATTTTTGTCTTGCCAGGTATTCTCGCACTTAATGCTACCAAACGCCATCGGATTACCTGTTTCTTCGTGGAATTGTAGTTGGAACTTAGAAACTTCGCCCTTAAAGATACTTGCCTTAACCACGTCATAGTTCTCTACCATATAATTTAGTCTATCCATTACTTTTTGCAAATTTATTACCACCCTTTGAATTTAATTTTTACTAATAATTTCTTTGTGATATTTCTTCTCGAACTCATATGCTTTCATTGGGGATAAATACAAGTCCCAATATGTTTCTACATCAAGAGAGTCTACATCTTCCCCTTTGGGGATATCTAAAAAGAATACGTCGCAGTAATCTTTAAGTCTTTTGTATATTTTCCACGCCCCTTTCCTCCCTGCAATATCTCCATCATAAGCCAGATATACTGTACTTGTGTGTTTAATAACTAAATTGATTTGTTCAGGCAAAATTGTAGCCCCCATAGTGGCGCAGATGTTGCAAATACCCTTTTGAAAACTTGACATCACATCAAAGAATCCTTCTGATAACACCATGATGCCATCTCTCTCTATAAACGTCTTTGCATGGTTTAGTCCATACAACACTGCACCTGAAGAAAAATTAGCTGTATGAAGATATTTGTGTTTGCGTCTTAATTCAAATTTATTATCTGTAGCTAATCTACCACTCAAACCTACCAGTCTTCCATCCTCATCACGAATAGGGACAATAATTCTGTTAGCGAAATGACCACTTGTGGCATATCTCACCTCAAACAGGTTTAAAATACTTGTATCACTATACCTGTTGAGTAAATAGGGAGGATATTCTCTAGAGAACATATTGAGAATTGACTCGTCTAGTGAGGGAATATCATCTCCGTCTAGTTTTTTTTGGGTACGTAACCACTGTTTAATCTTGTACTCGTCATCATCTTGCTTGGTGTACTCTACGTTGCTGTCGATCCCACTGAACTTAGCTAAGTACTCTACGGATTGAGGGAAGTTCATGTTCTTTACAAGCATAACCAATAAGAATACGTCCCTTGGAAGACCTACCTCTTCTCCGCAGTGTCTTGAAAAACAACTAAAAATACCTTTTTGAATATCAAATGAAAAGTTTTGTTTTCTACCCTTATGGATAGGGCAGGCACATCGAACAACGTCATTTTTAATGTTTACATTTGTCGCTCCGATGTGTTCTAAAAGCCTTACAGGATCAACAGCTTCTTTAACCTTTTCTTTTAAGATTCGTAGATCCAAGGTTTATCACCAGCTTTTATGATAAATGTGATCGGCAACTTTTGTCATACCCTTTGCACCTCAATGATTCTAGCGTTCTTCGGATGGGCACTTAGCCAACCAAAGTAATCTCCTCCATGTCTTGACTCCCCTAACTTCAAGCACATGTTCCCAGCATCTTCTCCACCATCTTCCATCATTCTTTGAGGGGTTTTGTGCCACAAATAAAACAAGTAACTTGTATTATGTAACAGCCTATCACTACCACCGATAACAGAGGAGTCGAAGTCTTCGCCTTTTTCTATATGGATACCAGAACGATTCATTTGTGCGGCTGTTAGCAAAGGTATCTTTAACTCTCCTGCTACGTCTTTTAGCCTTCCCAAAATCTGACCAAGGAGTTGGTACTCTTGTAGTCCGGTGTTGTTATCTTGAGGAAGTTTGATGTAGTCAAAAAAGATGGCTTGTATATTGTGTTTTACATGATATTTCCTTGCAAGCGAGACAACCTGTGCTGGGCTATAATTCGGCATGTATACATGGTAAAAAGGTATGTTCTTCAATACCTCTTTTGCCTTCTCAACTCGTTCTACTTTCCAAGGTTCGGTAATAAACATACCAGTTATAATGTCTTCTTCGTCTACTCCTGAAAGTATCGCCCACAGCCTTGGTCTTACATCTTCTTCAGTGTCCATCTCTGTGTCAATATAAAGAATAGGAGCCTTCTGCCTAACAGCAATGTTGATAGCAAAATTGTTTAAGAGGAGACTTTTCCTTGACTTGGAGCGTGCTACAAACAAATAAGCTCTACCTGGTCTAAATCCACCAATTGCTTTATCTAATTCGGGGAATCCACTTTTTAACCCAGGGATAGGATTAGGATTCTCAATGATATTATCTAGCCATTCATCAATTCCTTCTCCTATCTGCTTTACTCTATCTCCTGTTTGAAGATTAAGTTCCATAAAGCGTTGTTGTTGTTTGCTTACAAGAGAAGTCGCATCGTCAACATATTTTTTATCATCCAGACAGTCTTCAATAACGTTCAATGCCTCTCTGTACGCCTTTCGTCTAATGGAGGCTGTACTCACAAGGCGAACGTTATAATCCAAGTCAATGTTAGATGTGTTACTCATAGCAATACGCCTAAGATATTCTTCTCCACTTGTTCCTAATACGTCATTACCCTTTGATACAGCAAGAATATTCGGTACAGTAACTTCAATCCCCTTCTCGGATAATCGAAGCATAATTTTGTAAATGAATTGGTTGACGCTACTGTTGAAATCGTCCTCTTTTAAGAGGGTAGCAACGTCATAAATTTTGTCAGGATTATTAAGAATAATTGCAAGAACATTTCGTTCGGCTCCTGGGCGTTCAATTTGATTGATTATTTGTTCGTGTTCTGCATAGTTCAAGTTCTACCCTCCAAAGTCTCTAAGTCGTAATCTATAGTGCATTTGCTTAAGCACATCGTAGAGATTCTGTAAGTGGTCAGCCCACCCTTCAAGAAGTTCTTTTTGCATCCGTAGCTCATCCACTTCTTTTTTGACTGTTTTCAGGCGTTCACTTTGCTCTAATGCTATAGCTTTCTTCTCTGTTAAACTCATTTTTCCTGCTACATTTGTAGCTAATCTGTTCCAATTGTCAATAAAATAATCATTCCGCTCATTATAAGCTGAGTTAACGATGCGATACTGCTGTGCTACATATGCAATAAACTGCGCTATCTTGTATTGCATAGAACTTGCAAGATCCATATCGTCAATCGAACCAACTGCAACAGCATCCATATTTAGGACTTCTTCTATGCCATCAGGAGGTTCCAGTATCGGTATTTTCATCTGGACTAACTTCTGTTTGCTCCTCTGCAACAACTCGTTTGTCAAAGTTCAAGATCGCCCTCACTTTCTGATTTATTTCATTAAACAGCCCCTCGTCCTCACCTAAGAGCTTAACAAGATTTTTCTCTCCTTGGGCGATAGTTCTATCTTCGTATTTAAACCATGCCCCTGCTTTTTCGATAACTCCAAACTGAACAGCAAAATCATACAAGTCAAACTCTTTACTAATTCCCGTATCGAAATCGATTCGAAAATCGGCACGTTTATACGGAGGTGCTACTTTATTTTTGACCATCAGAACGGTTCCTTTTTGGGCAACAACCTCCTCTCCTTCCTTAATAAGGTCAGAACCTTTCCTTGATACCTCGATGCGAATACCGAAGCTGTGCTTGCCACCCCAGCCACCTGGAGAATCTGCCTTTTGAAACATATTTGGACTTTCTCTCCACTGGTTTGTGAACAAAAAGATGGTGCCTGATGTCTTGACAAACGCCCTTGTCTTATCGAAAAACTGAGCCATCTTTCTTGCACGTAATCCTACCGTGTCTTGGTCAATACCTCTATCCAATACAGCTTGTGGTGTTAAAGCAGCAAGAGAGTCTACTACAATCATATCTACTGCATTGCTTCGAATAAGACCTTCTGCAATCGTTAGAGCTTGTTCCAAGCTATCTGGTTGCGATATAAGGAGTGTGTCTAGGTTCACTCCGTTCTTTTGTGCCCAGACAGGATCAAAGTCTTGCTCCACATCGATGAATCCTACAACTCCACCACGCTTTTGCATTTGTCCCATAAACCAATAACAAAGGGTTGTTTTGCCTGCCTGTGGCTTACCGAAGATTTCAACAAAGTCACCTCTTGGCAATCCGCCACCTAGTGCTAAGTCAATCGCTATAAGTCCCGTGGACTCTCTAGGAATATACAGACTCTGCCCGAAGTTTGTGTACATATCGATTGCTGTCTCTCCGCAATCTTTTTGGATATTTTTTAGGGCAGACTCAAGCATTTTGACCTTATCTTTACTTACTCCTTGATTCAAAAGCTCACTAAACCCTTTTGCAATCTTTTTGGATATTGTAATTCACCGCCTAGTCCAAGCCGAATTCTTTATCTAAGAGCCGTTCGGCTTCTTCAATTTTCTTCTTGAGCATGTCTACATCTAGCCTATCGTACTCATATTCATAGACGTACACTAAGGGCATAGCTTTTTCGTAACACCATGTACTTTTAAGCCTATCTCTCCTTTGAGAGTCCATGAAATTATGCTTCGTCTTATGAAAATGGGGAACGAATTTATCATGTTGTTCTCCTTGGCACTCTACAGCTATGTTAAAAGGGAAGTCTACAACAAGATCAATAAACAAACTTCTACCATTAATTTTAATAGGCACCTCTTCTTTAATAGGACAACTAGGGTATATTTGCTCTAACAGTTCTTTTGTTTTTTTATGAAGTTTACTAGCCAAATTATTTCTCTCCTATTATAATTCTATTCCAAAATCTAATAGTGTACTCAAATCAACTTGTTCGGTATATGCTTCTTTTTTCACATCAGGAAGTGTATCCCAACTATCCTTGTACTCTTGAATTTTCTTGCGGTTCTCTTGAAACTGCTTGTACCTAGGAAGCAACTTGTGTGCCATACTATCAACCAAATTAAGACTAAACATATCAATCTTCTCGATGCGAAGAATATAATCTACCATCCAAATTGATTCATCCAATCCAAACCGCTCAATAAGATCTTTAGCAACATCAAGTTGTCTTTGGTACCAAGAGCTTTGTGTTAAAATCTTTTTCTTCGATTTCTCTAAAAAGAAATTCAAAAGTTTTGTTGCATCAGTATAGTCTTCTTCTGGGAATAAAATCTCTCTTTCTTTACCAACCCCTTTAATTTCAATTACACCTATGTCTGCAAGATTCTTTTCTATCTTCCTACAAACTCCTGTACTTACTTTAGTTCGTCCCGAAAGATCCTGTGCTTTTAGTGTCCTGAGAGCTACATAATAACCTAATGTTCTTAGATCATAGTGTGAGAGAATTTTTTCTACAATCTTTTCGTTCATACCCATCACCTTTCATCTTAGTATACGAAAGATAATCATTTTCTTGACAACTATTTTTTTTAAAAAGGCAAAAGATATTTAGGGAGAAACACGCCAACTTACGAGTTGGCGCATCTCGATGTTACAAGTTTTCAACTGCCCATGCTGTAAGCTTAGAGCGTAATCCACTATCTGTAAGGTGGATGTGGACAATCAAATCCGTGTTACCGATTTTATTAATTAAATATGTGAGTCCATTTGTATCTTGTGTAAGAAATCTGTTGTCGATTTGGGTCACATCACCCATAAGTACAATTTTACTCTTATCTCCAACCCTTGTAAGAATCGTTTTAATCTGTTCTATTGAGATATTCTGTACTTCATCAATCAAGATAAAGCGATCATACAAACTGCGCCCTCTTAAATACGTTAGTGCTTCAAGTTCTATTAGCCCAGAACTGACAAAATGATTAAATCTATCCTCTTCACCGATGAGTTGTTGGATGTTATCTCTGTAGTTACCGAACCAATTAAATAGCTTTTCTTCTTTTGTCCCCGGTAAGAAACCTAAATCGTTTCCAATCGGAACATTGGGTTTTGATAGCATAATTCGGCTAAACTCCTGTCTTTCAATTACTTGTTCTAACGCTACTGCTAGAGATAAATATGTTTTCCCACATCCCGATACTCCTGTTAATACTACTACGGGAATGTTTGGATTAAGTAACGCATCGAGAGCACATGTTTGTTCTGAATTTTTAGGTTTTATCCCGAATGCTTTGGGGCTTTTTACGAGAACTAACTCGTCTGTGTTGATGTTATATCTAGCAAGAGCAGACTGCGATGTCCCAGAAATACTTTTCAAGGTCACATATTCATTAGGGTAAAAATCATCAAAGGTATTTGGGATACCCTTGGCACTATAAAGCTCGTCAATCGTTTCACCGTCTACATATAACTCATGAACAACTCCACTTCGACTTCTTTTTGGGGTTGGTTTATATAGTTTGACTCCCCACGATTTAGCTATTAACTTTAAAGAAATATCTTTGGTGTACAAATATGTGTCAGGATAATGTTGAGAGACTATATCTACCACATCGAGGACTTTGAAATCATTCCTCTCCTCATGACCTCTGTCATCCCAAACTACCTTTAGTTCAGAGTTTGAGTTTTGGAGCTGGATGCCTTTGAGAATATCTCCCTTCTCCAGCAAGGCATCTAGCTCCCTAATTACTTTTCTAGCTTTTTGTCCTATGCTACCATCACGAGTCTTGAGATCATCCAATTCCTCAAATACAATGGCGGGAATAACAATGGTTGAATCTTCGATGTGAAGTACTTTTTCAAATTCATCAATAAGAACGTTTGTATCTACGATTATATTGGTTTTATTTATCAAGTGTATGCCCCCACTCTCGAAATTTAAGAATTCCCTCTAACAAACCAAGCTACGATTGCTCCAAATGTGATACCAATAACCCACTTGATTAAATCTATCCACTCTTTGTTAGAACTACTCTTTTCCTTCCGAGAGGTTATCATGACCTTAATTTCTCCCAATTGTTCCATGATTAGTTTTTGATAAATTTTTGATTCAGCTTGACCCTCTTTAAGCTCTGTGATGTCCTCTGCAAACTTCTTGTTTGTTTCTTTTAGCTCTTTCACGTCATCTTCAAGCCTAACAATTCTGGCTTCTTGTGAGTGTTCCAATTCTATACCACCTCGCGAGAAATTTTCTCACTCCCTTCCTTGAGGTTGCTATATTACTTTTCTTCGATCAAACTCGTAATGTATAACCGATCACGCCACCCGCCACCGTAGCCACAAAATCCAAAAACTCAGGTGTGCCTTTTTTGAGCAGCCAATCCCATATGATCTCTTTAAGTGCTCCGACTATAGCCGTGGTGATGAGTCCGATTAAGGGGGGGGGAAAACTGTACGCCGAAAACCAAAGAAATACCGATACCTGCCAACAAATGTTTGAGCTTGTCTTGCTTAAAAATCATAACGTAATTTCACAGTCAAACCCCATCTATCCGCTGACCAGTCTTGATCCGATTGAGCGAACCAGTGATCACACCAACTTGTCACCCGTAGAGAGAAGTCCTTGTAACGTACCTCGGTATAGACCTCATAATCTAACCTGTAAGGAACCCAGGCTGGAATAAAATGTTTGAAACCATACTCCGGCGCATACGTGCCCATTGATGTACCTACAAGCCACCAGTCTGTGAGGTGCTTGTCTACAGTCAATACCCATAACCAATCTCGGTTCAGCGTGTCATACTCTACGGAAACGTGCCCTCTAATCTCCGCATAAACGGGTAAACTAAGTAAAACGATGAGTAAAATGACCAACGCTAACTTTCGCATAATTCACCCTCCTTATAGTTTCATGATGTACGCTAAGGCGTAACTTCACGGTCCTTCTAACCTATGGCATTTCGGCGGAATCTAACATACAAATTTACAGGTCTGTCAGAGACTATATCACTCGTGTACACGTTAAACCGTACCTGATCGTAGGAAACGTGCCGAAGCTTTACGCCCAAGAACTTGCCGGTAAATCCAATAGGGTCGAGAGCAGCTGGTTCGTCTGGCCCCTTATCCATGTATGCGCCAATGTAGGGATTTGTCCACGTAAACCCGTTAGCGCTAAACTGAACAACGATACTTTCTCCCATTGTACCAAGGGGTTGATGGTTAAACGTAATCCTCGCCTGTTTTCATCATCTTCACTAACCTTCTGCCCCTAATGCCTACTTGAGAGTACCATTTTGAATCTTTCATTTCCTCCCCAGCCCTGTCATAATCACCTCGCTCTAAAGCCGAAATCATTCTCTTAAACCCCATTAACCCAGCAAGGCCTAAATTGAATCGCATATCAATGATCACCTTTTGCCTAACCGGGTCCAAGGATTCAAACCAAGGAAACCTTTTAACATCGGCTGTGCATTTCTTGATATCATTGTCAAGTAGGAACAATGCTTCCTCTTCACTGATTCCGCGGTCTAAAAGTCTATCAATGACCTCTTTCCGGTTTAAACCGCAAGTTCTGAAAAGCTTGAGTTGTTCATTCCCGGAAAGCCCTACGTCCTCCAAATTCCGCCCAACCCCTATCGTCCATTTATTAGCTGGACACTTGTAAGGTCTTAATTTTAACCCTTCGTGAAGAATCAATTGATCTTTCAGACTGTGCTTCAGCATGTTTAACTTCCTCCAATCTTCCGCATCCTTCCGCACCGCAATTTAAACAATACCAACAGCCTCCACCAGTAACAACTTGGCCGCCACACACGGGACAAGAGTATCTTCTCATTTCTTTTTACCCTCCGTAATTTCATATTCTTTAACGACCTCATTGTAATCTATACCAGACTGTTTGGCCGTGATGATGGTTAATACTCTCACGGTGTCGTTGAGTTTGTTGATGGTGGGTTCCAGACGTGTCAATACGTACACTGCTACGAAAATTGGAAAACCAACCTGACTGATAAAAGTTGCTATAGTCGATACGATCGCGCTTTCCGGCATGATTATCGCCCTCCTTAGCCTTTGAGTGTAAAAATATCCTGGCTATCTAGAACTAATGTTTTCAAAAATTGAAAGGCTCCTTAATCGCGTACTAGGTCCATAAACTCACTGTAGGCAATTTGTGCCCGTAGCGCCTTTCGAATATCCTCCAGGCTCGCAACGAGAACTCACCTCATTTATTTTAAAACCCCCATTCAGATGCTCGGATACAAAACGTTGATTATTGTGTTGTTCAAATCTCTCATACCCTCTTCTATAGTAAAGTAAACATAGTGAGTCATTCGAGGAAGATCTTCTGCAGAAGACTCCTCTCCTCTTATATGACAATCTACATACATTCTGCCGAACATATCGAAACCGATAACCACATCGCAGGTCTTCTTTATACTGGAAAAATCCAAAACAACTTCATCTTCTATAATAGCTTTATCATGAGGCGGAATCTCGAATACTCCAGGAGAAATAAACATTTTCATACCCTCAGTTGTAACATGCAAGCCCTCTTTTTTTATTCCCTCAACATGTTGGCGCATTATCATTCGCAAGAACCCCCTCTATAATATCCTTATCTGTTTGAGCATAAACTATTTGAGCTGCAAGCATCTCTGCCTTAGTAAAGGAACATCCATTAGGCTCTGGCAACAAAAAATCACCTCTTGCTAAAGCATTTACAGCAGGACATGAACTATGGCAAATATCCTTTATGAAGCACGATTGGCAATCTTCATTATTTTTTGTATTTAGCTGTTCCCACCAACCCTTCATGTCACTTCTTACAGAAATTCCCTCTAGCGATAATCTGGTGGGTGTCATTTGTATCATATGATGACATGGATACACCTCTCCCTTTGGAGAGATAGCCACAAATCCTTTGCCTGCTCCACATGATGTAAATGGAATCCCTCTATTCGCAATTGCTCGAAACGCTTTTTGTATATTAGAATTTCTTATCCCAAGCGGATACCAATTCTCACAATAATGAGAGAAAAACTTGGTCATGACAGACAGCACTTCATCAAAATTGTATTGTGCCATTTCTTGCCTGTTTAAATTAAACTTCTTAAAACCCAAGTCTAAAACATGTTCAATGTTATCTCTCCATCTAGGCATCTGCTCGGGTGTAAATGTCATATTAGCCTCTGGTAACATACCAACATCTTGTAGATTTCTGAAGCCTGCAACAGCCTCATGATAGGAGTTTGATCTTGCTATCATTGCCGTCTCATCGCCATCAATAGAGAACAACATACCAAAATCTTTTTCTTTTAAATACTGAGCAATCTCTGGCGTGATCAGCGTGCCATTTGTTGTTATGCTATAATTGAATTTTTTTGGGATAGTGCTCTCAAGCCATGAGATAAAATCTACCATAGCGTCAAACTCCAGTAACGGCTCTCCACCAAAAAAAGAAATTGTGTGAGAAGGGGCTTGAAGATTCATCTGCCCCTCCTGAAATAACTTAATAACTCTAGACTTGACCTCTTCGCTTACAAATCCTTGAGGATGATGCTTTTCGTAACAATAATCACAATTCAAATTACAATTCTCCGTCATCCAAATAACCAAATTTGTTAAACGCATATTCACATTACGCACTCTCCTTTTTTATATCCACTTATCTCCGCCTGTAATTTGACAGCTTACCATACAACCA
>CZCB01014988.1_pt1 | contig 11892 bp, 13 predicted proteins | sample 591991 | NCBI WGS metagenome assembly CZCB01 (sample SAMEA3556809, study PRJEB10932) | anaerobic digester metagenome | reverse complement strand
ACATTCTTTCCTTGCCAGTACCTCTACGAATTCCTCCGGCGGGACAGGCCTGCTGTATATATGCCCCTGTCCTGAATAACATTTCAGTTCTCTCAGGAAAGTCAGCTGGTCCCACGTCTCCACACGCTCGGCAACGAGTTTGATATCCAGCTCCTGCGCCATTCTGACTATATGTCTTGTTATAACCGTACAGGTCAGATCTTTTTCGATATTCTTTATCAAAGAGCCGTCTATCTTCAGGATGTCGATGTCGAAAGTGCTCAGGCTGGTCAGTGAAGAGTATCCTGTGCCAAAATCATCCAGGGCGATCTGTATGCCCAAAGACTGTAATTTTTTATGTCTGCAGTCACTTTGTCCGATTTTTCCATCAGGACGCTCTCGGTGGTCTCCATGATCAGAAAACCGGGATCCAGTCCGAATTCTTCAATGGTATCGGTCAGCTTCTCAACGAAGCTGGTTTCCACGTCCAGTTCGTATTTGTCCACCTTCAGAGGCTGAGAGAACAAGGCATAGATGCCTTTAATGAAAGAACCATACACTTCCATCGGGTGAGTGCCTTCAAAAATGATGATGAACCGGTTGTATGAATAATGGCTTATGAATTTGGTCTGACCGCAATACAGTCTAAGCTTCAGTGCGATCTGGACGATATACTCTTCTGCCGCTTCGTATCCCAATGTATTTTTAACATACCTCAGGCTGTCGATATCCAGCATGATTATGGCGAAACTCGTATTGTTCTCCAAAGCACCCTTTGCCAGTATATCGATCTTGTTATCAAAGCCGATCTTGTTGGGCATCCCTGTCAGCTGGTCATGCGTCGATAAATGGAGCACCCTCTTTTCGACCAGCTCCATTTCTTTCTGCAGTTCCTTTTTCTCTGTGATATCCTGGCTCGTTCCGTGCATGTGAGCAGGGTTTCCGTTCTCATCGAATGTGATTTCTATAAAATTGTCCACATACAAAATTGAACCGTCCGGTCTCCTGACGCGCAGTTCAAAATGTACGGGCTGCTTTTCAGATGTATTCTTGTAGATATCCATTATTATCGGCCTGTCATCCGGGTGCACAAACTCCATTATGGTTTTTATGTCAATATCCGTCCGGCCTTTGGGGATACCGTACATTTTATACACTTCATCCGAGCAGAAAAGCACTTTCCTGTTTACCAGGTCTATTTCCCAGCTTCCCATCTTAGCGATACGCTCGACCTCGAGAAGACTTCTGTAGCTTCTTTCCAGGTCATCATGCAGGAGCTTTTTCTCCGTTATGTCCTGCGTAGTGCCAAAAACACCTGTGATCTGCCCCTCTCCGTTGATTATGGGCTCCGCATTGCTTTCGACATATTTGACTGCCCCGTCATCCAATGTGATCCGGTATTCGACAGAGACGGATTTCCCTGATCTGAGCTGATCCATAGATCCGGTCACCTTGCCCTGATCATCAGGATGTACCCTTTTTAAAATATCATCGAAGGTTTTCAACTCCGTACGTTCGGTATCATATATATTGAACACTTCATCGGTGCAGTACAGTTCGTCTTTTGCGATATCATATTTCCAACTGCCGACCCCGGCTACCTTCTGTGCTTTGCTCAAATTGTCACCGATCTCTCTGAGGCTGTTTTCTCTCAGCTTCTGCTCGGTGATATCCTGGATGATCCCGGCAACCTTGATCGGAGTATTGTCCTCATCTGTGATAACTTTAGTCCTTTCCCGCACATATCTCAGCTGATTATCAGCTGCAACGATCCTGTACTCGACATCGTACTCTTTGGCGGCTTTCACAAGCTGTGTGGCTTCCTCCACCGCTTCCAGATCGTCAGCGTGGACATAAGGCAGGAAGCTCTCAAGGGTCTCATTGAGACTATTGAAGCCACAGCCCAGGATGTTGAATACCTGCTCAGACCAGAAGACCTGACCGGTTTCGATCTCGTAAAGCCAACAGCCGATTCGGGCAAGCTGCTGGCCATACTTGACTGTTTCACTCAGTTGATTGAATTTCGCCTCTATATCAGCATATCTTTCCGATCTCTTGAATCTTCTGATGAAATCCACAGCTATCACATCCTCATGTGCTGTATATGCCAGCTTTTGCCTTGATATAATAATTATTATATCACAAAAAGATGCCACACACGACATTTAGACGCTTATTTGCAAATGAATCGTCGATATTTGTCTAAGCGTCGTACCGGGCATCAAACCGCCCAAGTTTTTTATATGCTGACGGTGTTATCCCATACCTTTTTCTGAAGATCCGGCTGAAATAGCGGTAGTCCCTGAAGCCTACTTCCATCGCGATCTCGGCGACAGTGCATTCAGGATATCGGATGAGAAGCTGTGCCGCCTTTTCCAGCCTCAGTATATTTAAATGCTCTATGGGAGAAACATTCAAGCGCTTCCTGAAATACTGTATGAAATAATTGGGATGCAGATGGACGATACCAGCCAGATCCTGAAGTGTGATGGTCGAGCGGATATTCCGCATTATATACTCATTAACAGTTACGATAAAATCGTCCATACTGTCAGGCAGTATACCCACATAGTCAACACCGCTTAAAAACAGCCTGAGGATTTCAAGAAGTGCAGCCTTTTCCGCAAGAGTATCCAGCGGATCTGAAGAGCTGCAGGAGTTGATCAGCTTTTCAAAAACAGGGACGATCTTCCTTCGGGGTATCCTGCATTTTGCCCCGTCCCGGGAATAGGCCAGCTTCCTTCCCCTGTCCAGACGAAGGTCAAAATGACACCAGTATTTATAAACAGGTCTGGCAGGGTCATGAAAATATGTGTGTCTGCTATCCGCCGGTATCAGGAACAATTCCTCCGGTTCCGGTTTGTATTCGTCTCCTTCGATAATAAGTGTCGCATCGCCTTCTATAAAGTAGTAAAACTTGTTGTAGCCATACGAGCAGTCGGTCTCACCCCAGTCAGGCGCGCAGTAATTTACATGGCTGATAAGGCTCTTAACGCTTATGTTTTCAAAAATGTTTCTATTTTGAAGCATTTGCAGGCACCCTCCGCAATCAGGTTATAGTTTGCGCACCATATTGAGCGACTTTTGAGGTGAAAACATGATAACATAATAAGGTTAATTTTGTCCACACTAATCTTAATATAAGCCCTTCTGACTTATTATGGATGCGGTATAATTTAATTGGTATGTGACCATGCAGGGCTGAGAATAACAGGGCTGTCATTAAAACACTTGAGCCTGATGAAAAGGTAAAAGCAGTCAGACTGCCCGGAGCAGGCCATGTACCTTTTGAACAGTCTTATGGAACGCTTGTAGTGGATCTGCCGGATGTTAAGCCAACAGAATATGTCAACTGTCTGGCTCTGGACCTGGAACAGGTTAGTTGGTGCCAGGTACATCGGTCAGATATGGAAACGGTTCCCTGATGTACTTGTATAAGAAAGGAGTATTACCATATGGATAAAAGACCGTTCAGAATTGCTGATGACAATATCGATCCGGATCTGATACCATACAAAGTCCTGTACACAGGAGCGAAAATACCCGGTATAGGCCTCGGGACCTTCGGATCGGATCGTTACAGCGGTGAAGAAATTGCAGCCGCAGTAAAAGAAGCCATCGCGATGGGTTACCGCCATATCGACTGTGCTTCTATATACGGCAACGAGCACCTGATCGGGGAATCTCTGCGCGAGGTGCTGGAAAGTGGTCTTGTAAAAAGAGATGAACTGTTCATTACTTCAAAGCTTTGGAATGATATGCACGGCAACGGAGATGTGCTCATTTCCTGCGCCAGAACATTGAAGGACCTGAAGCTGGAATACCTGGACCTTTATCTCATACACTGGCCTTTCCCCAATCACCATGCGCCCGGCGTCGGCTCCGACTCCAGAGACCCGGATGCAAAACCGTATATCTATGAGAATTACATGAAAGTATGGCGCCAGATGGAGCGGCTGGTGGATGCCGGGCTGGTCAGACACATTGGCACTTCCAACATGACCATCCCAAAACTGGAGCTGGTACTGCAGGATGCCAGGATACGGCCCGCAGTCAACCAGATGGAGCTTCATCCGCATTTCCAGCAGCCTGAACTTTTCCAGTACTGCCTCAAGCAAAACATAGTGCCCATAGGTTATTGCCCTGTCGGCTCGCCGAAACGGCCTGACCGTGACAGGACTCCAGGGGATACAGTCGACACAGAGGACCCGGTCATCATCAGGATCGCTGAACGCCTAAACGTACACCCTGCAGTAGTATGCATCAAGTGGGCAGTACAAAGGGGGCAGATACCTATCCCCTTCTCCACCACGAGAAGCCATTTGCGCAGCAATCTGCTCTGCACTGTCACAGAGCCGCTGACGGAAGAAGAAATGCGTGATATTGAAAAAGCAGACCGCAACTGCCGCCTGATAAAGGGGCATGTCTTTCTGTGGGAAGGAGCGAAAGACTGGACTGACCTTTGGGATGTCGACGGCGTCATCGCAGGTACAGATAAATCGAAGTAATATATTAGGAGGTCTATTTATGTGTGGTATGATGAAAGCTGCCTATCTGCCGGGCAACAGTACTGTAGTACTCAAGGACGTGGAAATCCCTGAACCGGGGCACGGTCAGGTACTGATCCGCACAAAGTCATCTACTATCTGCGGCAGTGATATCAGGGCTATCTACCATGAACATCTGGGAAAGGGCCCTGAAGGCTACCAGAATAAGATCGCCGGGCATGAACCGGCCGGGCAGATCGTGAAATGCGGACCGGGCATGAGAAGATTCAGGGAGGGAGACCGTGTCATCCTGTATCACATCTCCGGATGCGGTTTGTGTGTCGACTGCCGTCAGGGATACATGATAAGTTGTACCAGCCCTCTCCGCGCTGCCTATGGCTGGCAGAGAGACGGAGGCATGGCACCGTACATACTGGCAGACGAAAAAGATTGTGTTCCTCTCCCCGACGAACTGACCTACACTGACGGAGCCCAGATCGCATGCGGATTCGGTACTGTATATGAAGGTCTCGAAAAAATCGGCATTTCCGGCAATGACGCTGTACTGGTGGTTGGTCTTGGTCCGGTCGGCCTTGCGACACTGATGCTTGCCAAAGCAATGGGGGCTCAGAGACTCATAGGAACTGATGTCATAAAAGAACGCTGTGAGCTGGCTGCAGAAATGAAGCTGGCAGATCACGTATTCATCAATGGTCCGGATACACTGGAACAGATACGCGCCCTTACGGGAGGCTATGGAGTGGAGCGTGCCATCGACTGTTCGGGCCACACCTCCGGCAGGCAGCTGGCGATCCGCGCCACTCGCAAATGGGGCCGCATCGCATTCGTGGGAGAAGGCGGAACTTGTGAATTCGATCCGAGTCCTGATATCATCCACGACCAGAAGACGATTTATGGTTCATGGGTGACAAGCATCTGGAAAATGGAAGAACTCACCGAAAAACTGGTACGGTGGGGCATTCATCCCGAAGATCTCGTAACACACCGCTTTACTCTTGAAAACGTATCAGAAGCCTATCGTCTTATGGCAGAAGGCAAATGTGGGAAAGTAGCGGTGGTTTTCGACGAAGAAATAAAGTGATGGCAATACAGTCAGGCAGACATAATGATGCCAGTCACGATACCCGGACACTTATTCATTGATAAACCCTTCCGGCAGTCTGTAAGCACAGATACCGGAAGGGTTTTTTGACTGTGAGTATTCAACATGACGCAGTTCCAGAATCAGTGTCTGGATGCTGCGCCCGACACAGGACCTACTCCAGTGTGAATGAGCCAAAGTGAGCGCTTCCTTCGCCCTTAAATGTGAAATAAAGTGCATTGATCCCGTCAGGTATGGTAATGTCGGCGGAATATTCTTTCCATATATTTGAGAATCCCACGGGGATCGTGCCAAGAACCGGTCCGTCCCAGGCTGTCCTCACCTCAAAGACACCTTTGCAGTATCCTCTTGTCTTGATTTTCACCTTCTTTATTCCTTCGCAGTCGAAGTATTTGAATCCCGCAGTTGCCGAATCCTTCATATTGGCGATATAGCCGATCTCCTCGTCTCCATCCTTCCCGTCCTGGGTTATCTTGGGGAACTGGTTGTTCATCCAGGATGCGGTCCAGTCGGTGTAAAGAGACTCTTCGCTGCAGAAAAGGTTGCATGCCAGATATGTCGGATATTCTCCGCGCCCTTCGAGAGGCCCTCCGTTGGGACCGCAGGATGTCATTTCCACCTGGGGTATGGATCCGTCCTCACGGAACGTGATGGGTTCCATGCAGGCCTGTCTGCTGAAATTGGTGCCATTGGTATGCCTGTGATAAAAAATATACCATTGTCCGTTGATTTCAACGATGCTGCCGTGGTTGTTGCCTCCATAGAACATTGGTTTATCGGCCGGCTTATATGTATCTATGTGCAGATCACTGTTGCTGACGATCACTCCGCCAAAGACAAAGTCTTTCGTCGGATATTTGCTCGTGGCATAGCACAACTCATGGAAGACAACGGAAGAGTATACGAAATAATATGTGTCTCCCCGCTTTCTTATCGACGGGGCCTCGAAAAATTCATGCCCTTCATATCCGCTTCCTTTGCTGTATGGCTCGCTTGGAGCGATAAATTTCGGTTCCTCAACAATGGTGAGCATATCCGGACCCAGTACCGTGACCATGGGGCCTTTCCTGGATTTATCACCTTTGGGGCAGAATCCTGTATACAGATAGGTCACATCGCCTTCCGTCAGCAGCCCCGGATCGAACTGAGGCTGATCTCCTTCCCTTTCTCCAAGCCGTGTTCCGTCAGGATACTGCACGTAGCCGTAGAACTCGTACTTGCCTGCAGGTGTGTCACAAACAGCAACTGACACTATCGGAACCTTGTCAAGAACATAATATAAATAGTATCGTCCGTCGGGACCGACAGTGACATCAGGCGCGTACAGGCACATGCTTCCGTCCGGGTTCAGCGGATCGTCCGTCTTTTTATAGATCACACCTTCATAGCGCCAGTCTGAAAGGTCATCAACAGGCGCCGACCAGCATACATAATCGTTCAGGCAGTAAACATACCCGTTGAACCGGTCATGAGATCCGTAAATATAGACCCTGCCGTCAAAAACATAGGGCTCTGCATCGGGGATATACTCCCATGATGGAAGATAGGGATTGTATCCTTGCTTTTTCATGGTCATGGCTTACACTCCTTTGCATGTTGTAGCGATTATATTATATAATCTCAGGAGTATGTTAGTCAAACGTTTTACTTGCCAGGACCTGCGCCCCCGCATGCCCGCCGGCTGAGCCCCGGTTGCCTTTCTGACCGGCTCTGCACTGAAAGGCTCCCTTTCACGTTTTTCTCCAGGCTGCTCATAAGCTCCGGAAATCGGCCAAAAAATAAAAGCGGGAAAAATCCCACCTGCACCACAACAGAAAATCAAGCCAGCATACGATCCATCATAGTTTTGGCATGCATCACTTTAAGCCATATGTTTTCTTTCTACCTGAATAATTCAACTGTTCCTGCAATAACTTGCCACTTCCAGTTTATAACATCTGATCATGACCACCGTCACAAACAGGGTTTGCAGAATATATTCTCATGGTTTCACCTCCCTGCTGGGAATCACCCGTAAGTTCTCATGACATCTGGCCCAACTTTCTGCCTCATCTGTTGCTGATGCATGCCGGTTTTTTTGAATCAACATCGATCCGTATCACGTCCGGTCACACTGGAGCCGGCATCGCAGGCCGACCACACAGTAGTGATTTTCAGACAATATTCTTTCTCATCTGACATTATACTTTTTTTCTGTTATTAGCACATCACCCGAACAGGTGATTTGCCTGGATATTCATGTACACAAACTGGAAATCAGGGTCGGTCACGGAATTTATTCAGTTGTTCCAAAGTTACTGGAAAGTGGTTCAGTGTTCCCATGTAATTGTACTGTACAGTGGGCTCACGCATTGCAAATTTTGAGAAAAGATTGTTCAGATACTTATTCTTCTCCGGGGCAAACAAGTCGATTTTTTCAACTTTGCTCTCTCTGTCGGAAAAATAACCTGCCAGGAATTTCAGACCCTGATAAAAAAGCCCGGTCCTTCTGTAAGGTTCAGCGATGCAGGCTATTCTCAGGCTTACCTGATGATCTTTGTTTCTTTCCGGAGGAACATTGACATATCCCAGTATACCGACCATCTCTCCGCTTTTGTTCCACGCAGCTATTACTTATCCATAATGGAGACATCCTTTATAAAGGTACAGGATTTGACCCAGGTTTAAGCCTGGAAGAAAGTCCCGCCTGTTCCGCAACAGAAAATCCAACCCCTTCTCGAATTCACTTTCACTTCGGCATACACCGATCCTAAACATAAATCCTCTCCAAACCTGAATAGCCACTCCATACTTCTGATATAAGAGAACACAGCCAATCTTTCATGTCGAGCGATATAATCACAGGTCAGTTCCTCGCCAGGGCTCATATCATATCTGAAGCATTATATGGATACTTTTCATTGCTTTCTTTTTAAAAATCTGTTTACGATCCGGGCATAATCCGCCAGCTTCATGGAATACACATCCTCTTCGGTATATGTTACCAGGTACTCCCTGCTCTGCTTGTCGTAATGGACCCGGTCCACCACTTTCGCCAGTTTGGCATAAAGAACCCTTAAATAAGGATTTTCAGAATCCGCGCAGAATCGGATCTCTTTGACTCCTGCATTTTCCATGGCTTCCAATATGGCTTTCATACCATCCGGAAAAACTCTTGTGCCATGGTAGTCCTTACGGATAAGGATAAAGTCGATATATCCGACATGCCTGTCCTCATAATTGTTCTGCCGGGTACCAATATAATAGATAATGAGCCCTACCGGCTCGTCCAGCTCGTTCAGGAGCAGAATGATATTGCCGCATCTGATGCTGTTTTCGATGATAAACAGGACACCTTTTACACTGTAAGGATGGTAAAACGAACTGCGGTTCTCCATGAAAAACCTGGTGAACATCTCATAGTCATCGTCGTTACTGCAAATAACTTTTCGATAGGTGTAACTATAGGACATCTGCGCCCCTCCTGCAGCAAGCCGGAATTTGAAAGCAAATCATCCAAGTGTTGTCTTTCGACATAAAAGTCCTTTATTCAACATTATAGCTTCTTTGCTTTATAAGGTAATCACCCAAAAAGGTGATTAATGGAGTGGTGCCATACACATCAGCCAGCTGTTTAAGCTGCAGCCAAACAGCTGACTGTATGGTGTCAGGCATCTTATCAGAGCAGCTTGAGTTCCCTGGCCTTCTGGACCGCCTGTACTCTCCTGTTTACACTCAGCTTGCTGTATATGTTCTTGACATGAGTTTTTACAGTGTTTACTGACATATGCAGTTTTTCACTTATCTCCATGTTGGAGAGGCCTTCGGCGATGAGCTCCAGTACCTCAGTCTCCCTGTCGGTAAGGTACTCGACGATGCCGGAATGGCCGGTACTGTCATCAGCAGGCTCTTCTGCTATGTAATCCTGCAGCTTTTTGGCATATGCTATCTGGGCGGACAAGAGCTTCACCGCCTCTAACCGAGCAGGCGCAAAAACTCCCGGCAGGAAGTTGTTTTCAAGGTACAATACTCCGAAGGGGATGCCCTGGAACAACAACGGCAGGCATGCTATGGATTTGGGGTTCGACTCGGTTATGTAATGGTCATTGGAAAAGATCCCGGCTTGCTCTCCCAGGTTTATGACCACCGTATCCGATGTCCGGGCTACATAGCGGACAACGGATTTTGCAATTTCTTCGTAATCCTCCGGGAATATGGTTTTTGCTTCCGGCTTGTCATTGCCGCTATCTTTTATGGCTTCTATGAACAACTCGCCATCCTTCTCAAAAATCAGACAGCCACTGTCTGCGCGCATATCAGCAGGTATTTGTGCTCAAAATTTTCCTTACAAGACTGTGCCCATTTTTTCAGCTTGCGCATATTCCCCTTCAACACTTTCATATATCTCCTCTGCTCGCTCTTTGGCAGGTCTTTATATGCGGCTGTGATAGTCAGTGAATCATAGAAAAAATATTCGGCGTAGACCAGGAAGCCTATAATGGCACCCACAAGAGGCCTTACTTTCTCAGACATCGACAGGGCCGACCTGTGATCCCCCATCATGAAATACATCTGCATCCTGCAGCAATAGAACGTCGCCAGTGCAGATTTATCCTTCTGAGCCAGATGGAGCAACTCCGTCTTCCCAAGCTTTTCTACGCCATCTGCCAGCGAATCTGTCTTCCTTCCCGTCAGTGCAGATACCACCGAATCGTATATGGCTGCATTCACCATGAGATTGTGATGCTTTATCTTTTTGATTACCTCATACTTCTCACGCATCTCATCGTTCAGCTTCTCCAATGGGGCCCCCATGATATACTGGTTTTCAAGGAGAATGCAATGGGCATAGCCCACGATCACGAGATTCCCTGCTTCGATCCCGGTAGTGACAGCTTTATTGAGATAATCAAGTCCATAGCCGGCATGCCTGGTCCAGTGGAAGATCAGGGAGCCTACAACAAAGTATATGATGCACTTGGACGAACTCCGGTCATATTTTTCCATGAGCCGGATGCATACATTGGCATATCTTTCTCCCATCCTGTAGTTGCCAAAGATGATCCCGGAGGTAATGCCGTAGCCCAGATAGCCCACATGGGTAGCTTCACTGTTACCATGCCGGAGCGCAAAGTTGCCGGTTTTGATGATGATAAAACTGTATAACTCAGGGAAGCTGGACATGGTAACATAGCATAAGCGGGCCAGGAGCTCAGAAATCTTTTTTGTCCAGGATCTTCCATCTCAGGAAGGTAATAAAGCTCCTCTATCTTTCGCTTCCGCATATGCCATTTGTAAAGGAACAGTTCCCTCAAAAAATCCAGCGTGGTAGGATGGACAGGGATCTCCAGTCCCAGGTTCCTGAGAGCCTGGATGCCTGTATGAACTGATTCGGTCAATTTCCCTATGCCAGCATACAGTATCATTTTCAAACCATAGACATCTGCGCGCTCCAATACTGTCTTAGCTTTCCCGAGTACTATATCGAAGAGCTTTTCGGCAGCCTCTGTTTCTCCGCACAGATACTGCGCCTGGGCGAATTCCAGATACAAGTCGAAGCTCAGGCTGTAGTACTGTTCCCATACATCATCAGGGACCAGCATGCTCGCACACTTCAAGTATTGCAGAGCCGAGTCATAAGCTGCTGACGCTCTTGCCTTTCGTCCTGCCATAAGATTGTACTTCGCCAGCCGGATCCTCTTCTCCGGGTCCTGGATCAACTCAAGACCGCGGTTGAAATGATCCATTATGGGCATGATATTTTCTTCGATACCGCCGGCCGGGATATTCTCCATAAGGTATGTACCGATCATGACATGCATTTTTTTCTTCTCATCTTCGTCCACAAGTGAATATACTGCCTGCTGCACACGGTCATGGACGAATTCATAGACAATATTCCTTTCAGATGGGTTTATACCAGGATATTCGTCCGATTCTCCGGCCAACTTTGTCACAAGGCCTTCATGAATCGAGAGTTTCGCAAAGCTGGATGGCTATGTCAAGAAAATCATTGATGCCTATTTCATTGTCAGACATATACTCACGTAAAGACACAGCCTGTATATCATCCGATATAGAGGCTATGATCTGTCCGGACTGCTCGATTTTGATCGGCTTGACGATACCCTTGATGTCAAGGTCCCGCGTGATCCTGTATTCATGCATGATCTCCGATATTTCCGCGGACATAGTTTCCTCTCCATCAAGAGCTTCTTCCCCCGGATGCACCAGGCCGTGCCAGATCAGCTGCACCGCGCCGTATTAGGAAACTCCTCCATTCAGACGCACCAGGCCGTGCCAGGGACTTCCTTCCCCAGGCAA
>CZCB01001321.1_pt1 | contig 11914 bp, 7 predicted proteins | sample 591991 | NCBI WGS metagenome assembly CZCB01 (sample SAMEA3556809, study PRJEB10932) | anaerobic digester metagenome | reverse complement strand
TTTATATTTCTGTCTACAACCATGGTATAGGGCATATTCGCCGGGGTAAGGTCCAGTCTCATGGTACTGCGCGTTATAGAGAGGTTTTTAAAAACAGCTTCCTCACTACTGGAGATAGAGCCGCTACCGGTAATAGTCAAAGAAAATTCCTTCTCCTGGCGGGCATATCTGGCGTCGGTAACACGTGCGGTAAAAGTAAAGGTGCCTGCAGAAGCGGGGGTTCCGGAGATCGTTCCCGAGCTGCTCAAGGTAAGACCCGACGGAAGGCTGCTCCCGCCGGCCAGCGACCATCTGTAAGGAGTAGTGCCTCCAGTGGCCCTAAGGGTAACGGAATAAGAGGAACCCTTCCTTCCCCGGCTTAGCGTCGCACCAGTGGTAATAGACAGAGGCGTTTCGCCGGCTTCGTACACAGTTATGGTAAAGGTTCTGCTTTTAGTTCGGCCGTAGTAATCGGTCACGCGTATGGTTGCGCTGTAGTCCCCCCGGGCACAGGTGGGGGTTCCGGAGATCGTTCCTGAACTGCTCAAAGTAAGACCCGACGGAAGGCTGCTCCCGCCGGCCAGCGACCATCTGTAAGGAGTAGTGCCTCCAGTGGCCCTAAGGGTAACGGAATAAGAGGAACCGCGATTGGCTCCGGGTAAATATTGACTGGTACTGATCTCCAGAGAGCCGGTAGCATCCCTTGAGTCGGATGTGCTGATGTAACCGTCTATAATATACGGCATCTCTTCACCGCTTAAATCCAAATTTTGCACGTAAAGTTCGGTGCTTCCCTCCTTCAAGGCTAAAAAAGAAATGCGAAAAAGCACCCCGTCATCATCAATAAAACCCGTATCTTTTTTTTCCCAGTTAACAGTAATTATCCCGTCTTCATGCTCGTCGAAATCAAAGATATCATCCGCACTCAACAGTTCTCCCCTACTGACTCGGCGAACCTCGACAATGTCCTGATCGTATTCCAGTTCAAAGGAGCAGTAATCAAGAGCCTGAGGATCTTCGATAGAAACATCAATAGTAACGATAGTTCCAACACTTACTCTATAGGCGGAACCAACATGGAATGTAGTTCTCCCTGCAGCCTCGGCATTTAAGGTGCTATCTGACAGACCCAGAAATACTGTTAAAAACATGAACAGACCAATCTTTAAAAAAGAGATGAAACAGGAAAAATCAATTGATCTTACAAAGCCAAGTGAAACAGCCTTTACGGCAGAAGTTCCGTAGAGAGCTTTGCAAAAATTTCTAGTTTGCATGGCAACCTCCACCAACCAATAATAATGTCCAGTAAGTATTTTCGGAGGCCTATCCAGTACTTTATCGGCACCTTTTAGTAGGATTTAAAGGTTTTTCTGTACGAGTCAAAGAACAAAATGTTCTTTTGTTAACTTATTTTGTTTTTAAGGTTGACATATGCCAGGATGATCACTAATATAAAAATGGAGTTGTCTGGGCGCCGGCCTTAGCTCACGCCTTCCTTCAAGGCCAGTACTTCAAGAAGAATTTTTGTGGCGGCAGTGGCCGGCATGGCGGAAAAGCCGCAGTGATCAGCTAAAAAGGAGTTAGAACCTGTTATGCGCACTAAAATTTTAAAATTGCTCAAGGATAAAAGTCCGGCTTATATCTCTGGAGAGGAACTGGCCGGGATGTTCGCTGTAAGCCGCACCTCCATCTGGAAAAACATCCGCGCGCTGCAGGCAGACGGTTACCAGATCGAGGGGAGCCCGCGCCGGGGGTATCGCCTGGTAGGAATCCCGGATCTGCTGCTCCCGGCTGAAATTGCCGGAGAACTGCAGACTGTAATTATCGCCTCCTCTCCGGAAAAAATTATCCATTACCGGCAACTTGATTCCACCAACAATGCTTTAAAGAAGCTGGCTGAAAAAGGAGCGCCTGAAGGAACAGTTGTCCTTGCCGAAGAGCAAACCCAGGGCCGGGGACGGCTCGGGCGTTCCTGGTCTTCTCCTTTCGGAAAAGGCATCTACCTTTCCGTCTTATTAAAACCGCCCCTGGCACCGCAGGAAACACCGCTGCTTACTCTCCTGGCGGCTGTAGCCGTGGCTAAAAGCATCCTTCTAAACCTGCCGGGCCTTGCCGTAGGCATCAAGTGGCCCAACGACCTGCTCATCCACAATCGCAAGGTTTGCGGCATTCTAACAGAGCTAAAGGCAGAGGCGGATCTCCTTCATTACCTTGTTATAGGGATAGGTCTAAACGTTAACACCCGAAAGGAAGATTTTCCTGCTGATTTACAAAGTCTAGCTACCTCTCTTTTCCTGGAAAACAGTAAACACTTGGTATCGCGCCATAAACTCGCCGCCAGCCTTCTCCGGGAGATAGATAGCTCTTATCTCGACTACTTTAAAAGCGGCCCGGGAGCGGTTATCTCCGAGTGGAAAAAATATAATGTTACCCTGGGTAAGGAGGTCACCATAAAAACGGTTAAGGGAAATTATTCAGGCTATGCTGTTGATCTGGAGGGTAACGGCGCTCTCATTGTTGAAGATGCAAAGGGACATAAAAAACGGTTTAGTTCGGGAGAAGTCTCCCTGGAGAAAACGCTTTAAAAAAAGTTAGCCGGAAAGATTCTTTTGCACGTAACATGTTTTTAGAAGGGCCCTGGGACAGCTACGCCGGGTTGCAAAGATCTGGAATATTGTTTTCTAAGGTACAACGGTATGACGGTCAAAACAAATTATGCCGGAGGAGCAAAAAATGCTTAAAACAAGGCATATGATCTTAAGCGGTCTGTTTGCCGCCATAACAGCCTTACTGGCCCAGATTTCCATTCCCCTTCCTTTCAGTCCCGTACCTATAACCGGCCAAACACTTGCCGTTTTTCTGACAGGCGCCGTCCTTGGAGGGCGCTGGGGCGCCCTATCCATGTTGCTCTATATCTTCCTGGGTGCCATAGGGCTGCCTGTTTTTCACAACGCACAGGGAGGGCTGCATATTGTCCTGGGACCGACTGGGGGGTACCTCTGGGGTTTTGTGCTTGGCAGCTACCTGATGGGGAAAATTACGGAGAAATGGAGTTCTTATCTTGCTATTGTCCTGGGTATGTTCCTCTGTATGGCCGCTTACTTATTGCTGGGAACAATACAGCTTTCCTTTATTGCCGGCCTGGATCTGCGACAAGGCCTGCTGCTCGGCGCCGTTCCTTTTCTCCCCCTGGATATTGTAAAAATATTTGCCGCCGGCGCTCTCAGCTTTTCTATACGACAGCGACTGATTAATGCCGGGCTGATTAAATAACCTTGGCTACCGGCTTCTGGGTACGATAAGACAACGCTGCCGGAGGCCAACTAATGATTCTGTATCTTCGCCTCCTAACTCCAAGCAAAAACGATGGTTATGGCATTTCGTGACATCCTCACGGGGTCAATAGTCCCCGAGGATTCCCGCCGGGCTTTTCTAAAATGAATACAGACAGCCGGTTTCGTCTCAAAACAGCTGTCTGCTTTTTATGCTGTATTATCGGTTCTGTCCCTCTTTGTTTCCCAGTGCCTCTTCAGCGAGGAGTGCTGCACCGAGTGCCCCTACGCTCTGGGGTTCCCGTGGCACCGTTACCTTCATCCCCAGGCTTTCCTGCAGCTCTTTGACGACGGCTGCATTTTTGGCCACCCCCCCGGTCATCATTACCTTTTCCTCCAAACCTACACGGTTGGCCATGGCAACGGTTCTCTCTACAATAGAAGCAACAATGCCTTTAACTATTTCTTCCAGGGGACGGCCTTCGGCGATCAGGGAAACTACTTCCGATTCGGCAAAAACCGTACACATGCTGCTGATAGTTACCGCGTTCTTGGCCAGCTGTGCCAACCGGGACATCTCAGAGAGATCGACCTCCAGGGCATGGGCCATTACCTCCAGGAAGCGCCCTGTTCCCGCAGCGCATTTCTCATTCATAACGAAGTCAACCACTTTGCCATGAGAATTAAGCCGTATAACCTTGCTGTCCTGCCCTCCGATATCAATTACCGACCTCACCCCTGGTTCCAGGTAAAAAGCTCCTCTGCCATGGCAGGTAATCTCCGTAACTTTGTCGTGGGCAAAAGGAGCGCTTACCCTCCCGTAACCGGTGGCAATTATATGCTGCAGGTTATCGAGTGAAAGGCCGCTTTTTTCCAGCCCCATCTGCATGGCTTTTTCGGCCGCCGTTTTGCTGTTCGCCCCGGTAGGTATGATAATTTCGGAGAGAACCTTCCCCTTGTCCAGAATCACTACTTCTGTGGATAAAGAACCTATATCAATACCGGCAACAGGCATGTAGCCACTCCTTTCCTACATATGAACGGTTAATAAGAGCAGCGATTGCTGTAGGCGGAGCTCCGAGTTCCGCTCAGAAAGTTCTACGGTTTGCTTGAGCCCCGACGACCTCCCCGGCCAATTCCCATTAGTGGGGGTGGCGAAGGTTAGGGTTCGCTCCAGGGTTCGCTTGAGGCAGGTTTTGCAGCTCAGCTCAGGCTCTCTATTGGCCTTCCCGGCAGAGCTCACTTCCATGTTCGCGCTGCCGGCGGCGGAGGTCCATGTCCGCCGGGCCATCTCGAGCCTTCGCTTCGCTGAACCTGTATGCTCAAGCTGCACATTTCGCTCGACCTAACCTTACACCACCTCTGCGGAAGCAGCACGGGATCTAAACGCTGACTACTTTGCCAATTCCCATCCATGGTCAGAGGCCGGCTGCCGACATCCATGTCGGCAGGGTCGTCTTCGGCCTTCGCTTCACCGTGAACTTTTTGACTTCGCTCCACAAGTCGCTCTCGCCCACAGCAAAGCGCTGCTTCCCTAGACGGCAGTAGGGGCTAAACAAGAAAACCAACAAGCTATGACAAGGACATTCATGTCCGCCGGGCCATCTCGAGCCCTCGCTTTGCTGAACCTGCTGGCTCAAGCTGCACATTTCGCTCGCCACAACCTTGCGCCACCCCTGCGAGACATGAAACGGTTTCCAAATAGGGCTATTATCATCCGTTTTTTCTCAGGCCAGCATCTCCAGGAAACCGTCGATTCTGGTCTGTACCTGCCCGGGAGCATAGTTGCGGTTATCGACGCAATCGCCGTCCAGGGCCAGGAAAGGCAGCCCCTCTTTATGTAAAGCGTCACGTATGATCCTCAGGGAACCGCAGCTCTGCCGGCAGCCCCAATGGGAAAAATGGATTACACCGTCCACCTTATATTTTGCCGCCAGCTCCTTGATAACCTCTATCCTGCGGTTAATATCCCCGTAGCTGAAATGTGCAAGCATGCGCCTGGCAATAGATTCAAGCGGCCTGCCGGGATCCATGCTTTCCCAGTAGACATGGCTGAACTCTTCGAAGACAACCCTGGCCCCCTTTTCTTCCAGGTATCCCAGAATATTATTCCTGTAAAAGGGTGGCAGATGCAGCCAAAGCAGCTTGAAACGGGAATGCCTCCCGGGCTCCTTTTTCTGCTCGCTCTCCCGAATCCTTTCCTGCAGCTCCCCGGCCAGGGTCTCGTACACCCGGGGCATGGCCCTGCTTCCCAACCCGGTGAAATAGAGATAAAGATAGCTGAAAGCTTCTTTGGCAGTAAGAGGAGAAGCGGGGTGCAGCCGCAGGTCGTTGACTTTCTGCATAGCCCGGCGTGCGACTTCCGCATTAGCCACAGCTTCCTCCAGCTTCTCATGTTGCAATGAAAGGCCGGCAATCTCCTCCAGGGAGGAGATTAGCTGACGGAGTTGTGTTGTAACATAACGGAGCGAATCATTGTTCTGTTCCACAGGCACATCCAAAAGAAGGGAGGGACGTTTATAGATCCTTGCCAGGTTAGAAAACATCAGGACAGCGCCTTCACACAGGTGAGAGCTGACACAAAAAGCAGCAGGCTGGGGATAATACCGTGAAAAAAGGCCGCCTATGGCGCAACGATGGAAAGAGCAGTTATCCCTTCCCCACCATCTGCTCTCCGCTTCCTTGAGAAAATGCTCCTGAAAGCCAAAGGAAGCTACCAGCGCAGCAGCCACTTCAGGGGAGAAGACGGGAATTCCCAGGGCATGAAGCAGCTCCGTGGGGAAAAAGGCACTTGCCCAGACAGACGGCAGTCGCCTGTTGTATACCTTTTTGGTTTCTTCCAGTCCGTAGTCCACCATCATGGCAGCTGCCCTGTAGGGGAACCTGAGCAGACGTCCCCGGATCATCGCTTGCCCCAGGGAATAGGTAAAAGGCCAGCGCAGTATATCCGGCGCTTTTTCCCGGCTAAGGTATCTTTTAATCAACTCCAGCATGTTACATCCCCTTTGTTTACCCGATCATCTCCAGAAATGCGGAAATGCGGGTGCGTAGCTGCCCCGTTGCTGCTGCCGAATATTCCCCTTCCAAAACAAGGACAGGGATATCCTTTATTATTTCTTTTAATAGCTGGCCGTAATAATACCAGGGATCACAAAATTTTAGATAAAAAAAGATAATACCATCGATATGATAATTTTTTAATATTTGTTCAAGATCGGCCAACTTATCTCCGGCAAATTTCATGCGTGCACAGGGTTCTCTTTGCAAGTACAGGCGGGCCAGGAAGCTGTAAGGATCCTCTCCCTTCTCCGGTTCCCCTGTAAATTGCAGCATACGCCTTCCGATACAGAGATTATCGATTACCAGGACTCCGCCCAGTTCGTGAATCAGCCTGACCAGTCCTGAAGGCATGGCGCTGCCTGTAAGAAAAACACGGGGGCCGGCAAGCTCTTCTGCCCCGTGAAGATAATCATGGGAATAAACAGCTATGAGCTCCTGAAAAACAGCCGGCGGAAGAATACTAAAGGCCTCGACGAGGCGAATCAGTTCATGCCCGTCGACCAATAATTTTTCCTCCCGCCCGGAGTAAAGCCGCTGCAGCCTGCGCCGGTTGTCCAGGTAAAGGTCAATTTGCTCCCAGAGGCCTTTTTCGTTTACTTCAATCCCGCGATATTCACACAAAGCCCGGTGAAACTTTCGCAGCCTCTGTGCCCAGTACTCCACGGCCGGCTGAAAAGCGTGCCTGGGAAGATCCAGTAAATAGGTAAAAGTAAGGGGGCTGTATTTTTGTAAAGCATTATAGAGGTGTGACATGGCCAAGCAAGAGTTTACCAGAACCGCGCCCTCCAGATCTTTTTCTTCTTTCAGCACTTTCTCCAGGCAGCCGCGTACAAAAAAACAAAGGCTGGAATGCAAAAAAGAATCGGCATAAAGAGTCGTTCCCTCCTTGCCGGAAAGGCGATAAGGAAGCAGGCCGCAGGAGGAAATTATCTCCACCGGCGTATAGCTGCAAAACCAGCCGATCCGTCCTTTTCTTTGCCTGGTTTCTTTTTCTGCTTCTTCCAGTCTCTGCCAAAAAGCCGTTTTATCCATAGCCTATTCCCCAAAGGTTCCTAGTCAATATGAAAATGGAGCAGCGATTTGCTGCAGGCGGAGCTTAAGCGTTTTGCTCGTAAAGTTCCCGTTTTTGTGTCGAAAAAACCCGGCATGGCGGTTAGCGTGGAAATAATGCCAGCTTTTGCTCTATAATCCGGTATAGGTCGTCGCGTCCTTCGCCTGTTTGCGAAGAAAATAGTAATACCTCTCCGGGAGCCAAATCTAAAGCACGGGCCACAACTTCCCTCTGCTTGGCCCTTTTCCCGCGGGAAATCTTATCCGCCTTGGTAGCTACCACTACAGCGGAAAAAGCGGCATGGCGCAGCCAGGCTGCCATCTGCCGGTCCTGTTCCGGGGGCTCATGGCGCAAATCGACGACATGAATAACCATGATGATCGTTTTCCTGCCGGCCAGGTAATCCTCGATTAAGGAGCCCCATTTCTTCTGGACCTGGCGTGAAACCCTGGCATAGCCGTAACCCGGCAGGTCGACGAGAAACCAGGAGTCATCGATCAAATAAAAGTTCACAGACCGGGTCTTACCGGGCGTATTGCTTGTCTTAGCCAGGCTCCGGCGTGCCGCCAGGGTATTGATCAGGGAAGACTTTCCCACATTGGAACGGCCGGCCAGCACAACTTCCGGAAATCTTTCCGGCGGGAAATCCTTTTTACAGCCGGCTGACTTTACTAGCTCTGCTTTCTTTATTTTCATCGCCTTCATTCAGGCGTCTAGGCCTGATTACCTATTGCACAATTTTCAAGCAAGACCTTTATTAAACGCTTTGACTTAAGACTGAACAGTTACCCTTTCCTTTTTTTCCTGCAACAGGGCCTTTTCCAGGACCTGGTCGATGTGGTCCACCAAAATAAATTCCAGCCTCCGGCGTACATTGCCGGGAATTTCCGACAGGTCTTTCTTGTTATCCACAGGAAGGATTATCTTTTTAATCCCGGCACGGTGGGCGGCAAGAACCTTCTCTTTAACTCCCCCTATAGGCAGGACCCTTCCGCGCAAAGTGATCTCACCGGTCATGGCCAACTTGTGATCAACCGGGGTACAGGTCAGTGCCGAAACCATGGCCGTAGCCATAGTTATACCGGCGGAAGGCCCGTCTTTGGGTATGGCTCCTTCCGGTACATGGATATGAATATCGTATTCGTTGTAAAAATTTTCATCTATGCCCAGAGAGTCAGCTCTGGAACGAATATAGCTCAGGGCCGCTTGCGCTGATTCCTGCATGATATCTCCGAGCTTGCCCGTAAGAATAAGCTTACCCTTGCCTTTCATTAAAGTAACTTCAATGGCGAGCAGATCTCCGCCTGATTCTGTCCAGGCTACGCCCATAGCTACACCGACCTCGTTTTCCTTCTCAGCCATCCCGTAACGAAACCGCGGTGGGCCCAGATACTTATGCAAATTGCTGCGGCTGACGGAGACGCGGTAACCGTTGTTTTTAACCACTTCCCGGGCTGTCTTGCGGCAGATATTGGCGATTTCCCGCTCCAGGTTCCGTACGCCGGCCTCCCTGGTGTATTCCCTGACAATATGGCGGAGCGTCCCTTCGGAAATACGCAGGTTCTTTTCCGAAAGCCCGTTTTCTTGCAACTGTTTGCCAATGAGGTGCCTTTGGGCAATTTTGACCTTTTCTTCTTCCGTATAACCCGGCAAATAGATGGCCTCCATGCGATCCAGCAAAGGCTGTGGTATGGAAAAACGGTTATTGGCGGTTGTTATAAACATAACCTGGGAGAGATCAAAAGGAACCTCAATATAATGATCGCTGAAAGAATTGTTCTGTTCCGGATCCAGGACTTCCAGCAGCGCAGATGAAGGGTCGCCGCGAAAATCGGTGGACATCTTATCCACTTCATCCAGCAGGAAAACAGGGTTACGTGATTTAGCCTGGCGGATTCCCTGGATAATGCGCCCCGGAAGCGCTCCTACGTACGTCCGGCGGTGGCCGCGTATTTCCGCCTCGTCCCTGACGCCTCCCAGTGAAATGCGTACAAATTTCCTCTCCAGCGCCCTGGCGATAGAACGCGCCAGGGAAGTCTTGCCCACACCGGGCGGCCCGATAAGACAGAGAATCGGACCCTTAATCTTTTGGGTCAGGCTGCGCACGGCCAGGTACTCAATGATGCGCTCTTTAACTTTCTCCAGGCCGTAATGGTCTTCATCCAGAATTTTCGCCGCGGCCTCGAGATCAAGTCGATCCTCTGTTTGTATAGACCAGGGAAGCTCCAGCATCCAGTCCAGATAAGTCCGGATCACAACGGCCTCCGCTGCTGCCGCGGGCATTTTCTCCAGCCGGTCGATTTCTTTGAGAACTTTTTTTTCCACTTCCTCCGGGAGTTCGATCTCCTTCATTTTCTCACGGTACTCATCCACTTCCGCAGTCCGTTCGTCTCTCTCTCCCAGTTCTTTCTGAATGGCCTTGATCTGTTCCCGCAAATAGTATTCTTTCTGGGTCTTTTCCATCTGCTTGCGGACACGCAGGTTAATCTTACGCTCCAGTTCCAGGATCTCCATCTCACGATTCAGAATTTCCGCCAGTATCTCCAACCTGGACTGGGGTTCTACTGCTTCCAGAATATTCTGTTTCTGATCGATTTTTAGCATCAAATGCGAAGCAATGATATCGGCCAACCTGCCTGGCTCCTCTATTTCCGAAACATTGGTAAGGACCTCCAGGGGTATCTTTTTGCTTAATTTTATATATTGTTCAAATTGCAGCAAAACGCTGCGGGTCAAGGCCTCAATCTCTGCCGTTTTAGCTTCACTCTCTTGAAGCTCTTCCACCAATACTTTAAAGTAGGGCTTGCTCTGCACGAATTCCTTAATCCGGGCGCGGTTCAACCCTTCCACCAGCACACGGATAGTGCCTCCAGGAAGCTTCAACATCTGCTTGATGTTCACTATCGTTCCCATAAGGTAGAGATCGTTATTTTCCGGTTCATCGATCTGTGCTTCTTTCTGGGTTACCAGGAGGATTAAATTATCTTTTAACATGGCTTCATCGAGAGCATTTTTAGAGCCTTCTCTTCCCACATCAAGATGAATAACCATGTTAGGAAATACGATAACGCCGCGTAGAGGCAAAAGCGGTAGCTCTTTTATACTCATCATCTCTCCTCCCCTTTTCAGTCTGTGGGACGGGTCCGTTCAGGCAGTCTTAATTGCATACACTGTAACTTTCTTGCGCTCACGCTGACCTGTTAATATTTCTATTTTAAATTCTAATTTCCTCTTTTTGTCGGCACGGCAGTTCGGGGGTCAGTCGGGGGCATTCCCCGTAAGGGTTAGGGAAAACCTGAGTTGAAAAGTAGAACATTCCGGGCGGGACCGGACCTCCGTCGACAACAAGGGCCACCTCATTTTCACGCCAGGAAACTTGCCGCATAAAGCTCGCTTTCTTTTTCCCGGGGAGAGGACTGCTCCCATGAACCTGCCTGAAGCAGCACTTTTTCAAACACTTCGCTTATATGGGTCACGCAAATTATTTCAATATCTTTTTTTTCTTTATAAATATGCTGCCAGTTCTTAGTTGGGATAAAAATTTTTTTTGCGCCTGCCTCCCGGGCGGCATCAATTTTGGCTGTCACGCCGCCCACCGGGCAAACCAGGCCTCTGATGGAGAGTTCTCCTGTCATGGCGGCAGTATTGTCAACCGGAACATCCTTGAGAGCCGAATAGATAGCAGTGGCAATGCCCACGCCGGCTGACGGCCCATCGACAGGAACCCCTCCGGGAAAATTCAGGTGGATATCGTAGTTGCGCATACTTTCTCCCAGGAGGCGACCCAAAACCGTTAAGACATTCTCCACTGAACCGCGTGCTGTGCCCTTGCGCCGGAGCGTCCGCCCCATACCCCCGACTTCTTCCTCTTCCACTATTCCTGTAATGGTAAGCCGCCCTTCACCTTTCTCCACAGGAATAACGGAAGCCTCAATTTCAAGAATTGCTCCGAGGTTGGGGCCGTATACGGCAAGCCCGTTAACCAGCCCAACCTGGGGAAAATCAGGAATTTTTTTCTCCGGCCGCGGCGAGAGCCTGCTGTTGTTAACGACCCATTCCATATCCTCGACATCGAGCACGTTTCTGCCTTCTCCCTGAGCAATACCCACGGCCAGCTGGACCATGTTTACTGCATCCCTGCCGTTGATGGCAAAAGAGGTTATCTCCTTTAAAGCTTCGGGAGTCAGAGTAAAACCAACCCTTTGGGCAGCATTAAGAGCGATTTTCCCGATCTCCTCCGGTGAGAGGACACGGAAAAAAATCTCCATGCAGCGGGAGCGCACAGCCGGTGGAATTTCCTCCGGCTGTCGGGTTGTAGCCCCTATCAGGCGAAAATCCGCCGGCAGCCCGTTCTGAAAAATTTCGTGGATGTGCCGGGGAATGCTCTTCTCTTCACTGTTATAGTAAGAACTCTCCAGAAAAACCTTGCGATCTTCCAGTACTTTCAGCAGCTTATTTATTTGAATGGGGTGCAGCTCACCAATTTCATCGATAAAGAGAATCCCGCCATGAGCCTTGGTTACGGCTCCCGGCTTGGGTTGCGGTATTCCCC
>CZCB01004339.1_pt1 | contig 11918 bp, 12 predicted proteins | sample 591991 | NCBI WGS metagenome assembly CZCB01 (sample SAMEA3556809, study PRJEB10932) | anaerobic digester metagenome | reverse complement strand
GTTTGCTAAAGAGAATTTTTGCAAAGGAATTGTAAAAAAGGTACAAAGCAAAAAACTCAATATATCAAAATATTCTTGCATTTGCTATTTATGTATGCTATTGTAATAAAAAACCATATAATTTGGAAAGTTTTAGACAAATATATAATATCTAACTTAATAATTGGACGAGTATTGTCCATATAAAGAGTTATATTTATAAAAATGGGGGTTATAGTTAATGGAAGCTCTATAAAATTGTAAACATATCTAACTTTATTGAGAACCATTTAATATAGATATTAATTTAAAGTGTACTATTTAAAGTTACGTTATTACATACAATATACATAATACCTTTCTCACATAATTGTTTATTTTTCTTAAATATACGAAGTATTGATTGTACCAATAGAAACAAAAGAAAGAGCTAATTCTATGTAAAAGCTGTAATATTTTTATATATTTTTGTAGTTAGTGTTTGTTATTGCATCTATATTTGGTATTTATATCAAATTTAATCACAAAAAGGACATTTAAGTGGTGAAAAAATGAATAAAAATAATATTAAGCTTGGAGAGCTGCTTGTAAGCCTAGGAAAATTATCAGAGGAACAGTTAAAAGCAGTTTTGCAGGAACAAAAAAAGAGCAATAAAAAAATGGGCGAGATATTAGTTGCTAAAGGTATTATTTCCGATAAAGAGCTCATTGAAATATTAGAATTTCAATTGGGGATTCCCCATGTAGATCTGGGAAAATACATAATAAATCCAGAGGTAGTAAAATTAATACCAGAGAGCATGGCTAGAAGGCTCGGAGCAATCATAGTAGATAAAAGGGGCGAAACACTAGTTGTGGGAATGGTAAACCCCTTAGATATATTCGCAGTAGATGATATAAGGCTTGTTACAGGGCATAATGTGCAGCCAGTAATATGTACTGAGGCAGATGTTAATAGAGCTATAGATAAATATTATAGTGAAGACAAGACTAAAGAGATGCTAGAGGAGTTTGAGGAGAGCGTTACACCTGAATATCTAGGTGATATCCCTGAGGAAGATTTGACAGATGTAAATAGTGCTCCTGTTGTAAAGCTTTTAAATTCTATTATAGTTCAAGCAGTGAATATGCGAGCAAGTGACATACATATAGAGCCTTTTGACAACATAGTCAGGGTGAGATATAGAGTTGACGGAGACTTACAAGAGATAATGACACTGCCTAAAAGTACTTTTTCAGCTGTTATAACTCGTATAAAGATAATGGGCAAAATGGATATTGCAGAGAGAAGGGTGCCACAAGACGGCAGAGTAGAAATGGATATAGAAGGAGAGCCCATTGACCTGCGTATATCGGTATTACCCACAGTACATGGAGAAAAGGTTGTATTTAGGATTTTACACAGGGAAGCAGGTATGCTTTTAAAGGAGAATCTAGGATTCACAGAAGAAAACTTAGAGAGATTTGAAAAATTATTGATGCAGCCCTATGGAATAATCTTGGTAACTGGCCCTACGGGTAGCGGAAAGAGTACAACACTGTATTCTGCACTAAGCGATCTCAATAGTATGGAGAAAAATATTGTGACCATTGAGGATCCTGTGGAATATAAGATAAAGGGAATAAATCAAGTGCAGGTAAATATTAAATCAGGAATGACCTTTGCAGCAGGATTGCGCTCTATTCTCAGGCAGGATCCAAATGTCATAATGATAGGAGAGATAAGGGATGCTGAAACTGCACAGATAGCTGTCAGGGCAGCTATTACAGGCCACCTGGTATTGTCTACACTCCATACAAATGATACTGCTTCGTCTGTTGTGCGACTTGTGGATATGGGTATAGAACCCTATCTAGTTTCCTCTGCAGTTGTCGGAATTGTATCCCAAAGGCTTGTAAAAAAATTATGCGATAGGTGTAAAAAGCCCTATGAGGCAAGTTATGCAGAGAAGAATACATTACGTATAGATACAGACAGACACGTACAGTTATATGCCCCTGTAGGCTGTGAGGCATGTAATAAGGGATATAAAGGACGAACTGCGGTACATGAGGTTATGCTAATAGATGAAGGGGTAAGACGTCTTATTGACAAAGGTGCCAGCACAGATGATATAAAAAATTATGCCATAAAAAATGGTATGACTACATTATTTGACGATGCTGTGCTTAAGGCGCTCGATGGTGTGACCAGTACAGAGGAGGTACTGCAGATAGGGTATGGTATATAGAATATATTTGTGGAGGTTTAAACTATGAATATGGTAGAGCTCATTGAAGAGGCGATAGAAAGAGGTGCCTCAGATATACATATAACTGTCGGGTCAGAGCCCATATTTAGAATAAATGGCAAATTGGAAAAATTTGGAGAAAAAGTATTAGAGCCAGCAGATACTGAGGTGCTTATGAAACAACTGGCAAGTGAAGAACATCTTGAAGAGCTTGAAAAAGTAGGACAGATAGACCTGTCATATTCACAACCGGGCTTGGGTAGATTTAGGGTAAATATATTTAAACAGAGGGGTAGCTACAGCATTGCACTTAGGATTATTCCTTTAGACATACCAAGCATGGAAGAGCTTGGACTGCCACCTGTAATAAGACGGTTATCCATGCTGCCAAGGGGATTAATATTGGTGACAGGTCCCACAGGTAGTGGTAAAAGTACTACACTTGCAGCCATGGTGGATTTAATAAACAGACATAGAAATTGCCATATAATAACACTTGAGGATCCCATTGAGTATTTACATCATCACAATATGAGTATTGTCAATCAAAGGGAGGTAAATTCTGATACAAATTCATTCGCAGATGCATTAAGGGCGGCACTTAGGCAGGACCCTGATGTAATACTTGTAGGTGAGATGAGGGATCTAGAGACAATAAGTACTGCACTGACAGCAGCAGAGACAGGGCATCTTGTATTATCCACATTACATACTCTAGGCAGTGCCAAGACAATAGATAGGGTAATAGACGTGTTTCCCGGAGAACAGCAGCATCAGATAAGGACCCAGCTTTCATCTGTTATAGAGGCTGTAATATCCCAGCAGCTGATGATTCGTGCAGATGGCAAGGGGAGGGTGGCAGCATTTGAAGTGATGGTCGGTGTTCCTGCCATTAGGAATCTGATAAGGGAAAATAAGATACACCAGATAGATACAATAATTGAAACCAGTTCATCGGAGGGTATGCAGACCATGGATAGATCCCTTGCAAATTTATATAAAAGAGGGCTCATAAGCAAGGAAACAGCACTAAAACAGGCTATAGTGCCTGATGTATTAAGAAGATATTTGAATGAGGAGCGGATGACAAGTGGTTTTCAAATATAAGGTGGCAACTCAAAATGGAGAGGTAATAGAAGGCATATATGAGGCAGATAGTGCTGAGGTTGTATCGGAGATGCTCAAAAGCAAAAATTACTATGTAATATCCTTGCAAAAGACAAGGTCTATTAAGCTAGAGACCGCATTTAAGCCCAAGGTAAAGACAAAGGATATAGCAGTATTTTGTAGGCAGTTCCATGCAATGCTCAAAGCAGGAATAAACCTTGTAACCTGCCTTGATATAATGAGGACACAGCTTACAAATAAGACACTCAAGGAAGCAGTTGGGGATATGTATGAGGATATTCAAAAGGGTTTAAATCTCTCTGCAGCCATGATGAAGCACAGTGATGTATTCCCATCCCTTCTCATAAGCATGATAGAGGCAGGGGAGGTTAGTGGTAACCTAGATGAGATGATGGAGCGAATGGCTGAGTTCTATGAAAAGGAGAGCAGCCTTGAGAGAAAGATAAAGGGAGCAATGGTATATCCCATAATCTTAATGGTAGTTACAGTGGCAGTGGTGATATTCCTTGTAACCAGTGTTATGCCTACATTTATTACTGTATTTGAAGATAGTGATACCCCTTTGCCAGCACCTACACAACTACTACTTAAGCTCAGTGCTAGTTTGACGTCATATTGGTATATATATATTGCAGTCATAGTGCTTTTGATCCTCTTTATAAGGTCATGGGGCAAGACGGATAAAGGTAGGCTTTTTATAGACAATCTAAAATTAAAGATACCTGTATTTGGGCCAACCAATGTACAGATAATAACCTCAAGGTTTACGCGAACCTTCGCTACCTTACTCTCAAGCGGTATATCACTTGTAGAGGCCTTTGATGCAGTCATTAGGATAGTGGGCAATAAGGTGGTTGAAGAGAAGCTTGAGGAGGCAAAGGATAAGGTGATTAAGGGGACGCCTCTATCCCTTGCCATAAAGGCTACAGGTATATTTCCTCCCATGCTGGATTCCATGCTCAGGGTGGGGGAGGAGTCAGGGGCACTGGATGATGCACTTCAGAGGACAGCGGACTACTACGACGATGAAGTGGACTATGCCGTAGAGAAGATGACCACAGCCTTTGAGCCCATACTCATAGTGTTTATGGGCGTTGTGGTGGGGTTTGTAGTGATAGCCATGATGATGCCCATGTTTGACATGATAGGAGCTGTACAATAAATGTACATATAATGTGAAAGGGGTGATGCGAGGAAGTAGGTTTTTGAACTTTGTATATATTTATATCCTATAAATTAAATTTAAAGAGGAGGAATGAAAAATGTTAAAAGCATTAAGTAAAAAGGTGAAGAGGAATGAAGGTTTCACACTCATTGAACTTGTAATAGTAATTGCAATAATTGGTATATTAGTAGCGATAGCGCTACCTAGGATGACAGATGCAAGGACAAATGCTGCCATAGCTACTCATAATGCCAATGTGAGGACGCTTGAGAGTGCTGCTACTATGTATATGGCAGAGGAAGGAATTCCGAGCACTAATTTAGGTGCAGATGCGGCTAAAGCTGCTGTAAAAGAATATGTTCAAGAGTGGCCTAAGGTACCAAAAGGTACTCAAGTTATAGATTCAAGTGTAGAAGGTACGGATTACACATTGACGATTAACAGTGCAGGTAAGATAACAGTAGAACCATGGTATATTGATCCTGAAACTAAAACATTACGTACACGTCCATAAAATCCTTAAAATCATCAATAAGGGCTTATACTGCAGAGGCTCTTCTGCAGTATCCCCTTATGGGGATTTTTATGTATCTGTAAGTATTTTAAAGTTAAATAGGCACTAAAAGGTGTTAAATAGACATATTTATATAAAGAGAAATATATTTAAAGTCAGGGGGAATAGATTTTATGGCTTTAAGAGCAAGTACTAGAAGTACAGTCGCATTGGATATTGGCTCATACGAGGTCAAGGTAGTGGAAGGCAGGCAGACTTCTAGGGGATTAGAAATAGACAGGCATGCCGCCATACCTATTACTAAGGGAGCCTATAAGGATGGATATATGCTGGATGAAAAGGAGGTCTACCATTTTTTAAATAAAATATTAGAACAGAGCCAGATAGAAACTAGAGATACCCATGTAACCATAAAGACATCGGAAGCCATTACAAGGACGGCTGTATTTCCAGATGTGGAGGATGCCCAATTAGAAGCTATATTGAGTAATCAGATATACGACTATATTCCCACAGATCTTGAGAAATATGTGGTTCAATATAAGGATGTGGGCATTATTCAAGAAGAAGATGTAGTAAAACGGAAAATACTAATAATTGCCATACCTAAAGATATAATCGAGTCGCATTTACATATTATTGAAGGAGTTGGATTAAAACCTGTGATGCTAGATTATCAGTCAAATTCCATTGCAAAACTCGCCCAATATTCTAAAATACTCAACAACAAATATATAGTAAAGGATTCCACTTTCTTGTTGGTAGATCTAGGATATACAAGTGCCAATGTTACCATGCTGGAAAACGGCGCAATACAACTTACCAGGGTGTTGAAATATAGGGAAGGCGATATGGTAGGAATTGACACAGATTTATTAAAGATGCCTGATGTGTTTTTAAAGCCTGAGGATTCACAGAAGGTATTTAAAAACGTCATAGGGAACTTTGTAAAGGCCAATGTAATTGAAGGGATGGAGGATTTAATTAGATATTATACATCCCAGGATCAGGGAGGAAAGATAGACACGATATTGCTCTATGGTGGACTTTCAAATATAACAGGTATAGAAGAAATATTTTCTGAATATTTCAATATTCCTACTGCAGGATTGAGGGATGTAGTGGGGGTATTTATGCGTACTGATATGAGTAAGTATTTAAACTGTATTGGTTCATTGATTACGGAAAAAGAGGAGAAATGACTATGAGGGATTTTAATTTTTTTGAACCATATATACGAAAGGAAAAAGTAGAAAAAAAGAAAAAGAAGAGGCCTTTTATTATAGTTGTAGTGGTATTTTTACTTATTGGTACTGCCTATGTATATAGAGATATAATAATTAATAAGATTACTGAGGTAATTGCAAGGGAAGAAGCACCTATAGAAGATGAGCGTATGCCTGAATTGGAACAAAAGAGGTTAGAGCTTGCAAAACTTAGGTCTGCAGATGCCTATTTAAAAGAGACGAATAGAATAAATGAGCAGCTGTTAAATGATATAACTACTCGGGTGCCAGAAAATGCAGAATATGATTCCATCAGAGTAGGAGAGTTATCTACAGAGATAGCGGGTAATACAAAGACGATAGAGCTAACTGCAGATTACGGTAATGCCCTCAAAGAGCTAGAAGTTTTTGAAGATATATATGTTGTAAGTACGACATATGAAGAAGAAGAGAAGCGTTATAGATATATATTGGATATAGATTTTGAGCATATAGAAAAGAGCAGTCAAGATGATGTTCCAGCAGATGACGACTTAGAAGAAGATGCTGGGGAGGTAGATGAATAATGTCTAGATTGAAAAAAAAAGGTAATATGAGAATTTGTCTACTAGTGGGTATATTACTATGTGTTTCAATGTTTGTATATATTAACATTGGGGACTTGATAGATGGAAGTGTTATGGCGGCAGATAAAAGCCCTGAAGGTGAAATAGATATTGATGCAGAACTAGAAAAACTAGAGCAGGAAAAGCAGGAGATACTGTCTCAATATTTGCCATATTTGGATCATGTAGAACTTCTCTATACACTGGATGAATTGACTAAAGATGCTGGCGTCCATGTGGATGACATATCTTTTACTAGACCTGCAGAAGAAGATATAAATGGATATATATTCAAGTATGTGGATATCTCGCTGAGCTGCGAAGGTAAATATGGGAATCTTACAAAGCTTGTGACTAATATAAGGGAGTGCCCAGGGAATTTATATATATCGGGGATAAATATATATAAGGGGGATGCACCTGATATAGACGATGAGGAAGATGAGGGCAGCGAGGGAGAAAAGGCTGAAGACAAGGTCAGTAGTAAAAAACAGGATAAGAATTTGTTAACAGGACAGATATACATAAGGGCATATAGTTATTAGGAAGGAGGAATATTATGTTAAATAATAAGGGGTCAACCTTGGCTACGGTAGTGATGATGTCTAGTATTCTGCTTATATTTGCCGTTGCCTTTAGTACCTCTGTAGTAGCCGATGTGAGCCAATCGGCAAAGCAGCAGAGAAATGTTGAGGCCCACTATATAGCCATGGCCGGCGCGAATGCCGTATCCCAAAAGATATTATCTATGAATGAATTAGAACGGAAAGAGTTTGGTAAATTAGCATTTCCTTTAACTTCGAATGAAACTCTATTTGAAGATGGGAGCTTTACTGTTACTATAAATGACTACCCTGATCAGATAGAGATAAAATCAATTGGAAAAGTGAGAGATACAGAGGCTACTGTAGTACATATTCTTGAAAAGGTGGAAAGTGCTTCAACAATCGAGTTAGAAATCCCCTTTGCAATATTTGCAAAGGGCATGATTAACTTTGGAGGAGGGAATATAAAAGGTGATATAGCTACAAAATCTAAAGCAGAAGGTGCGATTAAACTTAATTGGGGAGCAGAATTTGTAGATGCGAATTCTATTATAGTAATTCCAGAAGGGACTGATCCAAATAAAATAATTAAAATTCCTGATTGGTGTAATGAATTTGATAATATTAAAATAGAGCAAAAAAATATTCCAGATTATCCCGAACCTGGAATACCTAGTTTTCCCAACTTCCCTTCTGGTCTTCCAGAAAAGGGAAGCATAGAATTATCTGGAGCCCCAGGGACGATGACTATAAGTGGAGATGGATATTATGACAGAATAAGTATAGCTCATTCTGGTAAAAAGCTTATTCTCAATACGGGGGGTGCCACAACACGAATAAGGGTAGGAGAACTCAGTTTGAATGGTGGAGATAAAAATCCTGTAATAGAGATAAAAGGTGACGGGAAAGTGTATATATTCGTAGATAATCTAAAGTCCTTTAATGGTACAGTAAAGGCACCAGATGGTGCAGAAGTGATATTTTACATTGCAAATAGTGTAGGTAATGTTGCTACACTAGGTGCAGATCTAGAGATTCAAGCATCTTTATATTTTGGAGACAATATAGATGTAAAGATAGCAGGAAGCTGTGATATAAAAGGCGACATTGTAATGTCTCCGAGATGTTCAATTAGTATTGCAGGTGGAAGTGAAATAAATTTGGGTACTATATATGCATCTAATGCTAATATAGATTTTGGAGGTAGTGGTACTATAAATGGCAATGTAATGTTGTCTCAAGGTAAATCAGTGAAACTTCCTGGCGGTACGGCTGTTAATGGTGTTGTATATGCTCCTAGTGCAGATATAACATTTGCTGGTAGCGGTGGAGTAATAGGTGCGGTTGTAGGAAAAGATGTGAGTTTGACGGGAGGAGCGACAGTAGAACATAATGATGATTCAGATTTAATAACGATACCTATAGAAGTTTCAGATAATCAGATAGAATATAAAGAGGGGTATTGGAAATGAGAAAGGTTTTAAATTTGTTTAAAAGAAATGAGGGTATAACATTAATTGAGATCATTGTCTCTATAGCTGTTATTAGTATACTGTTAGTGTCTTTGTTGACTATTTTTTCAGGTAACCTTCAAAATGTCATGCGAGCAGGGAAAAAGACAAAATATGTATTTTCAGCTCAGGCTGAGATAGATGAGACATTGAAAAAAATAGAAGAGGGAAAACGTCCTGTATCAGGTGGATTTTTGAAGGTAGATTTTAAGGACGCAAATGGGCAAAATTGGGTAATGCAAGTCAACGGAGAGGTGATCAGTGCGGAGACAGGAGAAGACACCAATAAGGTAAAATTGTCCACATTCGTTCCAAGAAATTAAGGAAGGAGGGCGATTACAATTTTAAGATCAAGGTTTAAGGATAGAAATGGATTTACTGTAGTAGAGTTGATACTCACTGCCTCATTGATGAGTTTAGTGTTGGCAGTTTCTTTTTCCATATATTTTTTAGGGCAAGATATGTTTAATATGGGTACAGAGAAGAGCTTTGCACAGGAAAATGCTAGGATAGCCGGCGACTTTATAACGAGGGATATACGCAGTGCCAAGGGATTGAGTGTAGATGAGAGTGTCATAAGCAGCAATAATACAGAATATTATGCCCTCTTAGTAAGCAATGGTAATTTAGTAAAGCAAGTTAAAGAAGGAGGAGCAGTAAAGTCAACAGTAAAAGTCTGTCCAATAGATCTTATTAGATTTTCGGCAAGTCCTGATGGTATGCTACATGTAGATATAGAGGCCAGTGAAAAGAAACAGAAATATGAGTTAGATTTTGATGTAAAACTGCTGAATATAAATCTGCCTGATGTGTCTAGTGATAGTGAAGTTATATATTATAGCAAGTATTAATGTATATGAACTAAAATGAAATATTTTATACAAATAACAGACAATATTCAAATCAAGATATAATGCATAGAGGGGTGTATATATGGCAATTTTAGTATTTATAATTGGCACAATAATGGGAAGCTTTTTCAATGTATGCATATATCGCATACCTAGGGGGGAATCGATCTCATATCCACCATCTCATTGTGTTGGATGCAATCATAAATTGGCAGCATTGGATTTGGTACCAATATTTAGCTATATATTCTTAAGAGGTAAATGTAGATATTGTGGCGAACGTATATCATGGCAATATCCATTAGTAGAGCTCTTAACAGGTGGGCTATATGTAGGGCTGTATATGAAGTTTGGTATGGATATGCATCTTTTATTCTATGGGATATTGGTATCCATACTTATAATAATTTCAGTAATAGATATGAATCATAGCATAATTCCACCTTCCCTTGTTATAATAGGGAGTGTGTGTGCTATTTTTTTTAATATTATGGGATGGGGACGTCCATTTTTAGATGGTATATATGGTGCATTGGCAGGTGCAGGGGTTATAATACTCATGGATCTCATGGCCTTAGTATTTTTTAAAAAGCAAGGCATGGGTGGAGGCGATATGAAACTAATGGCTATGATAGGATTATTTATGGGGCTTAAATATGTGCTTTTGTCCATGCTATTTTCTATATATATAGGGGGAATCATATTTATAATACTTATGATTATGGGTAAGATACAAAAGACAGAATATATACCCTTTGGCCCTTTTTTATCCATAGGTACGTTGGTTAGTCTATTTGCCGGAGCCCAGATTATAGCGTGGTATTCAGCGACATTTCTTTAGTCTATTTAGGTGCATGTATATATTATTGTTTTATGAATAGGTTTTATTTTAATAACATTGGAACCTTTCATAGTTTATATATTAAATTATCAATCATTATACTGCCTATTGCTTTTTATACCAGCAGAAAGGGCTCCATAAAGATGCTCTAATCACATGTTTATAGCCAATTTAGAAATGCAGATCATCACGGGAAAAGCTACTTTCATCGGCAATTATATCTGAAACTTCTGCTATTATACTATCTATGTCTGTATCTATATCAAGTACATCAATGGCATAATCTGATATACTATAGGCCATACCATCAACTCCTAAACCTATTCCCATCATCATTGTAATAACGTCGGCGATATGCGTTATACACGTCATATGGGGATCCAATGTGGCGTCTTCGGGGGAATGATGATATGCAATAGCTTCTACAAGGTCAGGGGGAAGATTCCATTTTTCCGCTATACGATAGCCAACTTGAGCATGATTGAAACCCAATATTTCCTCTTCAGCATCAAGGAAGGTTATATTTTCACTTATGACTTTATTCACTACTTCTATATAATCATCTTCAATATAATGGCTCATTATGACCTTCCCTATGTCATGGAGAAGCCCAGCCACATATATCTCCTCAGAGTTTCCAATATTAAACTTACGTGCTATATGTCTGGCGGTTATTGCACATGTTTGAGAATGCCGCCACAGTTCGCCTTTAGCCATCTTATAGCCAGGCAATTCCCTTACCAATACATTGCTTACAGCTGCACTCAGAGTAATGCTGCGAATTGCACGGAAACCTAAGAGAATAGTAGCCTCACTTATTGTACTTATTCTACGTGGAAAACCATAATAAGCGGAATTGGCTAGTCGAAGGACTCTAGCGGTTAGGCTTTGATCCCGTAAGACAACTTTTTCAATATCCTGAGGGGTTGAATCGGGATCTTCGGTAAGTGCCATAATCTCAGATACTACGCTAGGTAGTGCAGGGATATCTTCTACTTTATTTATTACTTGTTCTAACGTTAGCTTTTTCATAGGGTTCTCCCTTCAATTGTGAATTGTATAATATAATTATATATTAAAAGATATATTTGCAACATAGACAAACGGCACTATTTATGCAATGTTTGCTTTTTAAAACAAGATTTCTTGAGCCGTGATTATAAGATTAGATTTGTAAAAAATAATGCTTTAGCTATTTATTTAAAATTCAAATTCTATATATAGAATATCATTTTAGTAAATCTAGTTCAACCTCGTTATACTTTAAATCGTGATGGGATATGCTATTCTTCCATATTTCCATTACTTTCATATATAAATTC
>CZCB01009310.1_pt1 | contig 11933 bp, 7 predicted proteins | sample 591991 | NCBI WGS metagenome assembly CZCB01 (sample SAMEA3556809, study PRJEB10932) | anaerobic digester metagenome | reverse complement strand
AGATAAGGAATTCATAGCTTTAAATGCCTATGTGCCGGAGCAATTAACCCATTATCAGATTGCCTTTTCTGATATGGAACCCGGCTTAATAGGCCAGTATTTGTATTATTATACAGATGAAGTGGTTAGTTTTATCGGTTATCCGTTACAGGGTGAGTATGAAGAAGATGATTTTCAAAAAGCTATCGACCAGGTAACCAGGCAACATAGGCCCCAAGAACTGAGAGTAATTTCTGATAAGGTACACCATATACCCGGATATGAGATTATTTTTCAGCAAGAAGAGGATAGATACTCCGTTTTAGATATAGACAGTATTGTTATTAAATCAAAACTAAGGAATATGCTAAACCGAGCCGGGAGGGAATTAAGTATATCCATTACCCGGGAATACACGCCGGAACATCATGTTCTACTGGTGGACTTTATAAATAATAAAAAGTTTGATCGGGAAAATATCAACTTTTTCAGTAGAATACCTGATTATATTTCTTATTCGGAAAATCCATTAATAATCGAAGCCCGCTTTGGAAACGGCAAACTGCAGGGATTTACCATAGTAGATTTTTCCCGGGGAGCTTATTGCTTCTATATGTTTAACATTACCGGGGATAAAAACAATTATGTGCCGGGGGCGGCTGATCTATTACTCTACCACTTAATTGAGCTTGCCAAAAGTAAAGGAATGAGCAAAATAAATTTAGGTTTGGGCATTAACACAGGGATTGAGCGGTTTAAGAGAAAATGGGGTCAAGGAAAGGATTTGCCCTTTTTCTTTTGTCGGTATAAACGTAAAAAGTCATCATTTTGGATCTGGAAACGGTATTGTTTTAAAGGAACCGCTTTGGACAACGAATAAAAATACCCGAAATTTGTAAAACTGAATAAGAACAAGGAAACCTAAAAATTGTTGCTCAAGTACATACTAATAAAAAGAACGGAGTGAAGCGGATGAACTTTGAAGCAACTTTTAGCCCTATGTACATTGGGAAAATGCTTGTAAAGAACCGTTTGGTAGTGCCGGCCATGGATTCGGCCATGTGTGAAGAGGACGGAACTATTGCCCAAAGGGCCTGTGACTACTACGGTTCTCGAGCCCAAGGCGGTTTCGGTCTGATTATCACGGAGATTGCGGCTGTTGATGATAAGGCCATGGGAATGCCGGGCCAGCCTAAATTGTATTCTGATGAGTTTCTTCCAGGACTGAAAAAACTTGCCGCTGCAATCCATCGAGGTGGGGCAAAAGCTATCGTTCAATTACACCATGCCGGAAGAGAAACCAGTTCGGCTATGATTGGGCAGACCCCGGTAGGTCCCTCATCCATTCCTTCCCCTATATATCGTGAACCGGTAAATCAGCTCACCACAGAACAAGTGTATCAACTAATTAATTCCTATATTAATGCTGCGGTACGCTGTAAAAAAGCCGGCTTTGACGGTGTTGAATTACACAGTGCTCATGGCTATATGGGTTTACAGTTCATGAGTCCCCGAACCAACAAGCGGATCGATGAATTTGGCGGCGGTGTATCTGGGCGATCTTACTTCCACAAATTAGTCATTGAAGGCATCCGTAAAGAGTGTGGCGAAGATTTTGCCATCATCGTCCGGTTCGATTCAATTGAAGGGCGAGCCGGTGGTATCGAGGAGCAAGAAGCGGTGGTATTCGCCAGACTATTGGAATCTTACGGCGCAGATGCCTTGAACATTTCGGCAGGGACTTACGGTGCCTGGGATGTGATCGTACCGCCTACCTCATGGCAACAAGGGTGGAACTGGAGAATCTGTCGTAGAATCAGAGAATCCGTCAATATACCGGTTATGCTGGCCGGTCGCTTCACAGATCCTTTTATTATTGAGGAAGCCATTCGGCGCGGGGATACAGACTTTGTTTGCTTAGGGCGACAATCCATAGCCGATCCGGAATTTCCCAATAAAATGGCAGGGGGACAGTTGGAAGAAATTATTTATTGTACTGGATGTACCCAGCGGTGTATGTCCTTTAATGATCACGACCTATTGCAAGAAGGGGACTGGGGAATATCCTGTATGTATAACCCCATGAGCAACAATCGTCAGGACGTTCGCTACGGTCCTACGGCCACTCCCAAAAAAGTGATGGTCATCGGAGCCGGTGTGGCCGGCATGATGGCGGCCTGGATTGCAGCCGAAAGGGGTCATGATGTAACCTTATATGAGAAAAACGAAGAGAACAGAGCAGGCGGACAACTCCTGATTGCAACCTATCCTCCTTACAAACAAGAGCTTATAAAACCCATCAAATTATATAAGCACATGTGCAACAAACACGGTGTTAAAATGATCTTCAATAAAGAAGTAGATACAGAGTTTATTAAAGAACAAAAACCGGACGTTTTAATCGTGGCCACCGGTGCAACTCCAATAAAATTGGATATTCCTGGTAATGAATCTGATAATGTCTATCTGGCCAACGACGTTTTAGTGGGCAAGAAAGTCCTTCAGGGCAACAGTGCCTTGGTTATAGGTGGAGGAATGGTAGGGGTGGAAACCGCCGAATTCTGCAAAGACTACTGTGAAAAGGTAGCCGTAGTCGAAATGAAGGAACATATTGCCACAGATATGTACATGACGGTACGTGATGATTTGCTTAAACGTTTCAAAAAGATGGGTATTCAAATATATACCAACACAAAAGTTACCCGCATTGAAGGAAATAAGGTATATGCCCTGGAAAAAGGAAAAGAAATTATCTTAGAGGGTTATGAACACATCATATTCGCCGTAGGCTCAAAATCCTATCAACCTTTTGAACGTGTGGACAGTCTGGCCAAAGAAGTGTATGTCATCGGGGATGCCAAAGAGGCCAGAAGTGCTGTGGAAGCCATCTATGAAGGGTTCAGAGTGGGAATGCGCATATAGTAAAAACCATTCGATCTCTGAAAAAGGTCTGTTTTCTACTGGAGAAATCAGACCTTTTGTATTATAAATATATATGTAAGACTTTATAGTAAAAAAGAACTATTTTAAAACTAGTAAAGAGAGGAGAGCAATTATGAGAAAAGTATACGAGGGCAAAACGAAAACTGTATTTGCTCTAGAAAACGGAAACTACCGTTTGGTGTTTAAGGATGATGTAACGGGGGAAAACGGTGTTTTCGATCCGGGAGCCAATCAAGTTGGTCTTTCCATTGAAGGGATAGGAAAAGAAAACCTCAGAGTATCTGCTATGTTCTTTGAAATGCTGGAAAAGGAAGGTATCCATACCCATTTTATAAGTGCAGATATAGAAAATGGGACTATGGACGTGAAGCCGGCTAAACCCTTCGGAAAAGGACTGGAGATTATCTGTCGCTTTAGAGCGGTAGGAAGTTTTCTGCGCCGTTACGGAACTTACGTAGAGGAAGGAGACAAGCTCAACGGTTACGTAGAAGCTACCTTGAAAGATGATGAAAAAGGAGACCCTTTGGTTACGGTGGAAGGTTTGGAAGTTTTAGGCATTATGTCTGCCGAGCAATTTGCAGAAATCAAAGCAACCACTCAGAAAATTGCGGCTTTAATCAGTGAGTTTCTTCAGAAGAAAGGGTTAGAGCTGTACGATATAAAATTTGAATTTGGTACGGACAAAGAGGGCAAGGTAATCTTGATTGACGAAATCTCTTCCGGTAACATGCGGGTATATAAAGAGGGCAAGGTCATGGATCCCTTGGACTTAACTAAGGCGTTGCTATCAGACTAGAAGGATTTTTGTAAAGTATAAAGGATAAAAAATTATTCTATGAATAATTATCCAATTGTTATAGCAAAGTTAGGCTAAACTTTGCTATAATAAATCAGAAATAATTTTTAATATTTAGAGTATAAGGAAAAGAAGAAGCTCTGAACAAAGCTAGGGTAAGGGAAAAGTACAGGGAAATTGTTATAAGTGTTAGGAGATTATAAATGTTAGGGGAAAGAAAGATGAGTTTATTAATAGGTCTTGCCGCAGGTTTTTTTGGTGGGCTGGTGGGTCTTGGTGGCGGTGTAATAATGATTCCGCTGATGGTCGGCGTTTTAAAAATGAATCAACACAAGGCTCAAGGTACCAGTCTGGTGGCGCTGGTTTTCACCGGGTTATCAGGAGCGATTACCTATTCCCTAAAGGGTTCCGTAGATATATTAGCAGCCGTCCTTTTGGCTTCCACGGCAATTTTTACCGCCCGCGCCGGAGCACGATTTGCTCATGCTCTCCCAGAATGGAAACTTAAGAGGTTTTTTGGAGGATTTTTAATTTTCGTAGCTTTTCTTTTACTCGTAAAACCCTACCTTCCTCAAGCAGCTGAACCGATTACCGGTTGGCTAAAGGTATTTGTTTTCTTATTGACAGGTGCATTTACCGGTTTTCTTTCCGGTATGTTGGGAGTTGGCGGTGGCACAATAATGGTGCCTGCAATGGTGCTGTTGGCCGGTTTTTCCCAGTACATGGCTCAAGGGTCTTCCCTTTTGGCCATGGTTCCTATAGGCATGGTCGGTGCCTATACTCATTGGCGTTTAGGAAATGTAAGGACTGAAATTTTACCCGCCTTGATTCCAGGCATTCTTATAGGATCCTCTCTGGGTGGTTCCATTGCCAATCTTTTGCCGGAGATTGCTTTACGAGTGATCTTTTCAATTATACTGGTAAGGACAGGTTTGAAAAATTTGAAAATCGGCAAGCCTAAAATGCAAACTCAATAGGTTTTTGGAGCAAATTTGCTGCCGAAGGAGAAAAGCTTCTTCAACGGCAGCTCTTTTTTTATAATTTTGTCAAGAATTTTAAGTACAATAATGTTAAAAAAGAAAATTACGGTATAACAAAACAAATTCAATCGAAAATTATACTATTATGTTGCCAGATTCATCCGGCGGAATTTGGCGCCGGAAAGAAGGCGATCTATGGAAATTTGATACTTAGTGGGCTTTGCTAGCTATACCATGAGTATGTTTTGTCTTCAATGTGCAGGGTTGAAGGATTTACATGATGCCGCTATATTTGAAGTAGCTTCCAAGGAGGCTATGTTAATGATTACATAAGGTCTAAAGGGAATGGTAGCCTATGCTTAGCATCCTAAAAATGACGATTCTCTTATGGGGGAAGTTCTAATTTATAAATTGAATCGGGAAACTGATTTACTAAAGTTAATGATTATATATGGAGGTTGGCATCACCGTAGGGAAGATACAGTGATAAATTGTAGAGAGATAGGTGAGCCTTTTAAAGGCAAATCCCCGGTATTTAAAGTAAGTAACCCTTCTTGGACTGAATAATTGACATAGGGTTGGATAACGGCATTTATAAAAAGATTGTAGTAGGAAACATTGTTAGGATCCAGGATGCCTCTATTTCCGTAGATTATGAGTTCATCTGCATTAGTATAGGTATTTTTTTCATGGGCAAAAGCATTATATATATAAGTCCTTCCTTTAAGAATTTGGCCAGTAACCCCTTTAATGGTTATGAACTCTAAGGTAATAGGAACCCCTGAACGGGGTGTATCGGAGGTCAGTAAAGTGAGAAGTCCTTTTTCCACTACATAGTTAACCGGCGGTTGCAATACTCCGTTGATGTATAAATTGACAAAAGAGACTTGTTCAGGATCTAAAATGCCTTTGTTGCCGTAATATTCTAGTTCATCTTCATCATTAAACTCCTTCTTTATGCCGTCGCCAATCGTATTATAGTGGTATATTTCCGCCGGCAAAATCATGTTGTTTTTATCTTTGAAAGTAAAAAAGCTAATGGTTATCAAGGCATTTTCCGGCGGCGCATCTTCTGTTTTTAAGGTAAGCAAGCCTTCTTCTAGATCATAATTTACCCTTGGTTGTAAAATTCCGTTAATAGATAGGGTAAAGAAAGAAACCGTTTGGGGATCAAGGATACCCCGGTTCCCGTATTCGGTCAATTCATCCTTATTCGAATATTTTTTACTACCGTTAGATAAAGCGTTGTAGTGATATACTTCACCTTTAATGACTTCTTCTGTGTAGGTAATATTTATTTCATTTCTAAATAAGCATTGATGGAAAATTCTCGTAACATTTACACATTCTTTTTTTAGATTAAACTCATTAACATTTCCTGTGTGTTTCTTTATAACCGGAATAACTAAATCCACCTGCGCTTCTGAATTAACAAGAGTGCTAAGGATTATTTTAATTTTTATATTAAGCAAGTTATTTTTAGTACAAAGGCCATCAATACAGCATTTGAAATCAGATACCCTAAAAGACAAATTCGTTCCCTTGGGCGCGTGTAGATAAAATATCTTATATGTAGTAAAAGGGATTGGTTCGGAAATGCGGTTTTCCTCTATAAAAAGGGAAATATAACCTTTTATAACAACTACAAATTTATCTATGTCAAAAATTTTTCCTGAAGGTAACCGGACCTGTTTTTGGTCAATATTGTTTAGAGGTGTTACATAGAGATAACTAATAGCATTAGGCTGGTATGGATCTAAAATGTTTCCGTCTTTATCCGTCAGGTAACAATTAATTTTCCATAACCCAGTGCTGGACATCACTCTCACTCCAAGTAAAACTTTTACGGAAATTCTCTATATTTTATTCTCAAATAATGTGCAAAGTTCCATTTAAACTAAAAAGAGTGGGCCCAATGGCCCATCCTTTAAGTTTCACTAAGTATTTACTGTAGTCTGAGATTGTGCTTCTGGGTTAAAGTTATTAACTACTAAAACTATTGGTGCACCATCCTCAATATCACTTGCATCTCCGACTTCTACTTCATCTTCTGCAACTGTAAATAAGTCGTCTTGTTGTAAGACTCCGTTTATAAACAGTAAATAGTAACCATTATCTTCCTGCACTAAAGTAATACTGTCTACCTGGTTTCCTTGGTCATCCACAAAAGCATTTGCCGGAATGGTTAGGGTTCCTTGGTCCAAATGCTGTGGATCGAAATTATAAAAGTATCTTTCCACAGCCGGCTTAGTTAAAACTGTTGTTTCTGTCACAGCAGTAATAGCAAGTTTAAATAATGTAGCAGGCATACTCCACCCCCCCTTTACTAGGTAGTTCTTTTTATCCTTATACTTTATAATATGTGGATTGAATCAGGGAGGTGTTGGGCTGACCCTTGCGTAAAAATTTTTCTAGCTTAAAATATTTTATTTTTAATATTAACTAGCCCAATGAGGGCAATAAAGCGCCTTTTACCATGAACAAAAAAGTTTCGCCTACTCATATCTTCGCAAAAACTTTGGTAGGAACATTTCTCATTTGTAAAGTAAAGGAGATAGCAATACTATGCTATCTCCTTTCAGATTTACTTATAAATAAACTAAAGGAAATAAAAAGGGCAATTAGGTTCCGGACAGGCTAAAGTGCATATAATCAGCTCCGTTAGACCAATTCATTTCAGGACTCCAGTGCCAGCCATACTTTTTAAAGGCTCTTACCACATCTCCATCGGGGAGAATAGAATAGGGGTTTTCTCCCGGTTTCCAAAACTTCCCTGCTTTAATTACACCGTCTCGGCCAATAAAGTAGTTTTCATCAGGATTGATATCGATGGCTAAACCAAGGTTATGCTGAGAAGTAGATTTTTCCCGATTAGAGTAGCCGATACAGTATTTAATAGGGAATTTTTCTTTTCCGTTATAGATCTCTTCAAAGATTTTCTTTACGTCTTCTGCTACTTTTTTATGTACGGTAAGAGTAATAGTAGCTGTTTGTTTAGTTCCGGAGGGCGACAATTGCCAGACTCTGACCTCAATGTCCTCCAAAAAGGATAAGGCTTCCCTAGCACTGTTTATGGGGAATAGTGATCTGGAGGCAATGGATCCGGAAGTTTGCCTGTCCTGCGGTGAAACAGTAAATTCTCTTTTAAGGCTAAAGATGGATGGGTTATCCGTCTTATCCAGGGGGGTTACTTCTAAGACTGCTTTTATGGGTTTGTTGTCATTACTAAAAATATTTCCCGGACTGGAGGAATCATCCTGTTGAGAGCTTGTCCTAAAGTCAAGGTTATTATGTTTTGTTTTTGTAGAATAAGCTAAAACACCTTCCTTATATACCTTGACTTCATACCCTGAAGCATTTGGAATTTCACCCCAGGTTAGATTAACTTCATCATTCCGGTAGTGGGGGGAAATATATATACCGGATGGTGCGGGTAAGACACAATCTTTTATTCCGGCGGCTTTGAAAGGGGAGTCATCACAATAGGTCAAAGTATTAAGGGTTAATATTACTGCCTGTTCACGGGTAACATTGTTTTTCGGACTTAAAATACCAATATCTGTGCCAGTGATCAATCCTCTAAAATACGCATCCGCCGTAGATATTTTAGCCCAGTCTGAGATTTGGGAAGTGTCTTTCACATAGGTTTGGAGAATATGCTCCGCCTGCTGTTCATCTATTAATTTATCTTCGGGCTGCAAGAGAAAACGAAGTTTCCCCAGCATAGCCACTGCCATTTCCCGGGTCAGGGGCAAATCAGGGCTAAAAATACCTTCAGCAGTACCACTGGTTAACCCAAGCATAAAAGCTTGCTTTGCAGTTTTATCCTCAGTATCGGTAAAGGGATGGGACTGAGAAACATCCGGTAGCGGATATCCATAGAGCCGGCAGCCGTTAATAAGCAATTTACAAAAATCCCTGCGGGTGATGCTGGTTGTGTATTCTTGTTTACCAAAGTCTTCGTTGATTAAGCCTGCTTTTTTAGCAATCATAATTTTTTCTGAAGCCCAGGCACTGGGCTGATGTTCAGTGTCTGCCAATGCCGTTGAAGGAATGATAACATGGGCCAAAACCATAAGTAATGCCAAAGCTACTGAATGGAATATAACATATTTAATTTTATGAATTATAAAAATCAACTCCTCTCATTTTGACAAATCTTGCTCCTATTGTTGATAAATCCCGGTGGCCTGTACCCACAATATACAATATTCGAATGAGAAGAGGTTTTTCGCACCGCCTATTTAGGACCAAATCCTGGGTATCCTTTTAAGTCATTTTCAGAAAAGGTTATGGTAATTTCACATATCATATATAATAATTTGAAAAAAGGTTTTGATGCCCTGTTTGGAGAAGTATAACCCCGTTAGCAATTTAAGGATGAAAAGGAATGGGCTGGGGAGGATAAGGGAGAATATGAACGGTATAAGTTTAAGAGACATAATTTTTGGAGTATTACAACAGGATAACCGGCTTTGGAATAAAGAAAAAACCGAACTTAACCGACGGCTTTTATTTGATCTTCTGGATAATTTTGATGAAACTTTGCTCCAATTACTTCTCCAAAATAAAAAAATAAGAGAGAAGTTTTTTGTAAAGATTAAAGATGTTTATGTGTTTAAAATAAATGATTTTAAGTTCTTTATAGAAGAAAACAAAATTGACAATTCCTATACCCAATATAAAAACAGAATCGGTTTATCTGATGGGGAGGAATTTATTAAATTCGGAAACAAAGTGGTATTAGACTTTCCTTTCAAAGACTGTGTTCTCCAAGGTGGCCAGACAACGGAAGAAGGTTTTGATATTTATTTTGAGTATGAACCGGAGAAAACAAAAATAAAAAATGGGAAAAAAGTGTTTGAACCAGCGGGATACAGGAAAAAACAAACAAGGCGTAAAGAAATATTTTTCAACCAAATTCTAGCCCAGGATGAGATTGATAGACTTTTCGAAGAAAAGGCTTTTGTTAATTGGAAAAGGTATACAAAGGACGGAGTAAAAGAAGTTACTGAAATTCGAAGAGATGATGATGGTTTAATCAGAGAAAATCTTGTTATAAGAGGAAATAACCTTTTGGCTTTACATAGCATAAAATCCCAATTTCGGGAAAAGGTGAAGTTGATTTATATCGATCCTCCCTATTATTTTAAAAATGAGAAAGATGAAGATGCCTTTAAGTACAATACTAACTTTAAGCTTTCCACCTGGCTGACTTTTATGAAAAACAGGTTAGAGGTTGCTAAAGAACTGTTAAAAGATGAGGGAGCTATTTTTGTGCAAATTAATGATGACGGACAGGCTTATTTAAAAATTTTAATGGATGAAATATTTGGAATGGAGAATTTCAAAGAATGCATTTCCGTAAAAACCGGTTCCGAAAGTGGCGTTAATGCCATTAACGTGCTGCGAGGCGAACAGCTTTTTAAAGTAAAGGAACATATACTTTATTATGCCAAAAACAGTGCTAAACACAGGTTTAAACCTATTTATGTAAAAGGGATGTCCTACAATGAAGACTACCGGTTAGAAGTGAAAAAGAGTAAAAATGGATATGAAGTAAAGGACATTTACAAAGAAATTTTAAGAAAATTATATAACCAAGATAACTTAAGAGGTTTATCTAATGAACAAAAATATGTTTTTTATGCATCCTTGGAAGAATATTGTTTGGCCAACTGTGAGCACATCTATGCCTTGAAAAAAGATATTCAAAAGTCGGGGGATGATTTTAAAAAATTTGCCAGAGAAAACAAAGCTAAAAATATTGTGGAGGAATATAAAACCTATGATGATAGAATTATTCTGGTTTACAAAGGAGGCATGCTTACTCCTTTAAAAGATAGGGTAGTTGAAGAAAACGGTTCTAAATATTATGGAACTTTAATCAGTGATTTTTGGTGGGACATTGGAGCTACACCCTATGCTGAAGGAAGTGTTGAGCTAAAATCAGGGAAAAAACCGGAAAAGTTATTAAAAAGAATTATTTCTCTTTGCACTGACCCAGGGGATATAGTTATGGATTTCTTTTTAGGCAGTGGTTCTACCGCCGCAGTTAGTATGAAAATGCAAAGGCAATTTATCGGCATTGAACAATTGGACTATCAGGAAAATGACAGTATTATCCGTTTACAAAATGTAATTAAGGGGGACCAAACAGGTATTTCTAAAGACAGTGATATTAATTGGCAGGGTGGGGGAGATTTTATATATTGTGAACTGGCAAAATGGAACGAAAAAGCAAAAGAAGAGATAAATATGTGCAACAGTTTAAAGGAGTTAATCGACTTATTTGATATTTTATATGAGAAGTATTTCTTAAATTATAATTTAAAAATAAATGAGTTTAAAAATAAAGTAATCAAAGAAAAGACATTTATTGATTTGCCTCTAGAGGAACAAAAAAGAATTTTTCTGGCCATGTTGGATCTGAATCAGATGTATGTACTGAAGTCGGAAATGGCAGACAGCAGATATGGGATAAGTGAACAGGATCAAAAATTAACCTGCCTTTTTTACCAGGAGGAATAGGGATGTCTGAAAATCAAAATCTTTACGAAAAAGTACAAGCTCAAATTGAAGCTGTGAGAAACTTCTCCCCGGAAATATTGGCGATTCCTTCTTATATAACAGATAATTTAAAATATGAACTTTTTCCTTGGCAAAGGGAGGCTTTGGAAAGTTTATTAATTTATGAAAATGAAAAAACAGGATTAAAAAAATTCCCCACTCATTTATTGTTAAACATGGCTACTGGTACCGGCAAAACCTTACTCATGGCTGCCTGCATCCTTTATTATTACAAACAAGGGTATAGGCATTTTCTTTTTTTCGTAAATCAAAATAACATAGTAGATAAAACAGAAAACAATTTTCTTGACAGTACACATGTTAAATATCTTTTTAAAGAGAAGATAATCATTGACAATAAGTTAGTAAAGTTACATAAGGTAGATACTTTTAGTGATAACACCAATGATATTGAAATAAAATTTACTACAATTCAAAAGCTTTACAACGATATTCATATAGAAAAAGAAAATCAAATAAATTTGGCAGAATTAATCAAAAAGGATATTGTCATGTTAGCCGATGAAGCTCATCACCTAAATGTAAATACAAAAAACAAAAAGGAAAATTTAAATACTGATTTTAAGGGGGAAATAACGGGGAGGGCGAGTGCCGTAGAAATAGAGAGGAAAGGCTGGGAACATACGGTTATTAACCTTATACCT
>CZCB01025064.1_pt1 | contig 11965 bp, 7 predicted proteins | sample 591991 | NCBI WGS metagenome assembly CZCB01 (sample SAMEA3556809, study PRJEB10932) | anaerobic digester metagenome | reverse complement strand
TTATCAGCTGCTTGCTCTCCCCGGGAAATCTGAATACTATGATATCTCCTCTCCCGAGCCAGTCAAACCGTGGCCCCAGTTTCTCTACAAGCACATTGTCGCCCTCAGTCAGCGTGGGTTCCATCGAAATATCGTGGACTATCGTCCTTTGTGCCACGAAGGTAACTACGAAAAAACCCACAAGTACTGCTACAGCTATATGCATCAACCAGTCCAGGATTTCGTTTCTCTTTTTTCTGCTCCCTGCCTTCTCTGTACTCTCTGATATGGGATTACCCCCGCTTTCCGCGTTAATACCCTTATCTCCTGATGTTGAAATGTTTTCGTTATCCTCGATCATATCTGCCTCCCGGTTCAGTCAGTAACCTTGATGTGCAGTTCCTCCAGCTGTTTCGGATCGACGACATCAGGCGCTTCTGTCATGAGGTCCGATGCATTCTGTACCTTCGGGAATGCAATGACATCCCTGATATTGCTCCTGCCGGCCATAAGCATGATCATCCTGTCCAGGCCATACGCCATGCCGCCATGAGGCGGTACGCCATATTTGAATGCCTCGAGAAGGTATCCGAATTTATTCCGGGCCTCCTCCTCTGAAAGTCCAAGGAGGCTGAACATCCTCTGCTGCAGGTCCTGCATGTGTATCCTTATACTGCCGCCGCCGAGCTCAGTGCCATTCAGCACGACATCGTATGCTTTTGAGCGCACTCTGCCGGGATCGCTCTCAAGAAACTCCAGATCCTCATCCATGGGCGAAGTGAACGGATGATGCCGTGCAGTCCAGCGGTTCTCTTCTTCATCGAACTCAAACAGCGGGAACTCAGTCACCCACAGAAACTTAAACTCCCTGTCATCCAGGATTCCCAGCCTTTTGGCTATTTCGACCCTCAGTTCACCCAATGAGTCGAAAACGACCTGGTCCTTGTCAGCAACGAAGCAAATGAGGTCACCAGGCTCTGCACAGGTCCTTTTCAGCAATGCTGCCATCTCTTCTTCACTGAAGAACTTGGCTATAGGCGACCTTATCCCATCTTCCTCCACGACTATCCATGCCAGACCCTTTGCCCCATATGTCTTTACGAACTCTCCCAGGCTGTCTATCTCTTTCCTGCTGAAGCCGCCGCATCCTTTGGCATTGATAGCCCTTACGCTGCCGCCACCGGTCACGGCATCGGAAAACACTCTGAAGCCGCATCCCTTAACAAGATCTGACACATCCACCAGTTCCATTCCAAATCTCATGTCAGGCTTGTCCGAACCAAATCTCTCCATGGCTTCCCTGTACGGCATCCTCGGGAACGGAGTCTCGATATCGACTCCCAGTGCCTCTTTGAAAGCCTTTTTTATAAATCCTTCATTTATTGTGATCACATCATCCACATCGACAAAGGACATCTCCAGATCCAGCTGTGTGAACTCAGGCTGTCTGTCAGCCCTCAGGTCCTCATCCCTGAAGCACTTGGCCACCTGGAAATAGCGGTCATAGCCGGCCACCATCAGAAGCTGCTTGAACAACTGAGGTGACTGAGGCAGTGCATAAAACTTGCCCGGATGTACCCTGCTGGGGACAAGATAGTCTCTGGCACCCTCTGGAGTGCTTTTGATAAGCACCGGTGTCTCTATTTCCAAAAAACCGTTCTCGTCGAAATAATCCCTAGCTATCTTGGCAACTTTGTGGCGAAGCATCAGGTTTTCCTGCATATCCGGCCTTCTAAGATCAAGATACCTGTATTTCAGCCTTGTGGCCTCATTCACGCCCGAGTTCTCTTCTATATGAAACGGAGGAGTCTCGGAACTGCTCAGTATCCTCAATTCCGTGGCCAATATCTCGATCCTGCCTGTCTTCATAGACGGGTTGACAGCTTCCGGCGCTCTTGGTGCCACCTCTCCCTTAACTGCGATCACATATTCGTTTCGTATGGTCTCAGCCTTATCGAATACTTCCCTGTCTGTCTGGTCGCCAAAAACTATCTGCAGCAGCCCCGTCCTGTCTCTCAGATCTACAAACAGCAAACTGCCCAGATTTCTCCGTTTATGGACCCAGCCCATCACAGTCACTTCTTTCCCCACATCCGCCTCACTCAATTCGGTGCACATGTGGGTCCTCTTCATACCATAGATCGTCTCTCCCATAAGCCCTCTCCTATCCTGAATCACAAAACTTGCTGCTTATCATCTGGCCGCAGCATCACGCTCTTCAACCTGATTCTTCAACCTGTCAACGACAGAATCCAGACTGACATCCTTCTGGTCACCTGTCCTCATATCCTTCAGCACGCCTTTGCCGGCTTCGATCTCATCGTCACCGATCACGATGGTATATGAGAACCTCTTTTTATCAGCATACTTCATCTGTGCCTTGAGGCTTCGCCCCATCAGGTCTGTTTCTGCCTTGACCCCGCAGCCACGGAGCTTGTAGACCATATCCATTGCCAGATCCACAGCCTTCTGCCCCAGAGTAGCAATATAGATGTCAGGCGCCTGAGGCTCCTCTATGGTCACTCCCTGGATATCAAGCTCCATCAGCAGGCGCTCAACTCCAAGTGCAAAGCCGATGCCCGGTACGGAAGGACCTCCGCACATCTCCACCAGCCCGTCATATCTGCCGCCTCCGCAGATAGTCCCCTGGGATCCGCCCTTCTCCGAAACGAATTCGAATACTGTCCTGGTGTAATAATCAAGGCCTCTGACTATCTTCGAATCGATCTTGTAGTTGATACCAAGATTTTCAAGCCCTGCCTTGAGACCTGCAAAATGAATGCGGCACTCATCACACAGATTGTCCAGCTGCAGTGGTGCCCCTTCGATGAATCTCTTACATCCCTCATTCTTGCAGTCGATTATCCTCAGAGGATTTTTCTCAAACCTGTTGTTGCAGTCCGCGCACAATGTGTTCAGAAGCGGTCTGAAATACTCCTTCAGTTTCTCCAGATAGGGCTTCCTGCAGGCGGGACAGCCTATACTGTTGATATTGAGCCCGGTCTGTTTCAATCCCAGCTTCTCGAAAAACATGTAGAGTATGCTGATGATCTCCACATCGATCTCCGGCCCGGCTGCACCCAGTGCCTCGACCCCGAACTGGTGGAATTCCCTGTAGCGCCCCTTCTGGACATTTTCATATCTGTAGGCAGTTATGTCATAGTAAAGCTTTATAGGCTGAGGGAGCGAATACATGCCATTTTCGATGTAGCTGCGTACCACACCGGCAGTCCCTTCAGGCCGAAGCGTGACGCTCCTGCCGCCTTTATCGTCGAAGGTGTACATCTCTTTCTGTACTATATCGGTAGTATCTCCCACTCCTCTTTGAAACAGTTCCGTATGCTCAAATACTGGTATCCTTATCTCTTTGTATCCGAAGCAGTCACAAAGTCCGGCAAAAACATTGCTCACATACTGCCACCTGTGGATCTCGGATGGAAGTATGTCGCGCGTTCCCTTTGGAGCTTGAATTTTCATGGTTACCTCCCTGTATGTAATCCAACTTCCTCAACAGGACATAAAGTCTCAGGAAATATTTCCCTGTCACGCCGGACTTTATCGACCGCACATGACTGAAAATATCTTTCCCCGGTTTACCTATAAATAAATAAAACTCCCGTCGGATGAGCTGTTCAGAGACGAGAGAATATAATGATGCATTGAATTATCGCCTCATCATATTTTAATCCCAATATGCCGGATTGTCAATATACCTGGTCCCATATCCACGGCGCAAAGCGGAGTGCCTGCTGCTTTACAGTCACTCCGCTGCACTTTTGGATATCATATTCTGTTCTCTTCTGTGCGGTCTTCGATACGGTTTCATTACGTTTCAATGCGCCATCGCGCCATGGTTTTATGCGGGCTTTGATTCTGCCTTACCCGTTTTTGCACTACACTTCAGATCAAAAATCCCCCTTCAGACACTCCTGTTATTGCAGCATACCCTTTATCAAAACAGTCAGTATCTTGGCCACCTCTGCTCTCGTGGCACCGTCCCCGGGCGCGAATAATTTTTCAGAATCGTCTGCTCCGGGCCTGCCATCGATAATACCTGCCTGCTGCAGGGCCGCCACAGCATCAACCGCATATGAACTGATTTCCTGCTGATCTGCGAACCTTATCCAATCGTTGATCTTCGGTAATTCGCATCCCATTGCATCGGCAAATCTCCGGATCATCACCGCCATATCCTGGCGTGTTATGCCGTTATCAGGCGAGAACCTGTTGCCACCGGTCCCGGTGGTGATGCCGGCCTCTGCTGCCCATCCTACAGCCCCTGCATAATATGCATCAGGATCCACATTATCAAATTCCGCCGTATACCTGCTCAGGTCAGCACCGGCTATCCTGGCCAGCAGTGTCACGAAATCAGCCCGCTTTATTTTATTGCCGGAACCATAAATCCCTTGACCTGTACCCTTGGTTATCCCTCGTGCAGCCAGGAAAGTCACGTATCCTTCAGCCCATGCAGGTACATCCGTAAACTCAACTTTGTTGTACCCGACACCGTACAGTGACAAGTGCCCTGTCCTGAATACCACAGTGCCGGTATCCGGATCATAAATGCCTCAGGTGATGATGCTCATCTCTCCATCTTCACCAATGAAGCACACAACGATGGCATCAGGATCCTCTCCGACCCTGAGCGCATAAGGTATCCTGATGGTGACAAGGCCGGTGCCGAAGTCTGTCACGCTCTTCCCGTCGGCGGTCACCGTGATATCGTATACAGGTCTGTCTCCGATCAGTTTTCTGGCTTCAGACGGCAGTTTGGAAACATCAGCTCCGGATATGCTTATCTCCAGATCAGCATCCAGCTCCTTGAGCACCCCGACAGCTTCCTTATCAAACACCATCTCAACGGGTGTATCTCCCGCATCTGACTTAACCGTCAGGCTCTCTGCTATTTCCAGCATTCCTTTTTTGACGGATGCTACGCCCGCATCATCAGCCACTACTTCAGGGTTCTCCACAGGCTCTTCTGCAGGTGCCGGAACGTACCCGCCTGAAGAACCACCGTGGAAATATAAATCACACTGCATACTTCGGATATGTCACTGTTGAATGCGGCGAAGAATTGTCTCTCAGTGCCGCCGTTTCTTTTGGTGATCTTAAAATACCTGTCCGCAGTAATAAGCTTTATATCATCCGGTAAACCATCCTGAAGGGGAACCAGGTCTGTTTCCACCTTTTTCGGCGCATTACCGGCCGAATCTTCCTCATGCGTGCTTAATGATTGCACTATCGGTACAGCTCCCACAGATCTGTTGTTTACTTCAACCTGCGAAACTTCCGGCATACTGCCATCGAAATTGAGCGGAACTCTGATGCTGTTCATTTTACTTGTATCTGTGGTCACACTATGCACATCTGCCCCACTGTAGTCATTTGTGCCTTCGTATTGACTGACACCATTCCCAGGCTGGTGCAGTTCAGTGTTTTCTGCATTTTGAGCGATGTTTGATGCAGAAGCAGGGAAAAGTAGTCCAAGAAGCATGATAAATACAATAACCAATGATAATAGTTTTCTGGACAACATTCGAATATCAACTCCCGTATTTATTACAAAGCTCAACTGATCCCCAACGGATATGTGACAGAGTTGCTGATTCATTTCAGGGTGAGATTTCTGTCAGATTCTCCGGGCATGGCATAATGTGAGGCAGTCTTATTGCATCGATCCAGGGTGAGATCCCTGCCGTTTTCCCGGACATGGCGATATGTGGCAAGTTATTGCTTTAATTCAGGTATATAGATGTCGTGAAAGCAAACCGGTCATCCCACCTGTCTTTGCTAAACAGACACCTGAGATAACCACGTACGCTTCGGCATTTGTCTATACAGAATTTTCTATATTGTGAGTATTTTATCACTGTTTTTGATATTTTGCAATGTGTAATGAGACTATTATTTGGATATTCAGGATGTGTCAGGGTTTTTCGGACCAATTCTGTGTTTGGCTTTAGAGAAAAAGGAAATCTTCCGGCCAACCTGGCAGCTGCCCGTTATTTTTCAAAGCCACGGGTTATTTTTTCTTTCATAGCCGATTTGCGTAGAAGGGCCATGACCCGGATAGACCTTGACCTCGTCGCCCAGTTCCATCAGTCTTTGCAGCGAAACCATGAGTTGACTGGTATTCCCAGCTCCCAGGTCTGTTCTGCCGACGCTAAGCCTGAACAAAGTGTCGCCAGTGAAAATACAGCTGTCGGTACGGATCAATATACACATCCCGCCCGGTGTATGACCTGGTGTATGTATGATTTCAAGGTCAGCATTCCCAAGCTTCAGTACATCTGCATCCCTGACCAGCATGTCAGCGCTGCCTGCACTTTTACCGGACCAGAAAATCGCCGATCCGTTCAGTATCGGATCCTCGAGTATGGGGGCTTCATCTTCATGGATTACCACTTTGGCACCCGTCTCTTTTCGCAGCTTGTCGCCTTCAGCCACATGATCGAAATGGGCATGTGTATATATGATGTATTTTAGAGTAAGGCTGTGCTCATCAAGTGCCTGCATGATTTCTTCAAGATCCGCACCCGGATCTATAACAGCAGCTTCACCGCTGTCGCCAAGAATATAGCAGTTTGATTCAAGCATGCCTGTTTTTACAGCTTTCAGAACCATTTCCGCAAACTCCTTTTTCACATGCTTGTTTCTTACAGTCAGCTCTTGCTCCTTGTCACTTCGAACACTCCATCCACTTTGCGGAGCTTCTTTATTATCTTCTCCAACTGCTCAGTATCTACTATCTCCAAAGTCAACCCGATTATGGCGATCTGATCGCGGGTAGTCCTGGCATTCATAGCCTTGAGCGGTATCTTTTCCTCGCCCAGAGTATTTGTGACCTCCATCAGCAGTTGCGTCCTGTCATTAGCCATGACAGTTATCTCAGCCATGTAAGACGCGTTGCTCGACGTATACCACTTCACCTCGATCAGCCGCTCTTTCTCTTCCCGGGCACCAGTTACATTAATACAGTCCGTTCTGTGGACCGATACGCCGCGTCCTCTCGTGATGTATCCGATAATGTCATCCCCCGGCACCGGATTGCAGCACCTGGACAGCCTTACAAGGCAGTTTTCGATACCCTTTACGATAATACCGTGTTCGGGTGGTCTCTTCTTCCTTCTCTCCCTGTCCCTCTCCTGCTTAAGCTGCTGCTCCCGTTCAAGTTCGCTCAGTTCCTCGGGCTTGAGAGTCTTCCTGTACTCCTCACGAAGCCTGGCGATTATCTTGTTGGAGCTGATACCACCATATCCCACGGCAGAGAACATATCATCCAGTGTATTGAAATTGTACTTTTTCAGCACTATATCGACCCACTCGTTCTTGAAAAGCTGGCTGTACTGAAGACCCTGCCTTTTGAGCTCCCTCTCGATATTTTCTTTTCCTCTCTGGATGTTCTCTTCCCTGTTTTCCTTCTTGAACCACTGTCTGATTTTGTTGCGGGCCTGCGAGCTCTTGACGATATTGAGCCAGTCCCGGCTAGGCCCGTGGACATTGGAAGATGTGAGTATCTCGACGATATCTCCGTTCTTCAGTTGATAATTGAGCTTCGCTATCTCACCGTTTACCTTCGCACCCATCATCCTGTTCCCGACGGCGCTGTGGATAGCATATGCAAAATCAATGGGTGTCGATCCACTGGGCAGATTTATCACATCGCCCTTGGGTGTGAATACGAACACCTCGTCGGCAAACAGATCCACCTTAACTGTCTCAACGAACTCATTGGCATCGCTGGCTTCCTTCTGCCACTCAAGCATCTGCCGCAGCCAGGCAAGCTTATTGTCCAGTTCGTTCTTGCCCGACACACCTTCCTTGTATTTCCAGTGGGCTGCGATACCGAATTCCGCCACCTTGTGCATCTCATGGGTCCTGATCTGCACCTCGAAGGGATGCCCGTCATGGCCGATGAGAGTTGTATGCAGTGACTGGTACATGTTCGGCTTCGGCATCGCAATATAGTCCTTGAACCTGCCGGGCATGGGCTTGAAAAGCTCATGCACGAGGCCAAGCACTGCATAACAATCCTTGACGGTATTGACTATCACGCGCACGGCAAAAAGGTCATATATCTGATCGACCGTCTTATTCTGTTTCTTCATTTTCCGGTAGATACTGTAGAAATGCTTGGGCCGGCCTTCGATCTGCGTTTCTATGCCGAGTTCCGTAGTTTTTCCCTTTATTTCGTCAATGATGGCATTTATGTATTCAACGCGCTCGCGGCGCTTTTTTGCGATTTTTTCAACCAGATCATAGTATTCCCTGGGATGCAGATATCGGAAACTGCTGTCCTCCAACTCCCATTTGATCCTCGAGATACCAAGCCTGTGTGCCAGCGGAGCATATATCTCCAGGGTTTCTCTGGCCTTCTCCTTCTGCTTGTCCTCAGGCATATATTTCAGTGTATGGATATTGTGTTCGCGATCTGCAAGCTTTATCAGTATGACGCGGATATCCTTGGCCATGGCCAGGAACATCTTCCTGAGGTTTTCCGCCTGCTGCTCCTCTTTGGTGGTATAAGGTATCTTGTCAAGCTTGGTCACGCCATCTACGAGCATGGCAACAGAATCACCAAACTGCTCCCTGATCTCGTCAAAGGTACAGTTGGTATCCTCCACCGTATCATGCAAAAGACCGGCAATAATCGTGGTACAGTCCATCTCCAGATCAGCAAGTATATGCGCGACCTCAATAGGATGTATGATATAAGGCTCGCCGGATTCCCTCAGTTGGCCTTCATGAGATTTTTTGGCCATGGCATAAGCCTTGTTGAGCAGTTCGAAATCACAGCCGGCATTATATTTCTCTATTTTCTGTTTTAATTCTTCATATCGGCCGTCCATTCAATGCCTCCGGAAAACAAACTCACTGCCATCCTTCCCATATCGATCCTGTCTGATGAGTCTCTGTCGCACCTGTCATATCGACCCTGTCAGGTACCCACTGACGTACCGCCGGAAAAGCCCTGCTGACTCCCGTCTCAGGTGCCGTCAGAAGCTCACCACCGACCTGACACTGTAGCCTTCCAGTTTCTCTCTGCCGTGGAGATAGCTCAGTTCGATAAAGAAAACAAGCCCCACAACTTCGCCGCCCAGCTTCTCCACAAGCTTAACATTGGCATGAGTGGTGCCTCCCGTTGCCAGAAGGTCATCTACCACGAGCACTCTCTGTCCTGGTTTGATAGCATCTTCGTGTATCTCAAGTTCATCAGTTCCATATTCCAGGTCATACTTGATGCCGACAGTCCTGTAAGGCAGCTTACCTTTCTTTCTTATCGGCGCAAAGCCCTTCCCCATCGCATATGCCAGCGGCGCTCCAAATATAAAGCCCCTGGATTCAGGACCTACGATCATATCGAAATCGCCCAGTTCCTCCGCCAGCTTCTTCATTTCCAGGATGCTCTGTTCCAATGCTTTAGGATCCTGCAGGACAGTCGTTATGTCGATGAAATCGATACCTTCCTTTGGAAAATCCTGCACGTGCCTGAGTTTCTCCTTAAGATCCATAGTAAACTCCCTCCGGCCTACAAATTTTGTGCTGCATCTTCATTGAAAACGCGCCTGACAGCCTGCAACCGGGTATAAAGAGTGGATGTCTCCAGGCATACTCTGTCCGCGCCATCCGACTGCTTAACGACCAGGCCTCCAGGCTCTGCGTTCTCAAGTTTCAGCAATCCAAGCTCACTGAATATCTCCAGTGCCTTTTTCAGCTTAAAATAATTCATCCTGATGCCAAGTCTTGCCGACATCTGCCAACTCAATTCATGAAGATTTTCAATAGTAAATGAGGAGCAGCCTGCTGAGTTCCCATTGTCGGATCCATTTGTACTTCCGCTGTTGGAACCATTTGCGCTGCCGTTGCTGGATCCAATTGTGCTCCCGGCTCTCCACCGCGCCCTGACATATCGGAACACCGCCTCGAGTTCCGCCCTTTCAGGGATCAGCGCCGCAGGATCCAGCCTGTACTGCTGTCGCAAACTATTGATTAGCTTCATGACATTATTATAGTCATTCGACAAATCAAAAACAATGTTTTTGTCGAGTTTGGCAAAAACACAGGGCTTTATGTCCATGATAATCAACTGCAGTCTCCGGCTGCCATTCCACTCATTTATATCAGGAGTGAATACAACATCGACAGCGTCGCCCGCCCTGTACTGCTGAACAAGCTCACCCATATTGAAGCCGATGGCCTCGATTGACATATCGGCATCACAGAGCCGCAGCTTAAGATGCTTACCTGTGCCTACCGTCTTTATGTCAGCGATCCTCAACCCCATATATCCGAACCGGGGTTTGGGATTGGATTCGCCGTGAGGCGCCATTTTATCAAGTTCACTCACACTTTCCAGGGTCAGGTCACCGGATTCGACAAAGGCATCTATTTTCAGACAAGGGATCATATCCTCATCTGTCAGTACGCTGTCCGCATATTCATTTATCCGCTTCCGGAAATCCTCTATCCTGCTGCTTTGTATAGTCAGCCCCGCCGCCATCTCATGCCCGCCGAACCTGTCCAGGAGATCTTCACATGCAGACAGGGCACCGAACAGATCAAAATTCCTTATGCTCCTGGCAGAAGCCTTTCCTGTGCCGTCTTCATCTATCGAAATAATGATGCTCGGCCTGTAGTACCGCTCAGTTATCTTTGAGGCAACGATGCCGATAACTCCATGGTGCCAGTTTTCGCCACAGATGACCAGCACCTTCTCTTTTGCCGGGTCCAGCTTCTCTTCCACATATGCGGCAGCCTGTTCTAATATTTCATTCTCAGTTTCCTGCCGGAGCCTGTTCTCTTCGTTCAGCTCCCTTGCAATCGCTTCAGCCACCACCATTTTGTCGGTGGTAAAAAGCCTGACCGCCCTGTCAGCACTGCCCAGCCGCCCTGCCGCATTCACCCTGGGTGCCAGCCCGAACGCCACAGCATAGGAGCTTATCTCCCTGCCACCGTATCCGGATGCCCTGATGAGGGCTTCAAGTCCTATGTTCCCTGTGCTTGTCATCGCCTTCAGTCCCAGTCCGGCCAGTATCCTGTTTTCTCCGACCAGGGGAACGATATCGGCTATCGTTGACAGCGCTGCGAGGTCGATATACTTCATATATCTGTCCGTTCCGCCAGCGGTGCCGTGATTCTCCACTCCACCTGTTATGCCGCTGTTTACCTTCCCGCCTGCAGTGCTGATACAAATGGCCTGGACAAGCTTGAACGCCACCCCCGCTCCGGACAGATCCTTAAACGGATACGTCTTAAACGGATACGTACATCCAGGCTTATGCGGGTTCAATACCGCCACGGCCTGCGGCAGTTCCTGCTTGCATTCATGGTGGTCCGTCACGATGACATCGATCCCGGATTCCATCAGATACCTGACCTCATCCACCGACGTGATACCACAATCCACAGTTATCACAACGGAAGGCTCAAGCTCTTTCACTCTGGCGGCACTGTCCATGGTTATGCCGTAGCCATCCTCCATCCTGTCCGGGATGAAGTAGCTGACATCCGCGCCCAGCGAAGCAAGAAAATCAATCAGTATGGAAACGGCAGTGACACCGTCCACATCATAATCGCCGTAAACAAGTATTCGTTCCCGATTTCCGACAGCCCGGAGAACCCTTTCCACCGCCTTGTCCATCCCGTCCATCAGGAACGGATCATGCAGGCGCGACGCATCCATATCCAAAAAGCTCTTTACATATTCTATGCCCTCAGCACCTGAAACGCCCCGGCTGACAAAAACTTTCGCAAGCAGCCGTGATATCCCGGCGCCTGCCGCCAGCCTGTCCGCTTCCTTCTCATCATATTCCCTGTAGGCCCACAACTTCTGCTGCACGATGATTACCTCTCTCACATATTGAACATTTTCGAGGACCGTCCCCCTTCCGGAGAACCGTCCCCTTTCTGAAGGACCGTCCCTCCCCGGAGAACCGTCCCCTTTCTGAAGGACCGTCTCCATTCCCGCCATATGAAAAAA
>CZCB01004171.1_pt1 | contig 12050 bp, 12 predicted proteins | sample 591991 | NCBI WGS metagenome assembly CZCB01 (sample SAMEA3556809, study PRJEB10932) | anaerobic digester metagenome | reverse complement strand
ATACGTGCCCCGCCGCGGTTGGTACCGTCCTTTGCCATACACATCACCTCGATTCATGTAAAAATAAACAGGGGATATACCCCGTTTGAAACTGCGATTTTTCGCGCGTGACCCCACGCCCGTTTCCGGAATGAAAAGTGGTAGAGATTTAGACCCCCCTACCCAAGAAACTGCAGAAAATCTCATAAGTTAAGCAATTCTTGGATTTTTGTGAGATTTTTTGCATCTATTTTAAGCCTTTTTCGGCATCGTTTTCAAATTTTTGTGTTAACCCTTTTTTAGAAAAGAAGTGAATGTTTTAATTTATCTGTCAGTCAAAAGAATAATCTGACAATTTGATGTTATTCTGTCTAACAAAGTCTGGCAAAGATGTTTGTCTTCAACTACATCTAACCATATAGATACTTCACGATTAGTGATAAAAATGGTCTGTCCTGGTCAAACTGGACATACAATTACGTTAGTTTACTTCCTTTTTCTTAGAATTCCTCCATCTTTCATTACGTCAATTGTTAGTTTCCGAGAGTGCCCTTGACAACAAGCATCTCCCGTATGATTATAGCAGCCAAGGCGGAGCCACAAATTATTCGTGTATTCCTTTAGAGATGGTGGCTGCCGCCCTTGTCAATTGTATCATACGGGACCCTCTTATTGTAAAGGGAAGCTTCGCCACTCTCTACTTTTCGGTCTTAAGCCACTTTTTTCTGTACTATCCCATTATCCTTTAAAAGCTTTCTATACGCATTTGCTTGCGTATTGACTCCCTCTGTCAGAATGAAATATCAACCCTTCTTCCGGAACTCTCCTTCCTATTGCCATTTTCATTGCAGAGACAGTAATATCTACTGTCATTCTCTCAGAAATTTTCCATCCAACCACTTCTCTATTAAATAAATCTTCTACTCCTGCAAGGTACAGCCAACCTTCATCTGTCCATACATATGTTATATCTCCCACATATTTCTCATCAGGCTTATCTGCTTCAAAATTTTGCTTAAGAAGATTTGGGGCTACCGGATAATTGTGCTTTGAATTCGTTGTTGCCTTATATTTTTTTCTTGTCTTACAGTATATGTTGTTTTCTTTCATAAGCCTTCCCACTCTGGTTTCCCCACAAGAAATGCCATCCTTGTTCAACTGAGCTGTTACCCTCCGTACACCATAGATTTTATGGCTTTCCTTGTGTACTCTTTTGATTTCCTTTAGTAACTTTTTATCTTCTTTTTCCTTATCACTTTCTGGTCTGTTTACCCAGTCATAATATCCGCTTCCTGATAGTTCTAAAACCTTACACATCTTCTGCACAGAAAACTCGAAGCGGTGGTCATGTACAAATTGATACCTTAGTTCTCTGGCTTTGTGAAGATGCGGACTGCTTTTTTTAATATGGCATTTTCCTCCCGGAGATCATCTAATTCTTTCTTCATTTTTCTAATCTCAGCATCTTCAGGCTTCAAATTACCATTACCAGGGAAAGCATCCTTACCGTGGTCTTTAAATTCGTTAACCCACCTATACAACGTATTTACATGAATACCTACATCTTCAGCTATTGCAGATGCACTTTTACCTTCCTCACATATCATACTTACAAGACTTTGTTTAAATTCTTTAGTATACCTCTTCCTCTTTTTTGCCAACCGTTCCACGCCCTTTCTTGGTATTATTATACCAACTTAACTGCGTGTCCGGCAAACCGGGTACAGGTCATTATACAGAATATTATTTTTTGCACATACAAGATGAAAGGCTATATTCTCATCTTCATCAAGAACAATATCCTTGCGTAAGTTAAACCTTTTAAAAAAATTATTATACCGCAATTCTAATACTAGCTGATAGAGTGGATCCTTTGTGTTAATATATCTGGTTTATTTTTCATATTCTCTTCAAGATTCTGCTCATCATATTCCCCATCTGGAAAAAGGGTTATGTCAGTTTTATAGCCTAATTTTTCTCCGGCAACTCTTACATATTCAAGAAAAGTTCCTTGAGTAATCATAGTCTGCCTAGCATATGGATCTACTTCTTTTGTTAAACGTTTGCTATCTATAAATAAATAAAAAACATTTTTATCGGCATCTAATTTAATCTTCCACGGCTGCATATTATGACCGTTTGCTGCTAGAATCCCGTGTGCTGCAAGCTTAATTCTTTAATCATCAAATCTATCTGAATAAGATTTCTGCCATGGCTCTAAATAATTGGACTTTAAAAAAACACCACTTGCTATAAATACAATAATTACAGCAGCCAATAATATACTTGTAAGACCTAAAATCATGATTTTTACTCCTTTCCTCCTCTTCGCCTTCATATTACCTGAATATAAAACATTATAAAAATGTGACATTAAATTATATTTGTCTCTTACATTATTCTTGGACATAAAATCCCCGCCTTATCTTAAAGACAACATACACAACAACACGATAAATAAACAATAATTCTCAACTTGATTTATGTAATCCCTGTTAGAAGCCTCTTTTAGTTAACCAATCCAGCAACAGCTCTTCTCTTTTCCTATCCTCGCTCCCGTTCTCATTATATTTACCAATAATGAATTCTGCCTCTATCCTGCCATCGGTTAGGAAGATGACTCTGTCTGCCCTGGCAGCTACCTTGACATCATGGGTTACCAATAAGATTGTAGTCCCCTCTCGATTAACTGCATTGAGAATATTCATAACCTCAATACTTGCTGCTGAGTTGAGTGCTCCGGTCGGTTCATCACAAAACAGAATCATTGGCTGATTGATCAAAGCCCGGCAGATGGCTGCACGTTGAAGCTGTCCCCCAGAGACCCTAGTAATATCATGATTGCCGACCTTGTCTATTCCCAGCTTCATCATCAGCGCATCGGCGTCTTTTGATACCTCTGTCTTTGATTTCAAAGCCGCCTTATAAGCCGGAAGGATAATGTTGTCTCTGATACTTAAGTTTTTCAGCAGATGGGAATGCTGAAATACAAAACCCATTCTGGTAAGTCTGAGATGGCTCATCTCTTTATCGTTCAGGTCCGAGATATCCTTTCCGCAAAAATAGACTCTCCCTGATGACTTCTGGTCCATCCCGCTTATGTTGTATAACAGAGTTGATTTGCCCGAGCCTGATTGCCCCATGATGGCAACAAACTCACCTTTCTCAACCTTTAAATCTATATCCTTCAACACACTGATCTTCTCTTCCTTGCTGACCGCATAGTGTTTACACAGTCCCTGTGCTTCCAATATAGCTTCCATTGTCAATTCCTCCTGTATGGGATGATTTATTCCTGTATCATTCGAACAATGTTATATCGTTTCACTGCCACCGAACAAACCCATGCTGCCGATATTGCTGAAATAATGACCATAGCGGGATAAAGCAGATACACCTCCATCGGCCGGATCGCAAAGTCGATCACGCTGACTCCGAATCCGGCTGCTGATAGGAGCGCACCAACCATGGCTTCTCCCAAAGTATTTGAAATCAGAAGCCCGGTCAGAATACCGATTACCGCTACGATACCGGTCTTGGCTATGTATTGCAGTCGGATATCCGACACCGAGAACCCTATCGCTTTCATATTCGCAATCTGTCCATACTCACGTGCCGTGTTCAGCTTGAGGAACAATACTGTGATAAGCAAGGTAATGAATATCGCTACTACGATGACTGCAACGACTGCCTGGGATAACGGATCAATGACCATGTCAAAGGTTTGAGCTAAATAATCCTCCACGGGAATAACCTTCGCATAGGGCAGTTTTTCTGCTAATTCCGAAGCCTTTACATCCGGTAATACCCCATCAACTGTATTGATAAAATAGGTATATTTAATGACATCCTCCTGTGCATACCGATAAATCATCTTCGCTGTATAGCCGCCATTAGTGACATCCTGGTAGATCCCACAGACGAGATATATCGTCTCATTACCTGCGATCCCCAGCTTCAGGATATCGCCGACTTCAACCGAATACTTCCTGGCGTTCATTGTCGACAGTGCAATCTCTCCTGCTTTCTCCGGTCCTCTTCCTTTAAGATAGGATAACTTGAAATCTGAGTAATCCCCACACTCGATCTGTATATCTTCCCAGCCTTCCTCGCCGAATACTTCAAATCGGCAGCTCGCATATGTCTTAAAGCTTCTAATCTCCTTATCCGACGCAAGCCGCTTTATGATCTCTTCATGCTTTTGGTTTAAATCCTTTACGAACTGAAGATCAATCCGTATATCACTGATTGCAGATCCCATATAAGTGGCAAACTCCGGCGAACGAAAAGTGTTATATAAATTCACCGGTATAATCATGATGCATATCGCCAGAGCATTCACCACCAGCAGAAGAAACCACGCTTTGGAATGGATGACTAATTCCCGGATGCTGAGAGACAGATTAACGGGTAATATTCTGTTCCTTTCCAGTGGAAGGATATTTCTCTTAACTGTTTTCATGGGCTTATGCCTACTTGTGCCCGCATCCTGGTTAATCAAAGCCTGAACCACCGTAATATGTTCTATTCTTCTCAATACCCGCTTGCAAAAATAAAGAATGATCATATGAACAAAGGCCACTGCTGCCATCGACAGGATGATATCCAGAAATGCCAGACCCCGCTCCCCATAATTGAGAGCCATGTCGGCTGTAAGCCAACTGCTGCATAAAATGACCGCAACAAAGCCTAAAGAGCATCCGCTTGCTGAAAGAATGCCATATTTCGAATGGTATAGCTTCTGTATGTCCTGATGGGAGAACCCTATAGCTTTCATTGTGCCGATCTCCCGAATCTCATCTTCTATCGTTGCCAAGATTGTAAACCGCAGATTGATAATTGCTATGAAAATCAAAAGAAAGCTGACCAATATGAAAATGATTGCCTTCATCCCTTCTCCTATGGCATTCACCATCCTGATAAGAGAATAGGTAACGGCTGTGCCGTTATTGGGCAATCCGGATTCCTCGTACAGCCTTTGAAAGCTGTTTACCTGATCTGTATCCGTTAGCAAGAACTCTATCAGATACTCCAGCCTGCCGATATGACTTTTTATCATCAAGAAATCTTCGTCACTGACCAGAAATCTTGTAGAGGATGCCAAAGAAGACGCCATTTGTGCGTCACGGATAAAACCCGTAATTGCAAATTCCTTAAAAAAAGAGCCATCAGACAGGATGAGCCGGTCTCCAACCTCCAGGTCGTAACTCTTCATATATTTGATAGGCACTGCTATCTCTCCGGGCAATACCTGAATAATCTCGTTGTTTAGATTAAGAAGGTAGTCAAAATGCTTATTCTGAATAACGAAGCCGTTATCCATCATGCTGTCCGACAAGGTAACCCGTTCTGTTTTTCCCCCTCTTTCTCTTACAAAGCAGATGCTTGCCCCATCGATATTCACCATTTCTGAGGTCTGCTGTGCCGTAACATAATCGATGCTGTCGGCGAAGGCATCAATCTCAGCCTGATTGATCGCACCGGTATGCATCTGCATGAAATGAGGCGGTTTTGCAATCTTAAAAAGGCCGTCAATGGCACCAAAGGAATTCATTATGATGATGCTTCCCGATGCCATCAGAAAAGCCGACAGAAAAATGAACAGCCATTGTGTGATATTGATTGCTTTATTCCGGGTGAAATCCTTCCTTATCATTGATCCTGTCATAGACATACCTTTCACGCTCCCTTTTTAGCAGACTGCTTCTGAGGCATTTGTTTGTGTTCACTATATCGGGTGTTCACTGCAGGCTCCATCCCTTGAATGATCTTCACGCTCCGCATGAAAAAACCCAGAAGGGCAACGAGTACACCGGAAATCACCAACATGAAGCCGATTCCCCGACCCGGTCCAACCCCGATCAATCTGCCTGTGCTTCCGGATAGCAAGCCACCCTCAATAAGCATAGGATTGAAGATGTTATCGGCCAGTATTCCGGCGCAGGCATAAGCCAGTATATATCCTATCTGTGACAATATACTGATCAGACCCCATGCTCTGCCTTGCAATTCATTCGGAATTCTGCATCTTACCATCACATCTGCGCTTGTATTGATGTATGGCAGTGTACAAAAAAACAGGAACCCGGCTGCAGTAATCAGGATAAGGTTGATTGTAGTGCCGAGAAATGCCATAAATACACCCGCAAGCGTAAAGCCGGTTGACATCGTTGATGCATAACGCTTCAAAGGCCGGATCCCGATGATGAAGCTTCCCAGCAACATACCGGTAGCGCTGATGGTTTCAACCATACCCAATGCTTTCGAGTTCGAAAAAGAAAGTATCATAGGAGATATTAATGTCTGCAGAAGGCCAAGATAGAAGGTTGATACCGAGATCAGAACAACAATTGCCAATACACCCCGGTCACCCGTCACCACATCCCATCCTTCTTTCATATCTTTGAGCAGCTGCAGCTTTTCTTTCTGTTTGGTTTCTGCAGGCAAACTCTTTCTGATAAAAGCAACGATGATTACAGTTGTGATGATGGTTGATATATCTATGATTAAAATGGTTCCGACATCGGTTATGCTCAACAACAGCCCACCGAGCACCGGAGATAAAAGATATTTCGATGAGGCTGCCAGCTGCATGAGGCTGCTTGCTTTGGAAAACTCCTCAGGGGTTAGCAGGTCCGTTATGGTGGCTTTGTAGGCCGGTTCCAGGAGAGCTACAAATACCGCGCTGATGGTTACCCCAATATAGATTTGCAGGGTTCCCAGCCCTCCAGTCTGGAAGCAGATCAGCATATAGACCAAACCGAATGCGGAAAACAAATCCCCGCAAATCATCATTAGCCTTCGGTCATATCGGTCTGCCAGTACTCCACCCACCGGATTAAGCATGATTGTCGGAAGAAAAGCAAATAGTGTGGTAAGTGATACAGCTGCTGCGCTGCCCGTTGTCTGAAACACATAAACACCCAGTGCAAAGGCTGTGAGTCCGCTCCCTATGCTGGATATGAACTCACCGAGCCATATAACTAAAAACTTGCTAAAATTATTACTCTTCTCAGCCATCCTGTCTACCAAGTCCTCACATTCTCTCAGTCAATTCTTGCAATCCGGATGTAAATCTCCCCTTTTTGGCACCAAGCAGGGTTTCCAAGGAATAGAACAATGCCTGTATCAGTCGCTGTTGCCCCTCCTGTGAGAAGGAAAACATACTTTCATCGGTCAGCGTAAAAGCGGCTGCAAGCATAATCTGAATGGTCTGCTCCGGAAAAGGTGTTGCAAAATCACCGGCTTCAATACCTTCTTGAACAATATCCTTCATGATGGGTGTCAGCCCCATGACAATTCCGGCGATTGACTTTTGATGCATCAGCGCATTTTCCGGCTTATGAAGCTCTTGGATGACCTCGCTTTTAGGGCTCCCCATCCGTAAACCAATTATAACTTGCAGCAGTTTCTCAGCAGGGGATAGCTCCGCTCGATTCTTCACAGCCTCTGCCATTTCAAGCGCAATCTCCAAATACCGGTCAATGATGGCATCCAGAACCTCCTCTTTTGATTTGAAGTAATAGTAGAAGGTACCCTTGGCGATATTGACTTCACGAAGGATATCATTGACCGTGGTATTGTTATATCCTCTTTCTTCGAATAAACCTGCTGCTTTATCTAATATTTCGTTTCGCCTTACATCGTGCTCTTTTGAAATCCTCATATGCTCACCCCAAGCTTATAGCTCCTGTATATAAAAAATAATAGACAGACCGTCGGTCTATTATCAATTATATTGAATTTTATCAAGGATGTCAAGGGGACGGTTTTGTGTCCAGAAATGAAGAGTAAATTAAATTCTTCTTAACTTTAGTGCTCAGTTATATATTACATAAATACAATAATTTAACATATGCTTTATTTCTTTTTTTGCTAAAAGGTTAATCCAAAAACATAAAATTTTTGTTTTAAATTGTGCCATAAATTCGAAAAAAGCCTTTTCTTTATATCACATCCTTGCTATAATAATTACATCAGGCGAACCTGACTTGTGTTGGTTTCGCTATTTGTAGGATGTCCTCGTCTGTTAATCTGCGTGTGCGAATCGCTTCTAACAGTTTCGAGGATATTTCTTTTGCTGTTTTTTTCACTAATCGAAATATACTCAAACCGTTCTCAAACAATTGCACCAGTATGTCCGCAATTTGTGTTAACAGGTAATGATTCTTCATTGCATTATAGTTATGGTTGTTTGCATGTTCAATGTGGTATCGAATATTTTGCGTGTTAAATCCCTGATTTTCAATTTTCCACCTGCTCCTACCTACAGCAAGCATGGCACTAGCATTTCTTTCCGTAATCCGGTTACTTGTAATAAACAGATATCTTCTTTTTTCCCCTCTTTTATCTTCTACTGTTCCTTCAAAAACATTTACCTTTCGATTATTATATGGGATTTCATTTACCCAACTCACTTCTTCGTCTTCACATCTGCCTTCTATGGCCTTGATTTTGGTATATTCATCAGCAATACTTTTTATCCGACCTTCTTTGAACCGGAATAAATACTTCCACTTGTACTCATCACATAATTTGAAAACAGGTTCTGCTGCATATATACTGTCGCCAAGAATACAAATCGGAAGTCGGGGATATATCCGCTTTATTTTCTCTGCCAATCGGTAGAATGCTTTTAGTTCGCAGTCCTGTTTCGTAACATCCTCTGACTCATTTTCAATAAACTCCGTTCCAATACTTAAAACCATATCACCCACTACAAGTTTGGCTTCAAGAACATGATGCATATATATTGTTTTGCTTTCTCCTGTTTCTTCATTGGTAAGTTTTCTCCTAAGACAGTGTTCGCAATGCTTTTCGTCAAATTTAAACAACCCGACTCCCCAATACTTCCCATTCATTCTATAGCCCTCAAAACATCTTTTCTTTAACAACTCTTTTATCATGTATGTCCGGATCTTTTCCAACTCTTCTGGGGGCAGTTCCTCTAAAAAATTATTTATCGTATCGTAATGAGGCAATTCTTCCAACTCAACACCCAAGGCCCGTTCCAAATTCTCAATAACCAAATCTTGATTGAATGCGTCTGTCATACTTCTCATCGATTTAAAGTTGAATGCATTTTTAAAATCATCATAAACAAAATCACTTCTGTGTCATACTTTTTGTAGCTTTGATGCCGATGATCGGTTACCTTTTTTAACCACAAACCCATACTTTTAAAAAAATGTTCTTTTATTTTTAAGAACTTGAAAAAATAATTTGTATTGCCCTCTAACTTCCTTTTGTCTTTCCTTGTAATCAATTTTAAACCCCTCCCAAATGTGCTGTATACAGCATGATTACATGTTATATTATACTGGCATATTTGACGCTTACATCTATCCTATCTCCACAACCCCCACAAAAACAAACATTATCTAACCTGTCAACTCAACCCTATCACTTTTAGGGCAGTTGATATGTTACCTCAAACAATAAAAATAAGGGTTTCCTGACATTGCCACATCCGGCAAATTAGCCTGGAGAAAATCTAAATGTCTGGAAACCCTTTATTTATAGCATTATTCAGTACTTTTATTTTTCAACCCTTGACATCAAAACTCAACGTGAGATGTTCCATTGCAAATGTACACTATTTATTTTACACCATGCCTTTCGTTCCTGCAAAAGAAGGATAGGATACCGGCAGCCAGAACAAGCGCCCCGCCTGAGCCAATCAATATCAGCTGGAGTGCAATCCTATCAGCTAAAGGACCGAATACAGCCATTCCTATCGGCATAACACCGGAATACAAGGACCCAAACAACCCAAAGACACGCCCTTGCATGGAGGTTTCTGCTTGCTCTTGAATGATAGTGGTGGTCGCAGTTTGCGTCATGGTCACTGCTATACCATATAATAACATGATGAGAAGATAGAATATGAAGCTCTTTGACAGACCCATAACAATTTCCAAAAAACCAAACAGAAAAATACCCGTAAGGAGAGTCCTTTCACGATTCTTAAATCCTCCCCAAGTACTTATAAGAACACCGCCAAGAGCCATGCCCACAAAACCAATAACCTCAATGGCTGTCAAATACCAATAGGCTTCACCATAGGTGCGGCTGACATAAAGCTTGGCCAGGAAGGGACCGGGAACGGATAAGAAAATAAATAAGCCAAACACAATGAGCAGTTTGCGAAGCAGTTTGTCCATAAAAGAATAGCGAATGCCTACCTTCATGTCATTGAAAAGTGACTTTTTCCCACTCGAAACCTGATGCGTAGGAACTGCAACACAGGCCAACAAACCAATACCCGCCATTGCCGTGGCAACATCCACAAAAAGTGCGGATCTCATTGATGCCACCGCCAAAATGGCTCCCGCTGCGGCAGGGGCCGTAAACTGAACCACCGACTGCATGGTTGCATTAATCCCGTTATAGCGCATTAGCTGATCTGCCGGAACAATCTGCGGAATAACCGCACTAACAGCAGGGGATTGAATACCCGCACCCAATGAACGTATTAGCGACATAGTAAGAAGAGCGCTGAGTAAGACAGGCTCATGGGTAATGTATGGCATGGCAATCCACATGGCGAGCGTAGTCACGGCAATCCCCGCATCTGCGGCAATAATCAAAAGCTTGCGGTTATATCGGTCAGCCCATACCCCTGAGACAGAGGAGAATAAAAATTGCGGCATATAGGCACATATGGTGAATGCCGCAACCCAAGCACCTGAGGATGTGTGAACCGTGACATACCAAACAACAGCCATCTGAACCAGCGCAGAGCCGAATAAGGTAATACACTGACTTATGAGGAAAAGCAGCGCTTTTCCCTTCCATTTATTGTTTAACGTATTCATCAATAACCACCTTTCTTTTTAACGGCATGGAGCTCAATATATCCCCTTTCTCCTCGCGGCTCGAGCTGAATGCGAGGATTGCTTTTATCCCAAACATAACCAATAATTGAGGGATCATATTGATTTATTGCGTACTGTACTGAGGCGATTGCCTTCTGATAGTCCTCTTCGCAGAAGGGCTCTCCTTGAAAAGCCAGATATTGTGCCTATGGAAGGGTTATCACATCAAACCCGTTGGGGATCACGCCCTTGTAGTCCATAGAAACCTCCACACCCATGACATAGGTGGATGTATTCGGCTTCTTGTAGGCCTCTGGCAGCCACATACACACCGGTTCACCGCACAGGGAATCCATGCTCATCAGAATTCCCCATACATCGCAGCCCACCTCTTCACAATACTCAAAATAGTCCTCTGCTTTAACACCCCTCTTAATAATACATTTGCGTTCAGGCTTGCTGATGAGCTGCACAAATACACTTTGTACTTCCTTCACTTCCACATACTCCTTTCTGATTTCTTTAAATTTGACGCCATAGGGGATAAAAAGAGGAATGGGCGTTGGTTGACGGGCATAGACGCTGGGATTAAAGCCGAACTTGCGCTGGAAGGCACGCTGAAAGCCGTCCACACTGCCATAACCGAGCTCATAGGCCAATTCAGCTACATTAACATTACCGGCTTTTAAACGGATTGCCGCCCTTGAAAGTCGCAAGCATCGTATATATTCGCTGGGTGTAAGGCCGGTGTATTCCCGGAAAATCCGATAAGAATGCCAGGGGGAATAATGAGAAACCCTTGAAAGATTGGCGAGCGTTATTTCCTCATCAATATGAGTCTCTATGTATTCCTGCATCCTCTGGACTGCCATTAATTGCTCCTGTATCTTTATCACCTCCCCTATTGCACACTTATCTTATCAAATACATTTTTGGTTTTTCTCGACTTTTTTTGCTAACTTCATTTTGCTGATTTTAAAAAAAGGCGGTTATCTAATCAGGTATCTCAACTATTAATTTTCAGGGTGGTTGATATGTTCCCGTAGACAATAAAAATAAGGGTTTCCTGACATTATCGCTTCCGGTAAAGTAACCATGAGAAAAGCCCAATGTCTGGAAACCCTTTATTTATAGGCATTTGTGCTCCTCTATTTCTCAACCCTTGACATCAATACGCAGCACTCCACATGGCTCGAGTTGATGGAATTGATGTCTGCGGGCCACTTTAGAAACCATCTGTACGTGGGAATATGT
>CZCB01013915.1_pt1 | contig 12087 bp, 10 predicted proteins | sample 591991 | NCBI WGS metagenome assembly CZCB01 (sample SAMEA3556809, study PRJEB10932) | anaerobic digester metagenome | reverse complement strand
CCGTTGCGCCGTCTTCGAGCGCCCGCCGCATTTTCTCCCCCACTTTGCGAACGTGCACACGCCTCTCCCGTTTCACAAAAATGGTCCCCGCCAGAACGGCGAACCATCCGAACAACGGCCAGTACTTGACGTCCCACCTGGAAACAAACACCGCCGGGGTGAGGGCGGACAAGACCAGAACATCGGTATAGCCGAGATGGTTGCAGACGAGCAACCCGCTGTCGGGAACCGGCCCCTCGGCCGCGTACTTCACGTTCAATATCCTGAGGGTGCGCTGCGTGGAACGCTGCAGCCACGCCGCGCGGTTCCTGCGGGCGTCCCGCCCCGGGCGAAACGCGCACGTGCGGAGGAAGTCCGCGATAATGAGCAGCAGCTCGCCCGCAAACCAGAGCAGCCGTCCCACCACGCGCAGGGGATGCCACCGCGCCTTCATGGACGCTAACAATGCGGGCTGGACCGCGTGAAGGCAAGGAACCGGGCAAACCGGAGCGGACTGGAATCGTACCGAAACGCGTCAATCCCGCGTTCGGAAGCGGGCGCGTGCTCAAATTCGGTACAGCAACCGACCGGGTTTCACTCAGGACCGCCGTCGCCTCCGGCAGTCTGCAGCCCGAGTCCGCCCGGAGACCCGGCTTTATCGTTTTGCACCGAAAAACGCCCGAACGACACCCTTCCGGGGCACAACATCTGCATCAAAGATCGCATGGACAATTTCTATGTAGCCTGTGATCTCGGGGCGGACAGCGGCCGTGTGTCGCTCGGCAGCCTGCATAAAGGCAGACTCACACTGTGCGAGATCCGCCGCTTTCCCAACAAGCCCATTCAGGAGAAGAACTCCCTGCAATGGGACATCCCCGGCCTCTACCACGAAGTGATCGAGGGGCTCCGGAGCATCGGCGCTCACGAAGAACCCATCGACAGCATCAGTTGCAACGCGTGGAATTCCGATTACATGCTGTTCGAGTCCGACGGAACCCTGATCACGCCCACCTACCATCACTCCGACCCGCGCAGCGAGGCGGGCATGAAAGAAGTGCTTTCCAGGATCCCGTGGGAGACCGTCTATGACGAGACCGGCGTCCAGAAGAACCGGGCAAGCACCCTGTTCCAGCTCGCTGTTGAAAAATCCAAACGCCTACACCGGAATCACCGCCTGATGCCGGTGGCCGACGGATTCAATTATCTCCTCGCCGGCGTGCCGCGCGTCGAAATGTCGTCCGCCAGCGCCACTCAACTCTACAACCCGCAAACGAAAAGCTGGTCCGAGCGCCTGATCGAAGCCCTCCGACTGCCCCTCGAGCTCTTCCCGGAAGTCGTCCCTGCCGGCACCAAACTCGGCGCGCTCCGGCCCGAAATCGCAAGGGAAACCGGGGTCGAGAATCCTCAGGTGATTTCCTCCTGCTCGAACGAAATCGCCGCCGCCCTCGTCGGCCTGCCCGTCATCAAGGGCGAAGCCTGGGCCTACCTCCAGACCGGTCCCCATGCCGTACTCGGAACCGAACTCCTGAATCCCCTCATCAACGACGTCACCCGGGAATGGAAGTTCACCAATGAGCTCGGCTTCGGCGGCGCCGTCCGATTCTCAAAGCAGTTGCCCGGCCTGTGGATTCTTGACGAGTGCCGCCAATACTGGCGCGAACGCGACCGCGAGATCGACGGCGATCTCCTGATGCACCTGGCCACCTCGTCGGAGCCCTTCGAATGCCTCGTGAACTTCTCCGACCCGCGCTTTGAAACGCCCGGCGACATGGTGCAGAAGATCCAGGCGTTCTGCCGCGAAACGGGCCAGCACGTGCCGCGCAAGCCCGGCCCCGTGACACGCTGTATTCTCGAGAGCCTCGCCCTGCTCTATCGCAAGACGCTGAACGAATTGTCGTGCGTCACGGGCCGCGACTTCTCCCGCCTCTATATCCTCGGCGAAAAAGGCAACAGCCTCCTGCACCATTTCACGGCCAATGCGCTCCAGATCCCGGTGTTCATCGCCCCGCCGAACGTGACCGCCATCGGAAACATCGTCGTCCAGGCGCTCGCCCTCGGCCACATCGCATCCATCGAGGAAGCCCGCGACATCGTGCGCAGCTCCTTCAAGATGGAAACCATCATGCCGCACGCGGCCGCCTGGGATGCCGCCTACGCGCGCCTGGCTGAACTGGTTCCCGTGGAACAGTCCAACGCCTGACCAACGGGCCCCGGACGGCGGACCCACTCTTGTCGCAGCGCAGGCGTCCTCGCCCGCAGATTCTCGCACTGTTTTCGGTGCGCAAACCCGCGGCAAAACCGAAAGCGGATTGCCCCGGAACCGTTCGATCGGCAGAATTCAAGCCGTGAACACGCTCTTCCTGCGCACGCGCCTGATCTCCAGAACCGTCATCGCGTTCGCTGTCGTGCTGGCAGCAACGTCCTGCACGCATCTCAGACCCGGCGGCAGCGCGAAAACCAGCGACATCGGATGGGATGCGGTTCCCGGCATTCTCGGGCGGATCCAGCCGCCGATCTTTCCGAAGCGCGAATTCGACATCACTGAATTTGGCGCGAAAGGCGACGGTGTGACGGATTGCACCGAAGCGATTCGAAAAGCCATCGACGCCTGCCACGAGGCCGGCGGCGGGCGGGTGCTGGTCAAGAGCGGCACATTCCTGACGGGAGCGATTCATCTTCGCAGCAACGTGGACCTGCACGTGGCCGAAGGCGCGACGCTGAAATTCAGTCCGGATCCGGCGAAGTATCTGCCCGTGGTGCGCACGCGATTCGAAGGCACGGAGTGCATGAACTATTCGCCCCTGATCTACGCCTTCGAGCAGGAGAACATTGCGATCACGGGCAAGGGCACGCTCGACGGGTCGGCTTCGTGGGAGAACTGGTGGTCGTGGGTGACGACGAATGTTCCCGCAAGCCTGCGGGCCAGCGGCCGGCGCCTGCTGGAAATGGCCGACGCCGGCGTGCCGGTGGAGGAACGCGTGTTCGGCCCCGGCCACGGGCTGCGGCCCAGCTTCATCCAGCCGTACCGCTGCCGGAACATTCTCATCGAAGGCGTGTTCATCACCAACTCGCCCATGTGGGAAATCAATCCCGTGCTTTCGACGAATATCATCGTGCGCGGGGTCACGGTCGTCAGCCACGGGCCGAACAACGACGGCTGCAACCCGGACAGTTCGCGTGACGTGCTGATCGAGAATTGCGTGTTCGACACCGGCGACGACTGCATCGCGATCAAGTCGGGCAAGAACGCAGACGGACGCCGCGTGGGTGTGCCTTCGGAGAACATCGTGATTCGGAATTGCATGATGAAGGACGGGCACGGCGGCGTGGTGCTGGGAAGCGAAGTGTCGGGCGGCGTCCGCAACGTGTTCGCCGAGAACTGCCGGATGGACAGCCCGAACCTGGACCGCGCGTTGCGGTTGAAGACCAACGGGGAACGCGGCGGCAGCATCGAGAATATTTTCTTCAGGAACGTGCAGGTGGGCCGCGTGGCGCACTCGGTCCTCACCATCGACCTCGTGTACGGCCGCGTCCCGGGCGGTCCATTCCCGCCGGTGGTGCGCAACGTCGTGATGGAAAACGTCACCGCCGCATCCAGCCCACGCGCGCTGTGGATCGTAGGCACGACCAATTCCATCATCGAAAACGTCCGGATTGAAAACTGCGAGTTCCGCGGCGTGGAAGGTCCGGACGTGCTGACGCGGTCGGGGTCCGTGCTGCTGAAGAACGTGACCGTGCAGCCGAGGTAGGGCGGTATCAGCGGTTCGTGGGGGCGGAGAATGTCTGCACGAACCGGATCATCGCCGCCGCCCGGGAAATCTCCTTCATTTGTTCCTCCCGATACTGCGCAAGTTGTTCAGGTGTCAGCACGCCTGCAGTTGAGCTTCCAGTCGCGCGGTTTGATCCCGGACAATGAGACCCGCCAGCGAGTTGGACCGAACAAAGTTTTTCGCCTTTTCCGAATTGATCCGACAGCGCACCGGACTAGTCTGTCTCGCATGAGCCGTCAATCACCTGGTTTCGTCCTGGTTTTCGCCCTTGTGTGTTGCTCCGGTCTCGAGTCCGTTCTGGCCGACGGCCCGTATCGGAATCGCGACAATCGATCGGTTTACGACCTTTCGGAGGGCACGTATCCTATTCCGTATCAGATGCCGCGGCGCGAGGAGATTGTGGAAGTGCTGCAACGCATCCGCGGTTATCTGGAAACGGCGGCGCCCACGCGCATCATCAACGACCGGACCGGGGACCAGATCACGGACTGGACGACGCCCATCGAGGACGCGTACACGGACCGCGGGGAGGCCCGCGCGTTCTACAATCTGGATTACACGATGGGCGTGACGCATTCGGGCATGCTGCTGTGCGCGGAGGTGACGGGGGACAAGGCGTTCACCGACTTCACGGCGCGGCATCTGCAATTCATCGCGGACGCGCTGCCGTATTTCCGGGCGCAGGGCGAGAAGTTCAACAAGGGGCGGCGAGGCGCGTTTCGCGCGATCCTGCACACGGAATCGCTGGATGATTCCGGGTCGATGTGCGCGGCACTGATCAAGGCGCGGCAGGCGGGCGTGGGACCGGACCTCGAACCGGTGATCCGGCACTGGATGGATTACATCAGCACGAAGCAGTTCCGCCTGCCGGACGGCACGCTGGCGCGGCAGCGTCCGCAGCCGGTGTCCCTGTGGGCCGACGACGCCTACATGAGCATTCCGGCACTGGCGCACATGGGCGCGATGACGAAGAACCGGGCGTTATTGGACGATGCGGCGCGGCAGGTGGTGCAGTTCTCGAAGTATCTGTTTGACCCGAAGACCTGTCTTTATGCGCACGGATGGCACGCGAACCAGCCGTTGAACCCGCAGTTCTACTGGGCGCGCGCGAACGGCTGGGTGATGATGGCGACGGTCGAACTGCTCGGCGTCCTGCCCGAGGATCATCCGCAACGCGACGAGATATTGAACTACCTGCGCGAACACATCCGCGCCGTGGCCAGGCTGCAGTCCGGCGAAGGGCTCTGGCATCAGATGCTGGACAAGAACGACACGTATCTCGAAACCTCGGCCTCGGCCATGTTTGTCTTCAGCATCGCGCGCGCGATCAACCGCGGGTGGATCAGCCCGGTAAGTTACGGTTCCGTGGCCCAGGCGGGCTGGATCGGCGTCGCGCAAAAGGTGAACCGCCGCGGACAGGTCGAGGGAACGTGCGTGGGCACCACGTTGGCCGGCGACAACGTGTATTACTATCATCGCCCGACCAGTCCCTACGCGACTCACGGCTACGGCCCGGTGCTGCTCGCGGGGGCGGAGATGATCCGGCTGCTGGAGAATCCGAAGATCGACATCCGCCACAGCGTGCGGACCTATCACTACATCCCGAAAGAGCCTTGAGGCGGCCTGAGCCGCTTGTCCACGCGCCGGTTGGGCGGATCTATCGGATGGATTCCAGCCCGGTGGCCTTGTTGGACGCCGTGACGGTGAAGAAATGCTGGCCCGGCTGCACAATCAGCATGCAGCTTCTTCCCGAGACATTCGTCACCAGCGTCCATTTCCATTTCGGCAATGCCAGGTTCGTAGTGTGATAGACGTTAAACACGATATCCGGGCTGGAAATCGGATATTCCCACATGAGCGTAACCCTCTTGGGAGCCGGCAATTCTATCGCCTGGCCATTGAACCGACCTGCCACGGAAATCAGTAGCGTAACTGCACCGACCAACAACTTATTCCGCATGCCCCATACTCGGCTCGGATCAAATACGGACACAGTCAGCCGCCGGCGCTTTGTTTTGTCGGCGGATTCGCCACGCGCTTGTAGGAAAATGACCGACGTTTCCCCGATGCGCGGCGGTGCCGGCCGAGAGGGAGCGCTTGGCGGAAGCGCGCGCCAACGGATTACAACGGGTCTGCGTGCGCGTCTTTCAATCGCTTGGCGCGCAGCTGCGCCTCATCCAGGAACAACTGCAGCAAGGGCGTCGTTCGCCCACGCCACATCGCCCCGATGAGCACGGGCGAAAAGCCGGGGAGCGGCAGCATGCGCACATCCCGCGACAGCTTCTTCTGCGGGATGGCAACGGACACGCCGATGCCGAGCCCGTTGGCCACATAGGTTTCGATCAGATCCACCGAGCTCGCTTCGATGGAGGGGAACCAGTCCACGTTCAGTTCCCTCAGTTTCTGTTGAAAATGCTTCGAAAGCGCTTCGCCCGGCGGCAGGCAGATCAGCGGATCATCGATCCTGTCGCGCTGCCACAATTGCTCGGCCGACGCGACCGTCGATGACGAATGCACGAGGAGAACGAGGGGCAATTCGAGCAGGACGAGCGAATGAACTCCGGCGGGCGGTTTTTTCTCGAGCACCGTCACGACGAGATCGATTTCCTCCTTGAGAAGCAGGGCCTCGAGTTGAACGGGGTAGCCTTCCCGAAGCGAAATGCTGATGCCCGGGAACTTGCGTTTCACTTCCCGAATCAGTTCCGGCAGGTGATCGCGGAGGATGATGCTGGACGCGCCGATGCGAATCTGGCGGGCCTGGCCGCCCTGGAGCTCGTTGGCAATTTTGTCGAGATTTGAAAAGAACGGCTGAATGAAGTTGTAGAGTTTTTCTCCGGCGGGCGTGAGCGCAAAGGGACGCCGCCGAAACAGGGTTACTCCGAGAAAGTCCTCGAGCTGCGCGACCTGACCGCTGACCGCGGGCTGCTGAATGCCATACGGGATGTTGCGCACGGCTTCCATAATGCCGCCGTGGCGGGCGACGTAATAGAACAATTCCAGGTGGTGGATGTTCATACATTGAGAGAATTGATGGCCCGGGCAGTTTTATCGATTCGCAAAATGCCATCAAGCATGGATAACGTCTTCCCCATGAATGCCTCACCGCTGAACGGCCTGATCCAGCCGGAACGCGTCATCGTGCGCCTTGCCGAAACCTCCGAGCGCCGTCATCTCTACCGGTTGCGCCACGAAGTTTACGCGTGCGAACTGGGCCAGCACGCTCCCAGCCCGGACGGCCTGCTGTCCGATGCCCTCGACGAGTTCAACGAATATATCGTTGCGGCGGTGGGTGACGTGATCCTGGGGTTCGTCAGCATCACGCCCCCGGGCGGAGGGCGATTCTCGATCGACAAGTACATCGCGCGTGGAGAGTTTCCGATGCTGTTCAGCGACCGGCTTTACGAAGTGCGTCTCCTGACGGTGTTGAATCCGTACCGCGGAAGGGAGCTGGCGCTCCTGCTCATGTACGCAGCGTTCCGCTGGATCCGCAAACGCGGCGGAGAGCGCGTGGTGGCCATCGGCCGCCGCGAAGTGCTCAGCCTGTATCTCCGCGTGGGCCTTGAAAAGCTCGGGCGCTCCATTCAATCCGGCGCGGTGCGATACGAGCTGCTCAGCGCGCGAACCGACGACCTCGAACACCGCCTGCGCAGGCACACCCCCATTCTGAACCGCCTCGAACGGGGCGTGGACTGGCGCCTGGATTGCCCCTTCCGCGAACCGGCCGCGTGCTTCCATGGCGGCGCGTTCTTCGACGGGATCGGAGTCGAGTTTGAAAAACTCGAGCGGCGGCATCGAATCATCAACGCGGACGTGCTCGATGCCTGGTTTCCGCCGGCGCCCGGCGTTGTGGATGCGCTGCGGGAAAATCTGGAGTGGGCCGTGCGGACGTCTCCGCCGACGGCCTGCGAAGGCCTGTTGCGGGCGATCGCGAACGCGCGGAGCGTGCCCGTGGATGCCCTGGTGCCCGGCGCGGGTTCCTCGGCGCTCATCTTCCTGGCGTTTCCACGCTGGCTGACGCCGGATTCGCGCGTTCTCCTTCTCGATCCGACCTACGGCGAGTATGCGCACATGCTCGAGCAGGTGGTCCGCTGCCGGGTGGACCGGGTGCGCCTGCGGCGCGAGCGCCACTACGATCTGGATGGCGAACGGCTCCGGCACCTGTTGAAACGAGAGTATGACCTCGTCGTGCTGGTGAACCCGAACAGCCCGACCGGCAGGCACGTCCCGGCGAACGTTCTCAAAAGCATCCTCTCCAACGCCCCGGGCCGCACGCGATTCTGGATAGACGAAACGTACGTCGAGTATGCGGGCGCCGTTGAATCTCGAGCGCTTCGCCGCCGCAAGCCGGAACGTCGTGGTCTGCAAGTCCATGTCGAAAGTGTACGCGTTGAGCGGCCTGCGGGTCGCCTATCTCTGCGGGCCGACGCCGTGGATGGCGGAATTGCGATCGCACACGCCTCCGTGGGCGATCGGGCTGCCGGCGCAGATGGCCGCGGTTGCGGCCCTGCGCGACCCGGGTTATTACGCCGCGCGCTATCGCGAGACGCATCGGCTGCGCGAACGGTTGAGAGCGGCACTGACCCGTTTGGGCTGGTACGTGGTCCCGGGCAGCGCCAATTTTCTTCTCTGTCACCTCCCTGAATCCGGCCCGTCGGCGGCGGCACTGGTGGATCGCTGCCGCGCGGCGGGACTCTATCTGCGAGACGCGGGCGGAATGGGCCGCAACCTTGGAACACACGCGCTGAGAATCGCCGTAAAGGATTCGGAAACCAACGCGCGCATGCTCGGCATCCTTGCGTCCGCATGGCAGACCGCTTCCGGAACTGCCCTGCGCGAGACCATAACGGAGACTTCTTCAGCGGCCGCGTGAGCCTCCGTTCGCTCCCCGGCAACGCCGGCCGTTCGAACAGGGCGCAGCATTTTTCATCGATTTCGAACCGTGGCGCCGCTAAACATGCGCAGCATGAAACCATTCGAAAACCAGGTTGTGGTCGTGACGGGAGCAGGCCGCGGGATCGGGCGCGCCATCGCGCTCAAGTTCGCCGCTGAAGGCGCGGACGTCGTGTGCGTTTCCCGCACGCAGGAGAACTCGGAGAAGGTGGCGGGCGAATGCCGCGCGCTCGGGCGCAAAGCGTGGGCCCACGCCGTGGACGTTTCGGACGCCGCAGCGGTGAACGCCGCAGCGGACAGGATCCTCGCCGAGTGCGGCCGCGTGGACGTGCTGGTGAACAATGCCGGCGTGACGCGGGACGGCCTGTTGATGCGGATGAGCGACGCGGACTGGGACGTGGTGCTGAACACCAACCTCAAGGGGGCGTTCCTTTTCACGAAAGCGCTCGTCCGGCAATTCATCAAGCAGCGCTCCGGGCGGATCATCAACGTGGCCTCGATCATCGGCCTGATCGGCAACGCGGGCCAATGCAATTACGCGGCCAGCAAGGCGGGCCTGATCGGCTTCACACAATCCGTCGCGCGCGAAGTTGCCTCGCGCGGCGTCACCTGCAACGCCATTGCTCCGGGGTTCATCGAGACGGACATGACCGCGGTGCTGAACGAGTCGTTGCGCGCGGAACTGTTGAAGAGAATTCCGCTGAACGCGTTCGGCCAGCCGGAGGACGTGGCTGCCGCCGCGCTCTTTCTTGCGGGCCCGGGAGCCCGGTACATCACGGGCCAGGTGCTGACCGTGGACGGCGGCATGGTCATGTGAAGCGCGGCTTTACGGCGTCAGGAGCGGCCTCTGAGGGCCCGGGAGGGCGCATTTTGAAATTTCGTGATTCGGGCTTGACGCCCCGGTGACGGTGGCATAGACACACAGCAAAACGAAGAGAACCGGAGACAACCATGGCTGAAAAAACAATCGAACAGCGAGTCAAAGAGATTATCGTCGAGCAACTCGGCGTGAACGCCGACCAGGTGACTCCCGAGGCCAAGTTCATCGAGGACCTCGGAGCCGATTCGCTCGACACCGTCGAGCTGGTCATGGCACTCGAAGAAGAATTTGGCAGCGAGATCCCGGATGAACAGGCCGAGAAACTGCAAAGCGTCGGCGACGTTATCAAGTACATCGAAGACCTGCAGCAGAAGTAGGAATTTGTGCAGCTTTTTCCGGGGCAGCTACAAGTGGCGCCAGCTTGGGCTGCCCTTTTGATTTATGTCGAATACCCCTGACGGACGGAGAGTCGTCATCACCGGCCTCGGAGTCGTCACTCCGATCGGATGCCGGGTGGATACTTTCTGGCAAAACCTCCTCGACGGCAAATGCGGCGTGGACCGCATCACCGCGTTCGATCCAACGCCCTTTGACGCGCAAATCGCCGCGGAGGTCAAGGAGTTCGATCCGACTCCGGCGTTTCCCTCTCCGAAGGAAGCGCGCCGGACGGACCGTTACTCGCAGTTCGGCATTCTTGCGGCCTGGCAGGCGTTGCGCGATTCGGGACTCGACCTGAACAAAACGAATCCCGAGGAGGTGGGCGCGTTCATCGGATCGGGCATCGGCGGATTGCAGACCACGAGCGAGCAACTGAAGGTACTGCTCGAACGCGGTCCGGGACGCCTCTCGCCGTTCATGATTCCGATGCTCATCTCGAACATGGCGTCGGGACTGGTCTCGATGTACTACAACCTGCGCGGTCCCAACTTCGCCACCTGCTCGGCCTGCGCGACCGCCAGCCACGCGCTCGGAGAGGCCTGGCGCACCATCAAAATGGGCGACGCCGTCGCCATGCTCGCCGGCGGCGCCGAAGCCACCATCGTTCCCATCGGCATCGGCGGGTTCTGCGCGACTGCGCGATGAAAGCCCTCAGCACGCGCAACGACGATCCGAAGAAGGCGTCGCGGCCGTTTGACAGGGAACGCGACGGTTTCGTGATGGGCGAAGGCGCGGGCGTGTTGCTGCTGGAGGAACTGGAACACGCGAAAAAGCGCGGGGCGAAGATCTACGCCGAGTTCGCCGGCTACGGCAACACGGCGGACGCGCATCACCTGACCGCGCCGTCACCGGGCGGCGAAGGCGCGGCTCGCTGCATGCGGATGGCATTGCGCAACGCGCGCCTGAACACCACGGACATCTCCTATATCAACGCGCACGGCACCTCCACGCCGCAGGGAGACGTGGCCGAAACCCAGGCAATCAAAGCCGTTTTCGGCGAGCACGCGCGCAAGCTTGCCGTCAGCTCCACCAAGGGCGCCACCGGCCATATGCTTGGCGCCGCAGGCTCGGTGGAGATGGTTGCCTGCATCAAGGCCATCGAAACGCAAACGGTCCCTCCGACCATCAATTACGAGTTTCCGGATCCGGAGTGTGATCTGGATTACGTGCCGAACACGGCGCGGCAGATGCCCGTGAACGCCATCGTGAACAACTTCTTCGGTTTCGGCGGCCACAACGCCAGCCTGGTGGCCACTCGGTTCAAGGGCTAGCGCGCCCGCAAGTTCAGCCGACACGCGGGTCGGCAGGATCGCTCCGTGAACGCCACCCGTTCATCGACCCGCTCCTTCCCTTGCGAGTTGTCGCTGCCTTCTTTGCTCCTTCCATGCAGTGACGAATGTTTCCTGAGCGAGGTCTTCGCTGTAACTCAAGCTTCCCGTCGCGCTGTAAGCCAGCGAACACACCATGGATTGGTAGCGCGCCACAATCTTTCCAAAGGCGTCGCCATTGCCTTTCAGGCTTTCAGCCACCAACCCGGCGTCGTTCTGCGCGGCAGCTTGCATTGCTGTGTGCGGTATCATATCACCGCATACGTGGCGATATCAGCCGGAAAGGTGACAGGGATTCTATGGCGGTGCCGCCAGTTTCCATTGCTCCTGAATCCGCCGCGGGCGCACCTCCCGCGCCGCGCCACCGAACGAAACGTAAAGAATGATCTCGTCTTCACCGGCGGGCCGCGACTGCATAACGCGATAACTTCGCAGTTTCCCGATTTCCTCGGCAGCGCCCAGGGCTATCTGCTCATCACTCAGGTGTTAACAACGGGAAGTGCGAGCTCAACTGATGGGGACAGTGTCGCCCTCCTGGCCAATTTGGGTCCACGTCGTGAACTCGGGGAAGGATTCGCAGAATTCCGCGAGAGCCGGGATGACCGCGTTGACGTGCCGGGACTTCAAGTGTGAGTCGATGTCCCTTTGCGTGGCCCAGTTTTCGTAGAACAGGAAGCGCCCCGGATGATCGGCAGAAACGTGAAGGTCGTAGTTCAGGCAACCCTGCTCGCGGCGGGTCTGGCTCAGCAGGCCCAGCAGCGCGAGGCGCAGGTCGGCTTCCTTCCCGGCCCGGGCCTGGAAAATGGTGATCACCGTGATCGGCGTTGTGTTGTTCATCAGAATCTCATCCAAGAGATTGAAC
>CZCB01002247.1_pt1 | contig 12106 bp, 8 predicted proteins | sample 591991 | NCBI WGS metagenome assembly CZCB01 (sample SAMEA3556809, study PRJEB10932) | anaerobic digester metagenome | reverse complement strand
TATGCACTAATACCATATTGTAGTTTCAAAGAACTTGATTTTTGCTATTATGCAAAAGTCTCTTAATAGTGCTAAAAATCAGCTTTACTGTCTTGAAAACCGCGGCCATAGACTTCTATGGTTTCACTAATGGTCATAAAGGCTTCGGGATCGATTTGAAATACGATTTCCTTGAGCCGGGGGAGTTCGGTTTTAGCCACGGTAACCATAATGATCTGCCGTTCTTCGCCAGTATAGGCACCTAATCCAGCCAGGTTGGTACAACCCCGGTGCAGGGCATGAATTATAACATGAGTGATCTCCTCATACTCTTTGGAAACGATAAAAGCTGTACGGGTTACATTAGGACCGGACTCTACTAAATCCAACACCTGGGAACTGATATAGATACTAATAGCGGAATACAAGGTCAGTTCTAAGCTGGATGTAAAAAGAAACAGGGCCAGGATGGAAAGGTTGGTAATTAGAAACGTCTGGCCAAAATTATACCCCCAGAAACGCCTGGCTATAACAGCTATGATGTCAGTTCCTCCTGTGGATCCCTTGCTGCGTAATACAAATCCTGAACCGATGCCAGTCAATACCCCACCAAATATGGTGGCAAGCAAAAGATTATCAATTCCGAAATCTATGTTCTTAAACCCTTGTAAAAACAGGCTTTGAAAAACCACTCCCAAAACACTGTAAATAATAAAGCGCCGGCTTATATAGCGATATCCGACAATAAATATCGGTATGTTTATCCCTAAATACCACAGTGATATGTCCACATGGGTAAGAAAGTTGAGAATAACTGCTAAACCAGCTACTCCTCCCGTAAGTATATGCGCAGGGACCAGAACGGCTTGAATACCCAGAGACAATATGGCTGTACCTACAGCAATACCTAGCACGTCCTTTATGGAAATTTGCTCCCTAAAATGCGGTAGATGAACTCTGGCGCGCATCTTATGCTCCTCCTTGACAGCATTCCTAATCCTTCCTTAGCTTTTCCCAAGCAACATCATTTATCACCTCTGGAACACGCAAATATGATTCCATAAATTGACCGTAGCTCTTCGGGCCTAAGTTAACGGATATAGCGATTTTTATTGGGAGCGGCAAGCCTACAATACCGGGCTTGGCAACTTGCACATGTCTATGAAGTTATAGATATCGGGCTCTAGGGGCATACTAGACAGAAATGCCTGAAAGAAGGCATAGACCCGGGATGCAAATGCATACAATGATTTGTCAGTAATGTGGAGGTTACATTAGAATATGATTTCCGTAATTCTGGCGGGGGGGAAAGGACTGCGCCTTTGGCCGGAAAGCAGGCAATCTCACCCCAAGCAACTATGCAAATTTGTAGGCAATCGCTCTATGCTGGACCACACTATTGATCGGCTTATAAAGGTGGGATCACGCCGAATAATCATTATCACCAGTGATGATCTGATGTCTTCGGTACAGTCTTTAGTTCAAAAGCGGCCCGATGCTGAACTAATTGATATACTCGGTGAGCCAGTTGGTAAAAATACTGCTCCCGCCGTAGGCATGGCTTTGGCCCAGTGCTTAAATGAAACAGATGAAGTTATGGGAATATTTCCAGCCGACCATCACATTCTTGACGTGCAGGCCTTCGAAGAAAGCGTGCAGCGAGCTATACAAGCTGCTCAGCAAGGATGTGTGGCTACCATAGGTATTACCCCTAATCGCCCGGAAACAGGATACGGTTATATCGAAAAGACCAAATGGGAGATTGCTTCCCTGGATAATGTCTACCAAGTGAATTCCTTCTGTGAAAAACCCGATCTGAACATAGCTCAAAATTACATAAACAGCGGTTCCCATATGTGGAATGCTGGCATCTACATAGCCCAAACCCGCACTTTATTGGAAGAGTTCGCCCGTTACCTGCCCGATATTTATGAAAACATATTGAAAGGCCCAGATGGGTACTTATCTTCTTATGCTCATTTACCAGAGATCAGCCTTGATTATGGAATTGCCGAAAGGTCCCACCGTATGGCAGTGGTTCCCGCTAATTTTGGATGGTGTGATTTGGGAAGCTGGAATGCTTTAGAAGATTTATATGATCTGGATGAGTATCGAAATGTAATCTGTGGAGATGATGTGGTCGCTTTAGACAGCCGCAACTGCTTGATAAAGCAGAGTGATAAATCAATCGTTTTATTTGGAGTAGACCATCTTTTGGTAGTGGAAACCGGTGATGTCATCTTTATTACCGAACGAAGCCGGGCTCAAGATGTACGCAGTGTGGTTGAAACCTTGCATCAACTCAACCGCCAAGACCTTTTGTAGACACTTTTAACTGGAGGATTATTATGAGTACTATTTATCGTCAGTACGATATAAGAGGTGTAGTTGGTAAAGATTTGGGAGAAGAGGAAGTGGAGCGAATCAGTAGAGCATTTGCAGCCTATGCCTTTGAACATGGTCAAACTAAAATCCTGCTGGGACATGATAATCGCCATTCTTCGCCAGGATTCCGGGACATAGCTGCTCAAGCTTTAATAGAGAGCGGATGTCAGGTTATAGATTTAGGCATGGTTATATCGCCTGTATTTTATTTCGCTTCTCATCACCTGAATATTCCTGCCGGCTTAATGATTACCGCCAGTCACAATCCTTCCAACTATAATGGCTTTAAGCTGCTGCTGGGTGAATCTACGATTTATGGCGAGCAGATTCAAGAAATTAAGCGCATAGCTGCATCGGAACTCTTCCGCTACGCTGAAGGAGGATCTATTGCATCACAAAACGTCAACCAGGCTTATCATGACATGATCGTTAAAAAGATTAAAATGGGTCCCCGCCGTATACGGGTAGTAGTTGATTGTGGAAATGGTACCGCTTCTGTTTTTGCTCCTCAAATTTTGCGAAGCCTAGGTTGTGAAGTTTTAGAATTATACTGCGACTCCAATCCTGATTATCCCCACCATCACCCTGATCCGGTTGACCCGAAAAATATGACGGATTTAGTGCAAATGGTCCGCGATTCTCAAGCTGATTTGGGTATCGGATTTGATGGTGATGGAGATCGTTTAGGCGTAGTTGACGCTAAGGGCAACATGATCTGGGGCGATATGCTCATGATTCTTTTCTGGCGGGAACTACTGCCCCGCTATCCCGGTAGCCAAGCTATTGTGGAAGTAAAGTGCTCTCAGAGTCTTATCGACGAGATTGAACGGTTAGGGGGCAAACCGCTGCTATATAAAACCGGGCACTCACTGATAAAAGCCAAAATGAAGGAAATTGGGGCCATATTTACCGGAGAGATGTCAGGCCATATGTTTTTTGCTGACGATTATTACGGATTTGATGATGCCATCTATGCTGCCGCTCGACTGCTGGCTCTGCTCTCCCACCAGGATAAAGGCTTAGATGAACTGCTGGAGGATGTACCTCGCTATTATTCTACCCCAGAGATACGTCTGCCCAGCAGCGATGAAGCCAAGTTTCGGCAAGTAGAATCAGTTATTCAGCATTTTGAGCCCCGTTATGAGATTATTAAAGTTGACGGTGCCCGTATTCTGTTTCCCCAGGGTTGGGGACTGGTACGAGCTTCCAATACTGGTCCGGAATTAATCGTTCGCTGTGAAGGCAGCACGCCTGAAGCCCTGCAACAAATAAAAGAAGAATTATTTGATTATCTCGCCCAGCTCGAGGTCCTGCCTGCAGAATCAGACCTGATAAAGGTATAAACCGCAAAGAAGTGGAGAATATTGTGTGTAAGTCTGCTTTCAGTACAAGGAGGAAACTTATGACATTAATAAATGTTGGTTCTTATCCGCCTAAACAATGTGGAATCGCTACTTTTTCTCAAGATCTGCGCAAAAGTCTAATAAAAGCAGGTCACACGGTTTCAGTTGCCGCAGTATCTGATCAAGAATATGAATATCATTATGGAGCAGAGGTAGTAACACAAATCAGGCAACATGAGAAGAACGATTATTTGAAAGCTGCCGCCCAGATAAACAATAATTCGGCAATCAATGTGGTTATAATTCAACATGAATACGGAATTTATGGAGGACCCGATGGCAGCTATTTGCTAAATTTTTGCGCTGCCCTGCAAAAACCCTTCATAGTTGTAACCCATACCGTACTACCCAACCCAGATAGTGGTCGTTATAAGGTGTTGGTCAACCTGACCGAACTAGCTGCAGCGGTGGTTTGTATGACTGAAAACTCGGCAGCCTTATTACAGCAGGTATATCAGGTACCTTCTTTCAAGCTGCACATGATAAGTCATGGGGTACCGGACTTCTTGCCCAAATCACCCCAAGCCTTAAAAAGGCGCTACCATCTGCAGAATCGAAATATAATAACTACTTTCGGATTGATCGGACCAGGTAAAGGACTGGAATTAGGTATACGAGCAGTCGCCGATGTTCTTTCTGAATATCCTGATTGCCTTTACCTGATAATTGGCCAGACCCACCCCATGCTACAAAGAAGCCAAGGGGAAAAGTATCGTCAGATGCTAGAACAACTAGTAGATAAACTGGGTATTAGTGAAAATGTAAAATTTATAAACCGGTTTCTCAGTGATGAAGAACTAGGGGATTATCTATATCTCACTGATATTTATCTGAGCCCCTATCCTAACCTGGATCAGGCCGTATCTGGCACCTTGACTTTTGCCGTGGGTACCGGCCGGGCTATTGTTTCTACTCCTTACGCTCATGCGGTGGAGCTGCTGGCTGACAACCGCGGTCTTTTGACTTCTCAACCTGACTACCACCAACTGGCTCAACTGATGAAAGCCATCTTATCTGATCCAGAATTAAAAACCAGGCTGCAAAACAATGCTAGAAAACTTGGTCATACCATAAGCTGGACCCAGGTAGGCCGCCGCTACAGTCAAGTCCTGCAACAGATAATAGATAACAACTTCCAAGAAGGGAAGCCGTTTCACTATGCTTGATTACCGGCATTTGCGGCGTATGACAGATTCCACTGGCATTCTGCAGTTTTCCCGTTTATCAGTCCCTGATATCAGTAGCGGGTACACTTTAGATGATAACGCTCGGGCTCTGATAGTAGCCATATATATGGAAAACGGTCATGACCTGGCATTGACCTATGCCTCCTGGCTATATCAAGCTCAGCGCCTAGACGGTACCTGGAGTAACCTGCAATCCCTGGGCAGGGATATTCCGGCTCTAGATTCAGAGGATAGTGTCGGCCGGGCCCTCCTAGCCTGTGCTCTGGGGATGTCCTGTTCGTGGCCAGATGTGCAAAGCTTGTGCCGTTCCATGTTTAACCACAATTTGCCCCGAGCTATTACTTTTACTTCCCCCCGAGCCGTGGCCTATACCTTGCTCGGACTGTGCAAGATAGACCAGCCCTTATCTCGAGAGCATATAAAGTTAATTCACCAGCTGACCTCCTTTTTGACAGGACTGTACCGGCAAAAGCAAAGAAAAGGCTGGTACTGGTTTGAAAACTTCTTCACTTACTGTAACGGGATATTACCCCAATCTTTGTTTGCTGCATATAAAAGAACCGGAGACATTAAAGCGCTGAAAATTGGGCACGATGCTTTGAACTTCCTATGTGATGTTCTGTTTGAATCAGGTTACTTAAATATAATTGGCAATAAAGGGTGGTATATAAGAGGAAGGAAAAAGGCCCGTTTTGATCAGCAGCCGGTAGATGCGGCTTCCACTGCTTTTGCCTGCTGGGAAGCTTATCATATTTTGGGCGGGCAGCATTACCTGGATATGGCTCAAAAAGCACACCGCTGGTATCACGGTGCCAATGTACACGGTCTAAAATTATATGATGGTAATACCGGTGGATGCTATGATGCCCTCACTGAGGAAGGTGTAAATCTGAACCAGGGTGCCGAAGCCGTACTGTCTTATCTGCTATGTGAGCAGCATATAGCCAAATACCTGCACCAAGAGCAGCCTTCGGCTGTAGAACAGTCCTCTTAATCACACCCCTCCTTCATGGCCTGTGTCATCGCTGGGAAAATGTTTACTTATGTGTCATTGCTGTGAAAATACCTCTTACAGTTGTCCTCATGGCAGTAGGTTTGCCATGAGCACGTTGGTGTAGGAGTCCGATATAGTCGGTGAAGATGGGCGGAGGTCGGGGAGGCGAGGGACAGGATGTCCGTAAGAGGGCTACAAAACAGGATGTTTTGTTTAGCCCGGTACCCCCTGAGTCGGACATCAAGCCGTTAGACAGAACAGGTGCGCATGGTGAACCTACTGCCTATGATTGGTTTTCATTCATCGTGGTCTGCGCTACAGGTGATAATTGCGGTGAAAAAGGTTTTCTCAGTGTCATCGGCCGTTACGGCACTCTTGAGCTGTCATCGCGAAGGCTGTTTTCACAGCAATGACACGGAGACACACTTTCATCATTACACTCGTTTCTAATATAAAGGATTAACTCAGAGCGGTACTGCGAAAGGATTCCGGCACTAGATCAGCTAAAGTAGCTCGAGCTACACCTATACTGGTGTCCGCCGCTCCGTAATAAACCAGTATTTCATCGTCATCATCCAGAATATCTTTATCCGTACCGGGTACTGCTCCGCAGGTAAACACCACATTAGGTACCCAAGCCCCACTCAAACCAATTTCATAATCTTCTTCCGGTTCCAGAATAGGATTGGGCGACCGGTAGATTACCTTGCGGGGATTGTTCAAATCCACCAGCATCACCCCTAGGCGGTATACATAATTATAATCAACACCATGATAGATCAACAGCCATCCATAGCGGGTTTTCAGGGGTTGGGCACCAGCCCCTATCTTCATAGAGTCCCACATCCGTCCCGGGCGAGGTCCGGCAATGATAGCGTGCTTCTCCCAAATGGGAAACTTGAGCTCATTGCTGTAAGTTACCCATATACTGGGCTCAATCCGGTGATAAATTATATACTTGCCGTTAATCTTTTCCGGAAAGATAATAGCATCTTTATCCCAGATATTTTTGAAGGCCAACCCGTCGCGCTGCCAGTTGGTATAGTTTCCGGCCGTAAAGTCCTGTAATGAAATGGAGGCTGCTGCGATCTGAGCGATGTTTCCGTCGTATGCTGTATAGAGCATAACAATCCGATCCCCAATAATCACTAAGCGGGGATCCTCGCATCCCATTATTTCCTCCGGTATTTGCGGGGAAAAAATTGGCTCAGGCAGTCGCTCCAACACCTTAAAACCATCGGTTATTGCTAATCCTATATGGGATATACCATCATTGCCCACTGCCCGGTAGAAAAGGTAGACTTTGTCCCCTATTCGTAAAGCTCCTGGATTCAGCACATATTTAGACTCCCAATAGCTGCCTTCTACAGGTTCGAGTAAGGGGTTGCCCTCATAGCGATGCAGATGACGGCTTGGTTCAGTGGTAGTCTCTTGAACCACTACAGTAACATCCTTAGGCCGAGTTGGCAACAGATTATCCAATAGGCTGGCATGGCTTTTGCCGGATTGAATCATACGAAACACAATTTTTATTATTTCCTGGGGATCATAGCCCAATTCCTGGTAAAGAGCCTCCAGGAACTCGTGATTGAACCAGCGTCCTTCTACACTGGTAGTCACTGGGCTGGGTATTTTTCGTCCCCCCTTAAAACTATAGCTAGCCCAGCTCCACGCGGTACAGGTCAGGAAGGTTTCATTTTCCAGTACTTGGCTCAGTCCATAACCCTGCACCATGAGTTTTAGCAAATGGGCTAAGCTGCTTTTGTTTTCCTCTTCCAGCCTCTGGGCTAATCCGGCTATTTTTTGCACCAGACTGCGGTGATGATAGTTTTCGAAAATGTTGTGAGCGGAAAAGTCATCTCCTCTGCGAATTCCCAGTAAAGAGTTGCGGACTTTAAGGTTGATGTTTTTCCGCTCCAAAACGTTTATCCTGAATAACTGTGAATACTGCTCCGCTACAGCCAGTCTTCTCACTATGCTTGTAAAGTATCGGGTTTTGGGATATTTCCCTCCTTGCCCTTCACTGAGTGGTTTGATAATAATTCTGGCGGTTACCCGGTTTAAATCCGATATCTTTCCTTGACTGAGCAAGCCCATGTGCAGTTCCTGGTTAAGCACTACTGGTTTTATCTCCTCCCAGGCAAAACTTTCTGGTTTCAGATTGTCAACCAGCCATAACAAATCCCTATCGGTATAACTCCAACTGGCCATAAGATTAGCGGAGGTAACCACATCACGGGGGTCCATGTGTTCTAGTAACTGCTCAGCTTTGTAATATCCCAAAGGTATCATGAGATTTACCGGAGGAAATCTCACTACCATTTCCCTTAATAACTCTGAACTAATGGTGAACATGCGGTGATCGGGGAACAATGCAAACAACCTGTCTACAAAAGACTTTAATCCCTCTTCGGTGTATATGTCACCAGGCAGGAGCTCGTCTAAACCTGCCTCCAGCCTTTCCATATAGTCTTCCATGGCTTTGATGATAACCTCACCCGAAGAATCTAGATCTACACCCAGACCTTTACTTAGAAACTGATTAAAGCGGTTTTCATAGCGGTGGCGTAATTCCCGGAAAATATTATCAGTGGCAATCACCCGCTGGTCTTTGCCCACTATACGTTTAGGCACCACTATGGGTTTACCCGGCACATATTCCATATAAGTAAGGGGAATGATGGGCGGACGACACTGTTTCTGATACTGACTCCATACCTCATTCAGGTCCGGCTTATGCTTCCAAAAAACATCTGTCAAACGATGATGGATGGACGTCATTTTGTGCAACATCAACTCATCAAGCTGGTATTCTTCTTCTTGAGGCAAGCATTGCCTATAAGCCTGCATTTCCAGGATATAGCTCAGTACCCGTCCATTATACAGCCCGGTTAAGAGATCAAATATCGCGTCTTTATCTGCATCATCATTAAAAACGTATTGGATCATAAGTTGAAACAATACCGATACCCACAGTTCATCATCCATATGAAAGGTTTTAGCGGACGCTAGTTGGCTGAGTTTTCCCTGGGAATCAATCACTGATAAGAGTTCAGGATTATTCTTTAAACCCTGTTGATATTTACTGAGCAAACTGGCCGGGGGATAAGTTATATAATCAGGCCGTTTAGCCTCCTGGCGAGATAGAATATCGGCCACCTTGATGAGCAGGCGATCCTTTAGCCAGACAGCAGTATCCCTTTTGATAGCCTCAAAAATAGTGTGAGCGGTTTCCTTAAAAATGCGGTTGCGGTTTTCTAAGCTGTGTAACTTCACAGCGCCACCCAGATTAACCTCGCAAATGGTCTTGTTCCAGCACAAAGCTCGCGTTAAAATCCAAAAATCAATACCATATCCCTGGATAATTTCCCCCCAAAAGGGTCCATCATGATCCAGTTCCTCCACAAAATCATGGGCAAAAGCATAGATTCCCCCCAGAGGATCTCCCACTCGCGCTCCATAAAAACTTTCCAGTATGGGTGAAGCCAGCATGTGGGCAATACTGTCCATGGCCTGATAACGGCGCAGGCTTCCTAGCACCATATCATAATCACCTTGAATGGGAGTTAATAGACTATCTAACCAAGCATCTTCTAACACTGGCTCAGCTTCACTAGACATATGCGCTGAAAAAACTATTAAATCAGCTTCGATGGTATTGGCAATTTGCAGCAAAGCGCGAATGCTAGTACCACGCCCGCTTATTTCTGGGGGGAGAAGAAATTCAATATGGGGATGGTGAAGCTGGAGCTTTTGGATAGATTCCAAAATATGGCCCGCTTCCGCATCACCCACACATACAATCAACTGCCTCTTGCCTATCCATGATTTGAGTACCTGGTCCATTGACATCAAAAGCTGGGGCAGGTGTTCTTGTTCATCTACAAAAGGGATCCCTACCACCAGATCAAAGTTAGCATAATCATTTAACAGAGGCTTTATTTCCTGCATAACTTCATCAAAGCGACTTTCCCGATAACCCTTGTTCACCTCTACATCCTCCTTGTGCCAGATAGGTTGAGATATGCCTTCTACATAGTTATGCTCCATTTGGGTGCATTATATTTAGCTTTTCTCAACAAAATCCGACCCTCAGTAGGCTGGAAGGGATGAACTATCAAAGTAAGTAAAAACAGCTTAATAAAAGGGCAAGTCCCGCCAAACAGCGGGACTTACCTGATACTGCCACTTGTTTAGCTGCCCTCTGCAGTGCTATCAGCCATTTCTTCAAATTCATCCAGGAGCTTTTTGAAATAATCCAAAGCCTTTTCCACCGGTTCAGGAGTGGTTAAATCTACCCCGGCTTTTTTCAGCAGGTTGATAGGATAATCCGAACTGCCTGATTTAAGGAAGTCCAAATAGCGGTCTATAGCTGGCTGGCCTTCTTCCAAAATGCTCTGTTTTATAGCCGTAGCCGCTGAAAAACCAGTGGCATATTTGTAAACATAAAAGGCCGAATAAAAGTGGGGTATGCGAGCCCATTCCACACAAATGTAATCGTCCATGACCACTTCCGGCCCATAGTATTTTTCGTTTAACTCCCGGTATAATTGACCTAGATTTTCAGGAGTGAGAGCATCGCCAGCTTCGACCCGCTCATGGGTCATTTTTTCAAATTCCGCAAACATAGTCTGCCGGAATACCGTTCCCCGGAATTGCTCCAGGTAATGATTCAACAAATACATTTTTTCCTGGGGATTGTTACTTTTGTTTAATAGATAATCTATCAAAAGAGACTCATTGACCGTAGAAGCTACTTCGGCTACGAAAATGCTGTACTGGCTGTAGACATAAGGCTGAGTTTGATTGGAATAGTAAGTGTGTAGGGAGTGACCCATTTCATGTGCCAGGGTAAAAAGATCATCCAATTTGTCATCATAGTTCATTAATACATAAGGATGGGAATCATAAGTGCCCCAGGAATATGCGCCACTGGTTTTCCCCTGATTTTCGTAGGCATCGATCCAGCGTTTATTATACCCTTGCTGCAAAACTGATAAGTATTCTTCTCCTAAAGGTGCCAAGGCCTGCAGAGTTATTTCCTTGGCTTCCTCATAGGGAACTTTCATATTAAATTCGGAGACTAGCGGTACGTAAATATCGTACATATACAGGGGATCTACCTGCAGCATTTTCTTCCTTATTTTCATATAACGGTACATCGTGTCTAAGTGATTATGGACACTGGTGAGCAGTTGATTGTAAACATCCACCGGCACATTATCCTGATCCAGGGCAGCATGAAGTGCCGACGGGTAATTGCGAGCCCGGGCATAAAAAATATCCCTTTTTATACTGGAGCTATAAGTAGCCGCCAGAGTATTACTCAAACTCTTATAGGTGGAGTATAACCCTTCATAGGCCTCTTTACGAACCCGGCGGTCCTGGCTTTCCATAAAACGGCCGTAGCGTCCTTTGGTCAGTTCCACTTCCTGACCATTTTCATCCCGAATATAAGGAAACTTAATGTCAGCGTTGTTTAGCATAGTGAAGATATTATTAGATGCTGAAGACAAGTCTGCTGACATAGCCAAAAGCCGTTCTTCCTTTTCCCCTAAAATGTGCTCCTTTTGCCGGAACAATTCATCAAAATAATGGGCATAAACAGCTAGTTCCGGCTCAGCCTGTTCATATTTCTTGACCTGCTTCCTAGTCATAGCCAGCAGTTCCGGCATTACAAAGGCTACGGCACTGTTGCTCTGTACACTCAATCCTTGCGCCCGGTCAAACAGGGACTGGTACTGGGTATTAGAGTTATCTTCATCGCGGCGCATGCGGGAATATACATAGAGATTATCACCTTTACGCTGCATTTCATTAAGTATGGCAATGACTTCCCGCAGAGTAGAAGCAGACTCCCCTACCCGGCCCTGATAAGCTCCTATTGCTTGAATTAATTCCCGCACCCGCTCGAAGTCCTTTTCCCATTCATCCTGGTTTTTATAGATATCTTCCAACTGCCAGCGGTATTCCTCCGGTATATCCTCACGTTTCCTGTTCTCCACAGTCATCCTCCTTATTGTCTGCCAATCTTTTCTATCCTAGTATAGCCCATTCTTCCGTAATATAAGCAAGAAGACAAGGGGAAGAAGACAAGGGGACGTCAGACTGTGTGAAAAGTCTAGCACAGAAAAAGGATTCAAACAGCCAAAAATCGA
>CZCB01006636.1_pt1 | contig 12116 bp, 8 predicted proteins | sample 591991 | NCBI WGS metagenome assembly CZCB01 (sample SAMEA3556809, study PRJEB10932) | anaerobic digester metagenome | reverse complement strand
CGGCTCTCCGGGCTGGGTATCCGGGCCTCGAATGGCTGCCACTCCGACCACGACGCATCCGGAACGGGAACATTGCCGGATCTCGTTTCAAATGCGATCGCGGTGTCCGGAGGTGTATTGCCAATCCAGCTCAGACTCTGCCAGGCCGCCTTCCGACCGGCATCCAGAACGGTCGACGTATAGACGCCTTCCCGCGGCGCGGCCGGCGGTAGCATTTCCACCAGAACGTCGTCATAAAAATTCGCCGTCCCGCCGTAACCCATCAGGCCAACCCGCCCAACCGGATAGGTCGCATCGGTCACGGTCAACAGCAGAACGCCATCGACGTACAGTCGATAAAGTCCATTTCGAGCTTCGAGCCGGAGAGTAAACCATTGGTTGGGAACCGGCACAGGCGCCGCCGGCGCGCTCCCGACGAGGGTGAAGTTGCTGAACCAGTTATCCAGCCGATAGACCTGCAAGCCCGTGCCCGGGTACCACTGGGCCATGTAGAAGCCGGGACTGTCATCCTGGAACCCCCATGTCAGGCCGAAGAAACCTACCGGCGACGTTGACATAGCCCTGGTTTGAAAATTGAAGTTCGATAACACGGGAAACGCCGTGCTCAGAATGGCCGGATGATAACTGAAACCCGCGGGGCCGTGATAATACGCATTGTCGGAAACGGACCAGCTTCCCATCAACGGAACCCAGTTTGTCGCGGAAACGTTCGGCTGGCTGAAATCATCACTGAGCACCAACGACGTGCTGTAGTTTTCCACGCGAACCCAATCCACCGCGACAGAGGCATTCGTGGCTGTGCCGACGCTGGAACTGAAGCTTAAATGAAGTGGACGGGGGATGTGCACGCTTTCAATGCGACGCAATACATCGTCCATCCAAAACTCAATGCGATCGCTTTCCCACACGAACTTGACCTCATGCCATTCACCGAAAAGATCGCCCAAAGGCGATGCGACCGGGTCGCCGGAGCGGAAATGGTACACGCTGGTGTAGATCTGGTCGCCGGCGTAGCCGGTTCCGATGAGGGCCCACGGCGTGAGATCGGACGCACCCGCCAGCCCAAAATACAGATAAGGCACCGGCGTGCTGCCGCTGCGGCTGAATCTCACGCGACCCCGCAACGTGGTTCCAGGATAAAAGGGTTCGGCTGAATATACATACGCGCCTCCTCCCGCGTTGGACACCGTCATGATGCCGTCGGCGATCTTCGGCGCGTACGTGCCGCCGCTCCAATTCGTGCTCACCCATTGAGCGCTCAGCGAATCGCCCGAAAAGTCGTCATGAAACGCCGGGGGCAATCGCAATTCGCCGTCCTCGTCCTCGCTGATAACCAGCCCGTCAATGGCGCCGCTGCGAAAGTCAGCAACCGTGGTCTGTACCCACGAGGACGATGCGGTGGTAAACGAAAGAACGCCGGAACGCACCGTGTTGCCGCCTGGATCGGCAGAGGTGACCTGAAAGTAGTAGGTCGAATTCGGATGGAGTCCGCTTAACTCCACCTTGTGACTGGTGACAAATGCGGAGGTGCTCCGATGAAAATCCAGGTCCAGAGCGTTCAAGCCGTAATCCACGCGACTGTTGGCAGGCGCGTCGGTGTCCCAGACAATGGCCGCCGTCGTATCGGTGACATTCTCCACCCGCAGGCCCGAGATGCCCGGCGGCGTGGTCTCGGAACCATAGACCGCGACAACGTGCCCCGTCGCCGCCTGCGTCGTAAACAGGCCATACTCGCGCCCTTTGATCGCTTGAAGAGAAAATCCGACCGGATTGCCCGCGAATGTCGCTGATTTCAGAGCGTTGCTTCCAATCCATCTGGGCAGCATGATCGTCAGGTTCTGTCCCGAAACAGAGGTCGAGAATCCAAAGGAAAGCGTGGCGTTGGTCCACTGGATATTCTCAAACCGGGCTATGTTCCGCGCCTTGACAAAATCCAGCAACCTCTCCGCCGTCCATATCGGAATGCCGTTGTTTTGAGCGTAAGCCCACACACCGTTGGCCCACGCATGAGTGATATCGCCTCCGATGTTGTTATACCGAACAGGATGGACATTGATGACAAACGCCGAATAGTTTCCCGCCTGCGCGGCGACGAACATGTCTTTGACAACCTGGACCGCCTGGGCCGCGGTATAACCTTTGTCGTCGAACCACTCATCCGGCCATTCGGTCAGCACCTGGTAAACCGACAGCAGATGGCCGGCTTCGTCACACAGCCTTTGCGGGAGACCGCTGCCGGTGAAGTACCCGTCGGCGTTGTCACCCTGGCCCTGCAGAAACGGCAGGTAGTGATAATAGTTACAGTCCAGTTCCGTGCCGTTGTCCGCTTCGATCTTTGCCATGTCCACCCAACCACACCAGTCGATCGTATGGCTGCGCGCCGTGCGCCCGCCATGGCCGAACTTCGCCCAAAGGTTGCTGATGATTTGCTCGTACGCAGGAACGAGCGCGTCCCACGTGTCCGGCCCGCCCCCATAGACGTGCGGTCCCGTCTCATGACCCACGGCGCGCCAGGCAGCTTCCTCAGCCGACGTCGTGTTGGCGATCCCGCTTTCCCGAAGATACAGGGTAAGCCGTCCACCGTAACTGGCAGCGTCATTCAGTATGAGTTCAAAATCCGCGCCCCCGAGGTCTTCGCCATCACCCGTGTTGATCAAAAGCGCTTTCTTTCCGTCCGGCAGATACCACATTCGCGGAATCGGGCGGCTGGACAGGTAGAGAATCAGATTGGCCAGGAACCGTTGCTTCTCATCCGCCTGCGGAATGCGCATGCGCTCCGGGGCCACCCAGGTTTCCCCCGTCAGCCGAAAGAACGTGTCCGCCGGCCGATAGCCGGGCAGGCCGTCGCCTTCGCTGTTCTGCCATGCGGGATTTCCCTGACGCATCAGCACGACGCTCTTCGCGAGATCAAAGGCAAACGCCACCGCCCGGCCGCTGCCATAGGAGTGAAGCGTTACCGCTGGATTTGTGGAAGGAACGTCGATCGAACTCCACAAGTCAGCGAGAGATACGGCTTCATTCAAAGCGTAGTTGTCGGCCTGCCCGTGGTATTGCAACGAAACGGACGGCAGACCTCCTCCGGGTTCCTGGGCAGTATCGATGGCGAAGAAATGCAGCAACTCCTCCGGCCGGACGCCCAAATAGGTCAGGCCGAACAAATCCGCCAGATCGGAATCGGGCCGCATCGCGATGAGATTTCCTCCGCCGGCGACGTAGTTCCGGAAAAACTGTTCCTGAGCCGGGGAAAGATCCGTTTCGGCCAGCAACACAACGGAAAAGGCCCGCAGATAATTCTCCGGATCGGGCTCCAGCGCCAGGTCACTCAGTTCCACTTCCTTGAATCCCGCCAGGCCTTCTGCAACGAGTATTTCCGAGAGGTAGCCGGCGAACGGATTGGCAGCGTAATTTCCGTTCCGCACCAGAAGCAGCGGATGAGTCGGTTCAGGCAGCCCCGCGCTGAGAGTGGCGCAAGCCGCCAGTAGCAGGCCCGGTATCAGCAACCAGTTCTTCATGTCATCAGCGCAGAGCGGCTGCCGGCGCCCGAGGCGATACCCATTCATTCGCGCACGTCAGGACTGAGCGATTCTCCCTTTTCTCCAGTTCGGATCCTTCCACCGGCCCGCAGTGAAATCCGGCATTTCCACACGGGCGCCATTGCGATCCAACGAAAGACGGGAACAGAAGATGATCGAACTCCACGTGGCTGCGTCGTACACGTCAATCCACGGCTCCCGATCCTCCTGGAGCATTCGCACGAAGTCATAAATGACGTAGTAATCGATCCCACCGTGGCCGCCGACCCGCCGCGCCGTCTCGCCGTCCTTCCGCCAATAGGAATGTTGATATTGATCTCGATGCTTTCCCAGAGGCGACCAGGCATCCGCTTCGCCCTTGGCCGGATTAACCGGTCCGACGAAGATGCCGGAACGCGAATCCCAGCATGCATGGGTGCCTTGCAACAGATAGTAGCGGGAATACGGGCGCGTGTTGGAAAGGCTGTTGTCCAAACGTATCAACCGCCCCCGGGCGGTTCCGATCAGGGTCGTCACAAAATCTCCTTGTTTAAGGACGACCCGGGCCGCATCGGCACCCGCGCCAAACTGCGCAACCGCACCCAGGTGGGACTCGCGTGGAACCGTCATCGCGGTCTGGCACCAGACCAGCCGGTCGCCATCGTTAATGCCGAGCCATTTGCAGCAGGGCCCCAATCCGTGCTGCGGGTAATTGCTGCCGTATACATCGCGTTGCAGTTCTCCACGCCAGGTCAGCCTGCCGTTGGCATCGAAGAAGAGTGAACGGCAATCGTGCAAATAGCTTCCCTCTGCGTAATACGGCTCCCCGAAAACGCCCTCGTGGACCATCCTGTAAATCATCAGGCAGTCGTCACCGTAACTGCAGTTCTCCAGAAGCATGAGCCGTTTCCCCGTCTTCTCCCGGGTCCGTACCAGTTCCCAGCATTCCTCCTCCGTTTGAGGCCCACTGACCTCCATGCCCACATGCTTGCCGCGTTTCATCGCGTCAATGGCCATGGGCGCCAGCCAGTTGACCGGCGTCGCAATCAGAACGGCTTCCAGATCGTCCCGTTCGCAAAGATTGCGATAGTCGTAGTCACCTTTGGAGTAAGCAGCCGGAATGTTGCCGCGTTTCTCCTTGACGAGCGCGATGGCCCTTGCCAGGCGCACCTCGTCGACATCACAGATGGCCGGGATCGTAACGTCAGGGTGCTGATCCAATAGAATCTTTAGGAGCCACAAACCGCGAGGCCCCACACCGATGATTCCCAGGCGAATCGGCTTCCGCGCGGGCCCTTCTCCTGCGTGAAGGGACAGACTGGTCTTTCCCGCAACGGTTAGTGCACCGGCGCCCAGCACGGTTGCGTGCAGGAATCCTCTGCGGCTGATCTTTCGAGGATCGGCGGGATGCATCATCGTATCGGTCTCAACGTTTCGCATTTGAAGCCCGTCACTTTGTAAACGAACATCCACTTGGATGGTTGACGGTGAATCCGATAAAATGACAGCTGCCTGGCCACGGCATACGGGGTTCAGTTCCTTTTTCGGATGGCGCCCGGCGTTCGTTGCAGGATCGGACATTTCTCCAGGTCGCTACAGAACGCCATACTTGTTGAAGACCTCCCGCAACGTGCGGCCTTTGAGCAGTTCCTGTCGCGAGGAATTCTCCTTCCCCACTTTCGCCGCCGCGAGTTCCATGACCTCGTCCTCCACGTCGTGCGGGATGACCACCACGCCGTCGCAGTCGGCGAATATCAGTTCTCCAGCATGCACCAGCACGTCACCGCAGCGGACCGGCACGTCATACGCCATCACCCGGCCGCGGCCCTTGCTGTCGACCGGTCGAACGCCCGCGTGAAACACCGGAAAACCCATCTCCCGGATGCGCCGGGTATCGCGGATCAGTCCGTCACAGACGCACCCCACAGCGCCGTTGCGGCGAGCCACGGTGGTCATCAGTTCTCCCCAGGGCGCGTTGGTGCCGCTGCTGTCGGTCGAATGAACCACAACATCGCCGGGTTTCAGCGAATCCATGGCATCGATTTCAAGCCCATACGGATCCTCCTCGACGACATAATCGGTTTCCATCCAGCGGAACGTCCGCGCCCGCCCTACAATGACGCAGTTCTCAAGGTCGAGCGGACGCAAACGCTGATGCATCGCCTGATTGCGGCGGCCCAGACTGTCGAGAATGTCGCAAACGACCGCCGTATACAGGTTCTTTCGAATCCATTCGAACCGTTGTGCATCCGTCAGTCCCTGCAGGCTGCCGACAACGCCATCCTTCGCGGCGCCGTCCTGCCGCCGTTGGTCCACCATCTTTGATGTCGTGGGAGTCATAATAATTCCGAAATCATCGCTCCGGGCCGGCATACGCCACCAGATCGACCTCATACTTGACCAGGTCACCCAGGCAGCCAATCAGCGTTGTGCGGGCCGGATAAGGTTCAGAAAAGAATTCGCGAAAAATCCGATTGTGCGTGTCCCAGTCGGCCTGATTCGCCAGATAGCAACGCACCTGGACCACACGCGAAAAATCCAGACCCGCCGCGCGCAGGATCTGACCGATCTTCTGATAGGTGCGCCGCGCCTCGTTCTCGAACGTATCGTGAATGATCCGCCCCTGCTCGTCCGTGGAAGCAATCCCGGACAGAAACACAAACTCTCCGGCGCGAATCGCGGGAGAAAACGGGAGAGGACTTTCCAGAATATCCGGCGTCCGAATGGCCTGAAGGACAGAGAGCATCATTTTATTGTTGACCGACAACCCATAATATCGTTGACAGAACAATAGACACCTTTCAAGTTTGTGCAAGACAATTTCAATGGAAAATGAACCCCGCACACCGCACGGCACGGGAACCAGGCACACCCTGAGGTCGCGCGGCATGTTCCTCCACGCCTGGGACATTGCCGAGGCGGGAGCGGATCCGTTGATGGACTGGCTCAGCAGCGCGGGTTTGAACACGCTCTGCCTGGCGGCAACCTATCATGACGGCTGGTTCGTCCATCCTCATCACTCGCGGCACCGCGCTCTCATGGCGGAAGGAGACGTTTGCTACTTTCACCCTCGGCTCTCGCTGTACCGGGACACGCGGCTGCGCCCGCAGGTGGCCAGGATCTGTCAGAAACGCGACTGGTTCGCCGAAGCCGGAAAGAAACTGAGAAAGTACCATCTCCGGCTCGTTTCATGGACGGTCGGCACTCATAACTCCCGCCTCGGACTGAAATATCCCGACCTGGTTCAGCAGAACGTGTTTGGAGATCGTCTCCCTCACGCGCTGTGCCCGGCCAACGATGAGGTGCGAGCCTATCTCATCGCCCTGTGCCGGGACCTGGCTGTCAATTACCCCGTTTCCGCGCTGCAACTGGAATCTTTCGGCTGGATGGGATTCCGGCATGGCCACCATCATGAGCGGGATTTGACGGGACTGAGCGACTTCGAATGCGAACTGTTGGGGCTCTGCGTCTGCCGGGCATGCCGGCGGAAAGCAGCGGCAGCCGGCGTGGATGCGGAGAAAGTCAGGACGCAGGTGAAATCCATTCTCGATGGCGTGTTTCGCGAGGCCCCGGGGAGGCCGAGAGGACACCCCACCTGCATGGAAGAAGCCGAGGCCTCGTATCCGGAACTGAAACGCTTTAACGCCTGGCGCACGGGATTTCAGAATTTCCTGCTGTCCGAGATCAGGGCCCGTTCCCTGGCCGGAACCGATTGCCTTCTGCTGTTGCAGACGGAACCCGAACGGACGACGGCGGGACTGGCTGACGGATTTGCCTGCATCGCCTATCGGCAGACTCCCGCGCGAACCCTCGAGATCTGCCGCCGCGCGAACCGGAAACTCCCGCGGAACTGGTCCGGATGGTTCCAATGCTTTGTCCAACTGGGAATGGGTGTTCTTGCCAGTGAATCGCAGCTCCGCGGGATCGTGCGCGCCGTTCAGAAGGGCGGCTGTAATGGAATCAGCTTTTACAACTACTCGGAGGCTCCGCCAAAAATGCTGAACTGGCTGGCCGCCGTCATGAAAGAATTCGCCGGATGAAGATTACTGCCGTACACACGTTCCCCGTAACGCTACCGGTCAGGCCCGAATATTTCATCGCCTCCTCGGCAGGCACTCATGCCGTGTCGCGCTACGTCGTGCTGGCTATCGAGACAGACGACGGGACCACGGGCTGGGGCGAAGCCTCGGTAGTGCCGCTGTGGAGCGGGGAAAGCCAGGGGGGCGCCATCGCCTTGATTCAGGACTATTTCGCGCCGCTGCTCCTCCATCGTTCTCTCGACGAGGTGGACCTGGGTGAACTCGACAGGATCGCGGTCGACAATCATTTCACGAAAGCCGCCGTTGAGATGGCCTTGTGGGACCTGAAAGGCAGACACTGCGGCAAGCCGGTTTATGAACTGCTGGGAGGCGCCAGGAATCCTCTGCAAATACCGATCAAATTCAGCATCGGTCTTCGCTCGCCGGAAGAGGCCGCTGCCATCGCTGCCGAAAAAGTCCGGCAGGGATTCACCGCCATCAAAATCAAGGTCGGCCCGAATCCGGAGGAAGACTTGCGCCGGGTCGCAGCCGTCCGCGAGGCGATCGGTCCGGCGACCAAACTGAATGTGGATGTGAACGGCGGCTGGTCGGTCGACCAGGCCATCCGTGAGATTCCGCGCTACGCACCGTTCCATCTGGAATACGTCGAACAGCCGACGCCGCGTTGGGATATCGACGGACTCGCCAGGGTCCGGACGGCGGTGAATGTGCCGATCATGGCGGATGAGACCGTCTTTTCCGTCTGGCAGGCCGAACAGGTCATTGCGAAAAAGGCAGCGGATCTGATCAGCATTTACCCCGGAAAAAACGGCGGGCTGCTCAAGGCTCAACAGATCTGCCGGATGGCCGAAGAGGCGGGCATCCGGTGCCACCTGGGATCCAATCTGGAATGGGATATCGGAACCGCGGCGATGTGCCACCTGGCCGCCGCCTGTTCCAACGTGCCGGTGACGGATTTCCCGGTGGATATATTGGGCCCTCTGTACTACGCAGTGCATCCGAAAAAGAATCCTGTGGAGTTCCAGAACGGTCGTGTTCTGGTGCCGCAAGGCCCCGGCCTCGGAATGGATCTGGATCGTGATGAAATTGAAGCCTTGTTAAAGCAAAGCCACGCGGCCGGATGACTTGCCCCGGCAATCCCGTTGTTCCCTGTCCGGAAAACACATTCAGAAAACGAATCGACCGAAACAAATCATGAACCGTTTATCCGACAAAATTGCGATCGTAACCGGCGGCGCTCGAGGGATTGGTCGCGCGATCTGCGAGGCCTTCGCGGAAGAAGGAGCGTGGGTACTGGTGACCGACATTGATGGCGACAACGCTGAGGAGACGGCCGCCGTCATTCGCAGTCGTGGAGGCCGCGCGGAAGCCTGCCGCGTGGACATTGGTTCACCCTCGGAAATCGAACACGCCGTGAAAATCGTGAGCGACCGGTTCGGTCGAATCGACGTGCTCTGCAACAACGCCGCCTACATCGGGCAATGGCACGACGCGCTGAACGCCACCGAGGAGGAGTGGAACGGCTGCCTGCAAACGACCCTCATAGGCACGCAGAATCTGACCCGGGCCGCACTGCCGTGGATGATACGTCAGAAGCGCGGTTCGATTCTGATTACCTCTTCCATTCAGGGCATGGTCGCCTGCCCCAATTCCGCCAGCTACACCACCGTCAAGGCCGGACTGATCGGCTTCGCGCGAAGCGTCGCCTGCGATTACGGCAAGCACAACATTCGGGCGAATGTGATCTGCCCGGGCCCGATCCGCGTCGGGTATTCACCGCCCCCGGGATCACCGGGCCACACTTATCAGGTCTCGAACACGTTTCTCGGCCGGGTCGGCGAGCCGCGAGAAGTCGCCATGGCCGCGCTGTTTCTGGCTTCGGACGAATCGTCCTTCATCACCGGAGCCGTGCTGCCCGTGGACGGCGGCTGGACGGCCATGTAGGGGTTCAGACGCGTTGTTTTCTGCTATGAACACGGGTTACCTGCTGTTGTTCGTCGGTCTCCTGGGCTTCAGCCTGCTCGGCATCCTTCATAAGGTTGCCGACCATCCGCAATGCCGGCCCAGAATGATTGCGCTGATCCTCCTTTTCTGGGGCGGAGTGCTCACCACGATCTATACTGCGGCGTTCAGCGAGAAAGGGATGTCCTTCCCGCAACCGGTCATCTGGATCGGAGCGGCCGGCGGTGCCATGGCTTCGCTGGCGTTGTTCGCGTTTCAGTCGGGATTGAAACACGGGAAAATCTCAACGAGCTGGCTCCTGCTGAACCTCGCCACCAGCGTCCCGGTCGTTCTCTCCATTTTCCTCTTCGGCGAGAAACTGAACTGGGGAAAGGGAATCGGGTTGATCCTGGCCCTGGCCGCGTTGCTGATGATGTGGTCGGACAAGAAACTGGAAGAGGCGCAGGCCGCCGGCACGGAGACGGCGTCAACTGGAACAGGCTCACGCTCCAAATGGCTTCCGCTGATGCTTCTTGCCTTTGTGTTGCAGGGACTCGCCGCAGCCAGCCAGAAAACACTGGTGGAGGCTGGTGCGGGAGATTACGTCTGGCAATTTTACGTGGTCCTCTACTGGACGGGATTTGCGGTGATGACATTGCTGAGCATCAGGCGAGAAGCGTTGCCTACCCGGCGGGAGTTTGCGACCGCGCTGGCCATGGCAATGTGCAGCGTCCTCGGGAACATCTCCATTACAAGTGCGATGAACAGCGTGAAAGGCGTGGTGGCGTACCCCGTCAGCAACGGCGGAAGCCTCACTCTGGTAGCCCTCGCCGGCGTTCTGTTCTTTCGAGAAAAAATCCACCCGATCGGCATCGCCGGAATCGCTTGCGGTATCGGCGCAATCCTGGTCCTGGTAATGACCTGATTCAACACCGACCCATTTCAACCTTATGAAACTGTCGGAAATGACCTGGTCCGAAGCGGAACGACTCTCACGTGACACGGTCGTTCTCTTTCCCGTTGCGGCCATTGAACAACACAGTCGTCACCTCCCCTTTGCGACGGACGCGATCCTCTGCGAAGCGGTCGCCACCCGCGTCGAAAGCGCCAACCCATCTCAGGTCCTGTTGCTGCCGTTGCAATGGCTGGGCGCCTCGTCCCATCACCTCGGCATGGCAGGCACCCTGAGCGCCGACCTCGACACCTATCCGCGGCTGCTCTGCGATCCGCTGCGGTGCTTGCTCCGTCACGGTTTCCGAAGGGTGTTCATCCTGAATGGCCACGGCGGCAACGTCGACGGGTTCCACCTGGCCCTGCGACAACTCGCCCTGGAATTCCCGGAGGCACTCCTCAGCGGCGCCAGCTACTGGGACACAGCCGCACCCGAAATCGCCAACATCCTCTCTGGAACCCGGAAGAACGTCGGCCACGCCTGTGAATTTGAGACTTCGCTGATGATGTACTTGCGGCCCGATCTGGTGCGCATGGCAGAAATCAGCGACGACGATTTGAACTATGCCGGGGAAAACCTCAGCGGAGTGTTCATTCCACTGGACATGAAACGGCAAACGCGACACGGCGGCTCCGGTCAGGCCACGCTCGCCAGCGCCGAAAAGGGCAAAGCCCTGCTGGATGCCGTCGTCAGCAAGACGTCAGAGAGGATTCGCACCCTGGCGGCCATGCAATGGCCGTGATTTCTCCAGGAGGCTCGAACCGGATTCGCCTATGCCGACAGATCACGCCGTCACCCCGTGGAAAGCAGGCGTTTCGCGCAGGATCATCACACCCCCGCCCCATGTCGAACTGGCCGGCCTGGGCTACTACCTGAATCGCACCAGCGAACGCGTCGCTGACGATCTGGCCGCCACAGCCCTGGTCATCGAAGACCGATGGGGGCAGTCGGTGGCCATCGTCGCCATCGACCTGATGTACTGCGAAGAATCCTTCACCCGCAATATCCGGTATCGCGCCTCCTCTCAAACGGGTATCCCGCCCCACGCCATTTGCGTCAACTGTTCACACAGCCACAACGCTCCCACCGCCGGGTTCATTCGGGGCGCAGGCGAAATCAACCCGGAATACCTCGCCGACGTGGTCACTCACGCCGTGGAGGCAATCACCGAGGCCTGGCAGCGCCGCCAACCCGCCGTGCTTCGAGCAGGTTCGGCTGAAGTGGATGGACTGACCATCAACCGAACGCGTGAAAATGGACCAGTCGATCGCCGGTTGGGTGTGCTGCGCGTCGATACCCCCGATGGAGCGCCCCTCGCCGTAGCGATCAATTTCCATTCCCACCTGACCGCTCATTTTGAACAGAACATGCGCGCCGTCAGCCGGGACTGGCCAGGCGAGTTGATCGACAAACTGGAAGCACAGCTCCCGGGTGTCACGGCGCTCTACCTCCAGGGCACCTGCGGCGACGTGAACCTGCGCCCGGAATTCAACAATACCCACCGCAGCTCCGAGCCCGCCCAACGATTGTTTGAAGAAACAATCCGTGCCTGGACACATGCGCGGCTCATCAACGGGGACACCGTCAAAGCGGTTACATCGACCGTGACCCTTCCAACCCGCCGCTGGCAAATGGAGGAAATCACCAAACCGCGCGAGGAAGCCCTGTACC
>CZCB01005340.1_pt1 | contig 12142 bp, 13 predicted proteins | sample 591991 | NCBI WGS metagenome assembly CZCB01 (sample SAMEA3556809, study PRJEB10932) | anaerobic digester metagenome | reverse complement strand
TAATTTGTGTGGAGTAGCGCACCACGTCGGGGTTGAACGCGTATAGGCGCTGGCCAGAGAAGGCACCCGATATCCGCCGTCAGAGGGGGGCGGTTTCCCATACCCAGAAAACAGCTCGAAAGAGCGGGAACCGTCCTGTGAGGCGGCGAGGTACGCCACTGGAAACCGTGGCTATTGACCCCTGCCGTCGATGAGGAGCCACCTGCTGAGGTCGAACGACCTGTCGGTAAAGGCAGACCTGGGCGATTCGGTGTACAGTACATATAACTGTACATTGACAGCAGGTGTAATGCGTCTGATGGTACCGGACCGGCCCACGCCGGGCCTACCGTAAGGATGCGGCTCGCCCCTATACAAGGGGGAGCCGCGCCCCCCGGTCCCTCCCATCCGGGTGGGTTGTAAAAATAGCAGTAGTCGTACCTGTGGATTTGTGGGCAGGTCCGCAGGAGCTGTCCAAGCGTTGTGGACCCCTGTGGGCAGGTCCGCAGGAGCTGTCCACAGAGTCCACAAACGCGTCAAATCCACAGGTACTGATTCCCCTACCATTTGTTCATGATGTTGTTTTTGTTGCTGCCTTAACTGCCGAACCAGCACTTGACCCTCCGGCGGCCGCGATGGCCGCCGGAGCTCCTGCTCCCATAGTAGCGGCGGTGACTACTGCTGAATTTGCTGTGCTTATTACCGGACTTACCACGCTAGATGCATTAAAGGAAGGCATACCTGACATGAGGGTAGATACAACATTTGGGGCGTGCCAAGATAAAAATGCTAGTGTCAGGCTTGCAGCAGATAAATATAAAACATGGTTAATATCGAAATTCTGAGGTAATGCCCAGTTTTCTAGAAGTGGAGTCATTGCAGCTGATATAAATGCTAAAACCATTATTTTTACGCCAAGAGAAAAAACAGCATTTCCGGCCTTTTGAGCTATGAATGAAGTGTATTTATTTGCACCGAACGGTATCATCATCAAAGAAAGGACTGCTACAATATAGAATTCAAAATACGTGAGAAATATTTGTATACCAATAAAGCATAAAGAGAAAAATATTAATAGCCCTAATATCAAATACGGTATAGCTATCATAGGATTTGACATAAAGGCAAACAAATTTCCTATTCTAGCAAATATCACCTCAACTAATTGTGAGCCATGATATGTCATTATAGAAGGGTTAGCTAATGCTTGAGATGTCAATGAACCGGTACCCGCTGCATTTCCTACCCATTCAAATCCGTCGAGAATGTATGAAAGTATTTTTGGGAAATAAAAGATTGCTCCGTAAATAAACCCGTATTTCAGAGTTTTTTTAACCAATAGTTTGATGTTATCTATTTCACCTAAGTTGAGGAGTATTGCAAGCAGGAGATCAATCACCAAGACTATTCCGAACAGGGAGAGGGCCGGACTTTTTAAAACTCCTGTTCCCCCGATAAATATTTTTTGGAAATATTCAAAAAGGCCATTTAGAACGTTAGGATCTAAGGGTACTGAATTCATTTGATATATCAACCTCCTTTGGGGGCTTATCTTTTATTCAAATCCTTTGATTTCAACACCTTTGGGCGGTTTAGCTGGAACCTTTATTTTAAGCCTTTTCATTTCTTCTTCTTCCATTTTGTTCGATGGATGTCGGAAACATCCGATAACAGTAATAAGAGTAATTATGGTTACTAAAAAAAATACGATCAATTTAAACCTTTTCATCAAAGTACAGCTCCTTTTTCTAAATATTATTTAACCTAGCGGTTATTCAAAGTCTTTGATTTCAACACCCTTTGGTTTAGCTGGAACCTTTATTTTAAGCCTTTTCATTTCTTCTTCTTCCATCTTTTTCTTCTGCTCATATTCCATCATATACATGGTTTGGGCCCTCGAATTCGCAACCATTAGTGCCTGAATTTTCATTAGCTGTTCTATCTGCAAAGCGGCAATCTGATTTCCTGCCTGCGCTGCCGCCAGCGCACCGGGGGCCGTCCGTGTTGCATCTAGCAGGGATTGTAGGACCTGATGATCTGTTGTCATTCCGCTTGAAATTAGCGCCTGTATGCGAGCCGCATCGGCCATGGCCAGGCTTGTTTGGTCCATTATTTTTTGTGCTTCCTCGGCCATTTCTTGGGCCGATTTTCCATTATATTGCTTATAGTTGGGATACATCATATCCCATTGCTGCTGTAGTTGTTCATACTGGTATGTCAGGGCTTTAGCCCGTTCTATGTTCGTAATAAGATTAACAAGCTGGTTCTGGATTTGTTTAATGTTTCTATAGGACAGCTGGTCACTTATTTTAGTTAGGTTTTTAAGTTGGTTTTCTACTGTTTCTATTGCTTTTTTTGTCTGAGTGATTGCTTCGGCGACTTGTTTTACATTTTGCCTGTAATTTGAGGGGTCAAAAACCGTAATTGCATTAACAGGGATCGCGGTTATTATGAGTACAAAAACTGACAGCAAAACAAGTTTATTCTTTTTCATTTTCTCTCATCTCCTTTTTCGTATCTTCTATTATTTTTTTATATTTTAACCATTCTTCGTTAAAATGCTCTTTTCCTTTTGTCGCTAGTATTTCTTTAACTTTGAACTGATCCTCTTTTGAACTTGCAGCGCAGTAGGCCAGCGCAATTGGACCAAGGGCAAGTTCGAATAGCCTGGATCCATAGATTGATTTGTAATAATAATGTTTCTTTGGCGTAGCCTGGGAGATAATTTCGATCTCACGTTCATTAAGTCCAAATTCCCGGTATGCTGCGGCTGTTTGTGCGTCAAAAGCGTTTGGATTAGCCAAGAAAATCTTTGTCATACACGATTCAATGATAGCCGGGGCAATTGGGCTTTTTTGTACATCTTGCATGGATTGGGTAGCAAATATAACGGATACGTTTGCTTTTCTCAATACTTTCAACCATTCGCGAATCTTCGCCGCGAAGATTGGATTATCTAAAAATAACCAGCACTCGTCAAGGATTAGGGCCGTGGGCGCGCCGGTGAAACGTTGTTCTAGTCTATGAAACAGATAGGATAGAGTAGGACCGATGGCCGCTGGAGTGTTCATGAGCTTTTCCATCTCGAAACATTGCCAGTTGCCGTATTCCAGATTGTCAAAGCTGGAATCGAACAGTCTGCCAAATGCACCTTTAATTGTAGCTGGTTCCAGCGCAATACGTAGTTTTTGATCTTGAATCAATATGGATAAACCGGTGATTGTGCGTTGTTTCTTTGGAGATGTTGCCAACGATGAAAGCGCAATCCAAACAGTGTTTTTCACTTCAGGGGTGATTTCTACATTTTCTGACCGAAGAAATTCGTAGATCCATTCCGCTGCCCAGGCCCGTTCATTTTCTTCGTCTATGTGGGCCAGTGGCTGGAACGAAAGTGCGCCTGCCTGTTCATCGGCCAGGTCGTAAAAATCGCCGCCGACACCGGCAGTCAGGGCCCTGCATGATCCGCCTTTATCGAAGAAATAGACCTGGGCATCCTTATAGCGCCGGAATTGAGCCGCTATAGTCGCCAGCAGTACAGATTTACCTGCACCGGTCGGCCCGATAATCATTGTATGGCCAACATCTCCAACATGGAGGTCCAACCTAAACGGTGTAGAATCCGGGGTCTGCGTGTGCATAAGCACCGGACCGCCAAGATGATCATTTTGTTTTGGTCCAGCCCATACCGCCGATAATGGTAAGGCATGGGCTAAGTTAAGCGAACTAAAAAGTGGCCGCCGGACGTTGGAACGGCACATACCTGGTATGCTACCAAACCATGCGTCTACAGCGTTTAGGGTTTCATAGATTGTAGTAAATCCTAAGCTGTTAATGGTTTTCTCAATAGCCCGGACCTTTTTTTCGGCTCGGGCAGCATCCTGATCAAGTATGGTTATGGTGGATGTATAGTAACCATAACTGACAAGATCGTCACTTAAAACCTGCATGGCCTGGTCCGCGTCAATTGATTTATTGATCGCGTCATTATCAACCATTGCACTTTCGCTTTGGCTGATTGTTTCCCGGATCATGCTCATGATGCCTTTACGTTTTGCAAACCATTGCTTGCGGTATTTTTTTATTTCCGCAATTGCATCGTCTTTGTCTAAAGGTATAAAACGTGTCACCCATCGATATTCAAAATTAAGCCTATTAAGATTATCCAGAATCCCTGGAATACTGGTTCCTGGAAATCCAAGAATTGATACTGTCCGTAAATGATAGTTGCCCAGACGTGGTTCCATACCGCCAATGAGCGGCGTATCAGCCAGGATAGCGTCAAGGTACATTGGGATCTCAGGAACTTTCACTACATGTCTTTTTGGTGAAATACAGGAGTGCAAATATGTTATTGTTTCTTCGTCTGTTAGCGGAGCGGCTTCGGCCATCTGCTCCGCAAACATGTTAAATATCCGGTCTACTTCTGTTGTAAATGTTTTTAGGTGTGCGGCATATGATTCCCGTTCTTTTTCTATATCCCGCCTGATAATATACTTTTCCAGCTTATCGGTACTTTCTGGTGGCGGTAAATATATAATGGTGAAATAAAAATTGCTCTCGTAATGATTGCCGCCGCGAAAGAATTTTTTGCGTTCATCGTCAATCATTGCAGTTACTGGATCTGGAAAAACTGATGAAGGGTACTCTTGACTTTTTACCCTTTGTGCCTCTGCGTAGATTGCCCAACCGCTGGTGAGTCGTTTAAGCACGTTGTTAATTCTAGCGGTTGTGGATACAAGTTCCGCTTTAGTGGCGCTGTCCAGGTCCGGGCCCCTGAAACGGAATGTTTTCTGGAAGGAGCCGTCTTTGTTGAGAACTACACCTGGGGCTATTAGAGCCGCCCAGGGTAGATAATCTGAGAGGCGATCCGGTTTGTTCCGGTACTCTCGGAGATTCAACATATCTATATTTCACCTTCTTTTCAGGTTGAATAGTATGATTTTTGATTTATGTGTCTTTTGAAGCAGTCAAAAAATTGTGGGTCCTTTTTTGTTGCTGCAACTGCTATAACGTGTATAAACAGACATATCGGTATCCCAATCCAAGAATGTAAACCAATTACCATAGCAGCACCTAATGTACCATTTAACAGAGCAATTTGCCGGGGGACACCCCCCAGCAAAATTTGCTCTGTAAGGGACCGATGAATCGGAATTTCATATCCCTTGATCTCGTCCATTTAAATCACCTCACCTCAGAACGGAAGGCCACTGGAAAATCCTAAGAAGTTCAGGAAAAACGACGTTGCACTAAATGCGATTGACAGACCAAAAACGATTTGGAGCATCTTTTTCATACCACCGCCTGCCTCGCCAAAGGCCAGGCCAAGACCGGTTGCCACAATAGCAATTACGCCGATAACTTTTGCCACTGGTCCTGAAATCGAATCAAGGATTTTCTGCAACGGCGTTTCCCAGGGCATACCCGAAGAAGCCGCCATGGTAGCTGTAGCCATGATTATTTGCAGGCAAATAACAGTCAGACAAATACACAAAACCTTCTTTAAAACCGTTGAACTTTTCATCCTATAAAACACTCCTTTTTAATCCGTTATTTGTGTTATAACTGCCTCAATACATATTTTTCTTCCGCTAATCCCTCCACTTCCGCTACTTCCTTGATACGTCTCCCTCCCTGGTAGCGCTCCATGTATATGATGGTGTTGACCGCCTCGGCTATTAGCTCACGCTGGGGGGTGGGTATGGCCTCTTGAATTAGTTGCTCTAACCTGGTGAGCCCCCCTCGGGCGCTATTGGCGTGGACTGTGGCACATCCGCCAGGGTGGCCGGTGTTCCATGCTTTGAGGAGAGTTAGTGCCTCTGGTCCCCGCACCTCACCGACTACAATCCGGTCTGGTCGCAGGCGCATTGTTGCCCGCAGAAGATCATTCATGGACACATGTTCATGGGATCGGAGAAAAACAGTGTCCGGGGCGCTGCATTGTAGTTCCAACGTGTCCTCAATAATAACTATTCTTTCGTTTGTTTTGGCGATTTCATCTAGGACGGCATTGGCCAGGGTTGTTTTCCCGCTGCCTGTACCGCCTACAATCAAGATGTTCTTTTTTTTGTGGACCGATGTAACAATTGCTTCCTTTTGCGCTATGGTCATAATTCCTTGTGTTACATAGTCGTTCAAGCTGAAGATCATGATCGCTTTTTTCCGGATTGTAAACACCGGAGCAGTCACAACCGGCGGGAGTAACCCTTGGAACCGATGGCCGCTGAGGGGAAATTCCGCGCTGATAATGGGGTTTTCGGCGCTGCAGACAGCGCCGGTTGAGCTTGCCACTATGTAGATTACTCGTTCGGCGTTGGCCGGACTGACTACAATTCCTGTGTTAGACCGGCCGGTCCCTAGCCGGTCAACCCAAAGGACGCCGTCCGGATTCAGCATTAGTTCGACCACGTTATCATCATCTAATAGCTCGGCGATATGCGGCCCTAGGGCTGAAGATAGCATCTCAAGCAGTCTTTCTTGGCTGGCATCCTTTTTGCGTCCCGCGTTAATTGTCTTTTCCCTCCTTCTTTTTCCTGGCAGCTTCCCGTTCTTTTAAAACTTTATCACCTTTGTTCTTCCAAGCTGCCGCTTTTTCTGGATTACTTTTGATTGTTTCGGAGATCTCAAGGAGTCCGCCGAGGATGATTCCGCGGTCTGTGTTTGTCAGTTCGGCAATTTCAGCTAAGCCGCCGATTTGGATCAGTTGCCTTGTGCGTTTCTTCCGTTCTTTTTTGCTGATTTTTGCCTTTTGCTCTCGAATCTTTTTTTCGAGAGCTTCTTTTTTGGCCAATAATTTTTCAAGCCTTTCTTTTTCTTGCACTTAAACCACTCCTTTTACATTAAATCTGAATCTCCAAAATCATCGAATGGATAGCCGTCGCCCTGCTGTTCCGGGGAAGAGGAAATTTCAAGTTCAACATCTTTTTTCTCTTCGTCCGTTTCATGGTCATGGCCATGGAACGGATCGCTTTGATCATGTTCGTGAACATAATCGTGGTGGTCATCGTCGTAAAATTCTAGGTCCCTTCCGGTGCCTATGACTATTTTGTCAGGTGTTTCTTCCTGCACTTTTATTTCTGTTTTTATTCTCACCTCCCGGATTCTATCACTGGTCTCCGGTGCATCAATCAATCGTTTTGTGAAGTTCCGGTCCTGGTAGTACCGGAGTTTTTTAGCCCTAATAGGAGGGTGACCGGCCACGAAGATAATCTCTTCATCTTCCGGCAGTTGCAGGACCTCGCCAGCTGTTAGCAAGGGCCTGGCTACATGCTGAATGTTGGTACTGACCTTTGGTAGCCAGGGCATGAGCCTGTCACCTTGGTAGTTGCGTGTTTCTATAACCTCAGTTTTTGTTCCAAGCATTTTTGAAATAAACTCTGGCGTTTCTGCATCGTTCGGTGTGTATACGATCCGGACATGGCAGTTGTCAACAATGCTATTGTTCTGGGTGTATGTTTTTTTTAGTTGATTGAGGCTCTGTATAATTAAAAGTGATTTGAGGCCATACCCTGCAATATAAGCTAGGGCCGCTTCAAAGGCGTCTAACCGCCCCAAGGCAGGGAATTCGTCCAAAAGTAGTAGTAACCTTTGCTTATAGCTCTTAACAGGTTTTCCGTCCTTAAATGTCATTTTTTCAGTTAGTCGTCTTACCACCTGGTTCAAAATCATCCTGATCAATGGCCGCACTCGGTTGATGTCACTGGGGGGGACTACTAAATACAGGGATACTGGATCATCATTGTTCATTAAATCGTTGATCGAAAATTCGCTTACTGCTGTGTTATAAGATACTACTGGGTCCCGGTAGAGGCCCAAGAAACTCATGGCCGTTGACAATACGCCGGAGCGTTCGTTTTCCGATTTGTTCAGGAGTTCCCGGGCTGCTTGCGCCACCACCGGGTGAGTTTCCGAATCAACGCCATATATTTCCTTGAATAATCCGGTAGTGTCATGGATAGCCGACATCATTTCCACAAGTGTTTCCTCGAAGCTACGCGACGGATCCGACAGCAGCGATGCAATATCTGTTAGTGTCGCATTAGGCTTTTCGTATTTAAGATGAAGAGCCACGCCGACCAATAAGGCGTGGCCGGTTTTGGACCAGTGGTCCAGCTGGCCGGTCCCTTGCGGGTCCACCAACATGTCGGCAATATTTTGCACGTCCCGGACCTCGTTAACGGTCCTTAACCTGATTTCATCCAGCGGGTTGAACCGGACGGAACTTCCATCACTGCATGTTGGGTCAAACTTTAGTACGCGGTTGCCCAAACATTTTTGCCGAAATCCCGCTGTTATTCCCCAGTTTTCCCCTTTTATGTCCGTGACCAAAACACTATGAGGCCACGTCAGCAGGGTAGGGATGATGATACCGACACCTTTCCCGGAACGTGTTGGAGCCATTACTAAAACGTGCTCAGGCCCATCGTGCCTGAGATATTGTCCGTCTTGAGTAAGGCCAAGTACAACACCCTTGTTGTTTAAAAGTCCCGATTCTTTAATGTCCCTTAATTCTGCCCACCTTGCAGATCCATGGTAGGTGGGATTTTTTTTCTGCCTGGCCCGGTGCAGGGCCATGGCCACAGCTGCAACAACTCCAAGGAGTACCCCGATGTATGTTGCTGTTGAGGCTAAGTCAAATTGTTTTTGGGCGTATACGCCATATTTTAGCCACCAGATTATGAAAAGTGGTGGGTAAATCGGCGTATTACCCCATACAGTCCAGGGTTGGCCGAGCTGGGGAGGATACCCCAGCAATGCGGCCACCCACTGGGTAGATACCCACATGCCAAGAATTATGATCGTGATAATGCACAGACTGGGAAGTATCAGGAATTTTGTCGGTTTCATGGTTTATATGGCGCTAGGACAAAATCTTTCTGTACAAATAGATTGAACCTGTAGCCCGGTCTTATCTCGATAGTTGGCTGGATGTTCAGATTCTTTTCGGTCGCTTTTGCGCCGACATTCGCGATGTTTTCAGCCGCGCCCTGAGCAGCTAAGTGTTCGTAGGAATCATCATCCGGGTCCCCGGTAGCTACTTTTGCGCCAGCGGATAAGACGCTTGTTACTAACGCTCCGGAGATTAGTTTACCCCAGTGGTTGTTAACTTTGTCTTTGAATCCGGCATAACCGCCCTGGTCGATACCGGTCATGTTTTCCAAATCGAGTGACTTCCCGTTGGGGTAAATTAGACGTGTCCAGACTGTCATTACCCGATTTTGGCCATATTGTATTTTACTATCGTATACGCCGATTATCCGGGTCCCTTGTGGGATAAGTAAATGCTTGCCGGTAACGGTATCATATACATTTTCCCGGACTTGTGCTGTGATGTATCCGGGAAGATCGCTGTTTACCCCAGTGATCAGTACCGCCGGAATAATGGTTCCGGCTTTGATCTCGTATTTGGAGATAGGTGCTTGAATTGAAGACTTTGCATAAAAGCCGGTGTTATGATTAGCAGCCATAAACTCCCGTTTTTCGTCCTGGGGATGTTTTTGTTGCTCCATCATTCCTATTTGGTTGTTTAGTGCCATTGCGTCCAGATATGGATCGTAGTTTGTACTGTTTTGTGTGGCCACCGGTTGTTCAGATGCCTTAGCAACATTGAAGCGGATCGGGCTTTTACGTATTTCGTTCTGTTGTTCATATGCACTATTATCATACGGCTGGTCTTCCTCATTCACAAACCGAGGTTCCGGCACAACATATGTGGGGCCGGATCCGGGATATCCGTATCCGCTGTAATCGCCGTACTGATTATATCCGGATCCAGGCAATACTGGTGTTGGCGGTCCAAGCTGTGGGTAGTTACCGGTGTTCTTCTGATTGTAAGTGCTTGGCATTTCGGTAATTTGCTCCGGTGTTACCTGATAGGTTGGTTGTTCCTGTGTTTGAGCAGTTGTTACTGCTTTTTTTTGTTTAGGAGAAAATGCCATCAAGATTCCAAACGCGAACAGACTACCGACAATTGCAGCCGTAATCATTACGGTCCGCTTATTGAAGGTTGTTCCCGACGGCGCTTCGGCCCGTAATGGGCCTACAACCGGTGCTGGATCTGTTTTGAGAGGAAGATCCTCAAACCTATTTTCCTCCATTATTGCAACCCTCCCTTATATAGTTGTTCGTTGATTATAATCACTTTATCTTTGCCGCAGCGTAACTCTGCCTGTGCAAATATCCGGTCAACAATGTAATAGTTGTTCTTAACCCGGTAATTGACCAGGTGCAGTTCTTTCCCATTTTTGATAAAGAGGGCGGGGGCTTCACTGCTGGACATAGTTTCGGGCATTTGGATGTAGGTTTTTTGACCATCGTCAAAGACCATCTTTGGTTTCCAGCTGTAGTTACGACCTTTAATTCTGTACTTAAAGTTAATTGCTTCAACAGTAAAAGTTCCTGTTGTTTCCTCTTCAATTTTCTTTTCCTCTTGCTGCTTGCGGAGGAATGCAGCCCTTTCGTCTTGTGGGTAGACCCATTTTATTATCGGGGTGTACCAATTACCTGATTGTAATTGTAAATGATATACATGACGATCTGTGTTGATTACGAGGTTGGTTTTTAATTCGGGTTTTAAAGCCTTTATATAGATATGGTTTCGTTCATTCTCGCCGGCCCCGGATCTCTCTTGATCTATAATCCACCGGGCGGTGTCGCCACCACCAATGTACAAAACTTCTTCTCCTGGTTGTAATTGTACATCAGTTATATGTTGAACCGTACAGTAGACTTTATAAATCTGGTTTTCGACATATGTGTATGTAATAGCAGCTTGAGTGGTGATTGCTTCCGTTACATCTTGTGTGTTTTCTTTGACTGTATTTTGGACCACTTTTTTTTCTTCTTTGTTTTCTTCCGGTTCTTCTTCTTTTTCTTTTCTAGGTTCTTCGATAGTTACGTTGACAGGTTTTGGTTCCTTCGGTCCTTCAACCATGTATGGTTGAGGGCTGACGTTGACAACCGTTGCTTTTGATGGTTCTTGAAGAGGGGTGTCCTGGGCCAATCCTGCGGTAATGGCAATGCTAATAATACCAATAACCAGGGCTATCATCTTTAAAGGTTTTTTCATTTTTTCTTTGCCTCCTTATAGTTCTTTTGACCATGAAAAATCTTTAATATATAACCCTAATGGGTTTATCAGTAAATCTTTTTCCGTTTTTGGCGGCGTGAAGTCAATTGTAAAAAGTCCAGTCATTAAATACTGTTCTTGCAAAGCTCCCTCTGCTCCAAAAACAGATTCTTTCCATCTGACTTGGTATGTATCTTTTGTCATTTGCACTATGACATTTACTTCTACTTGTATTGTTTGCTTTCCTATCTTCATCATCGGGTTATCTTGTTGCAGTAGGGCGTTCATTTTTTGTGCAGCCCCTTGTCGTAAGAAAGCGTAGACGTTAAGCCAATTTTGCTTTGCGACAACCGGATCCAAAGGTATGCTTCGGGCCTTTAAGACAATTTGAGATATAAAATATTTTATTTGTGCTTCGGATGGGACGTAATTTGCTTCTTTTGCAGGTCCGATTGCCTTAACCGTACCATCTGAATTCACTTCAACCACATAGGGCGTCACTATTGATTTAGAACTTTGATATATTAGACCTATAGTAGTGATAATCCACCCTATGATTGCAAATAACGCAAATAGTCGCCAATTATATGCTTGCACCCGCGCTGAGCCAATCCGATTGTCCCACTCTTCTTTTGCCCTGTCATATGGATTTACTACATCCTCGATGGGTTTATAATTTTGCGGTGGTTGGTTGAATTCTTTGACGTTCAAATATTGACCATCTCCTTAAACCATATTTTCAACTCCTTATATTATTTTTCGCTTCGCTGTTTCTTCTCAACAATCACCTCCAAAATTCAAATAAAAAATTGACAATATAATAATATCGATGGTGGGTTAAATAATCAATATTTTCATCGGAAATCATGGAAAATATAGCATGGTTTGATATAATATTTGTATGAAAATGCATAATATAGCAAAACATAAGCCGAAGAAATAATAGCTCTCTCCGGAAACAGTGGTTTATCAATCGGCCCTCATTTGCATCTTGAGTATTGGGTTAATGGCCGGTATGTAGATCCGATGGAGATATGGCAAAAAAATAAACGGCCACTCTTGGAGCTTCCCTTTCCTAATTGCCGCAAAATGAGC
>CZCB01012758.1_pt1 | contig 12143 bp, 10 predicted proteins | sample 591991 | NCBI WGS metagenome assembly CZCB01 (sample SAMEA3556809, study PRJEB10932) | anaerobic digester metagenome | reverse complement strand
GGAGGTTTATACAAATGGTTTTACCCCTCTTAACTGTGCTTTGACAGTTATTCTGCATATCTAGGGCTTTCTTCATAGTATCCCAGTCTATTTGAAATCCGTCTTGCACCATCTACAACCAGGCTCACAAAGTAGTCAGTATCCTTGGGAAACCTGTACTGTGGTCCTGAAATAGAAACACAGCCTATTACTTCTCTGCTGTCATCAAAGATGGGAGCAGCAACACAACCAACATCGTGTTCTTTTTCGCCAACGCTTACATCATATCCTCTCTCTTTTATTATCCTTAATTCTGAAATGAATTCATCGGGGTCGGCTATGGTTTTTTCGGTATATTTCTTGAGTTTCTTAGCCATTTGGTACCAGATTTTTTCGTCCAAATTGGCTAGTATTGACCTTCCGGTAGCTCCATACCATATAGGAGACCTCTCGCCTATCCTGACATATCTTTTTATGGCCAAAGGGCTTTCAACTTGGTTAAAACAAACCTTTTCCATATTGTCTAACAAGTATAGATTTACCGTTTCCTTCGTAGCCTGGCATATTTCTTCCATAATCGGTCTGCTTATCTGCAATAAGTCAATACTTTCTTTTGCAATCAACCCCAAAAAGAACACCATGTTTCCGAGTTTGTAGAAATTGGTTCTTTCATCTCTTTTTATAAAGCCCTCACTTTCTATAGTTGAAAGCAAACGTGACACAGTAGATTTTGGCAAATCCATTTTTTGTGCGATCTCGGTCAGAGTGAATTCTCTTTCATTCCAGTTAAAGCATTTAAGTATCTGCAGCGCCCTACTGACGGATCTTACGTTGTTAGTATTATTTTCTTCCAATGTGGTTCCTCCCTCTGTTAATATAGTTCATACAACTGCTATATATTGCTAAATTCTACAGCATGCTGTTTATTAAAAATGGGCATAGTAGAATAGTATTGATAAACGCCGATAACACGGTTATCATATCTTGACAACATAATTCTAAAGCATTGTCGGTAAAAAATCAAAATATATTATGCATACCTTAGAGATTGTACCAAATTATACCCACACATATTCGCTCTTAGATAAAAACTTCGTTATAGAATTCTAGTTTACCTTATGTTCAATATTACTCCTGCAATGATTAAAACTGCACCTAAAACAAATCCTTTGCTTATGTTTTCTTTAAAAAATCCAGCCAAACAAAGCCGCAACCAGAGGCTGTATAGGGTAAAACATCGAACAAGTCCCTGCTTCTACCATTGACAAACTCTTATTCCAAAGCACATGGGCAAGGGCAGTACAAACGAGCCCAATGTAAACCAGGGAAAGGGCAACTTTTAAATCAAATTGGACATTCTGTACAATTAGTAATTCATAAACAGAAACAGGTAAAGTAAATACAATTGCGATTATTATACCATAAACAGTAATCTGAAAAGAGCTGTACTTTTGGGTAATTTGTCTCACTATAATAGATACGAATGACCATAAAACAACCGATAATACGGAAAACGCAATGCCCATTATCTTCGTGCTTCCATTCACATCACCAATAATAATACAAACCCCGGTTAAAGCCAGGATAATACAAATTGCTCTCTTTAGAGTAAGTTTTTCCTTAAGTATTATCGCAGAAAATACCGTAATAGTAATTGGATTCAAAGAATTCACCAGCGAGCCCAGAGAGGCACTAGATAGTTTTGTGCCCAATAGTTGTGCTCCCGTTGACAAAAAGTAACCTAGAAAACCCACATAAAAAACGCACTTGTAATCCTGCCTGTTTATTTTTGATGGATTTCTTTTTACCAGTATTACAAATAAAACAATTCCCGATATTAAATAACGCAAGAATAATACAGTGAATACAGGGACTTTCCCCATAACAAACTTACTTACTACGTACAAGCTGCCCCATGCACAAAAAGTGATTATTAATATAGAGGTACGCCTTTCTTATATCTTTAGCTTTCATTTTTTTATTGAGATCAAGTTGCACATGCAAATCTCAGTTTAGTTTCACCGCCTTTTATTATGCAATACACAGCCAAATGTTAAATAATATCTATACATGATTCTTCTCTTTTTTCTTTATTGTAAGATGATACCTAACAGCAGGAATGTTGGTAACTATAGTTATCATTGTAAGTATCAGCAGTATGATTGTAATTGGTCGTCCAAAAAGTGCTGCAATAATATCACTCTCAGAAGAAGCTAAAGAAACCGCCCGACGGAAATTGGAATCCATCATCCCTCCCAGAACAAGTGCAAGGGTCATTGGTGCCACCGGGTAATCACGCCTTCGCATAATGTAACCAAGTATCCCGAAGAAAAACATAAGTGCCACATCAAACATACGATTATTACACGCAAAAGCACCAATAACGCATAAAACAGTAACAATTGGAAGTAGAATTCTTTTTGGAACGGCAATAATTCTACTGATTCTTGGCCCGATTACCAAGCCCAGCATCAAAAGGAAAACGCACCCTATAAACCCCCCTGCCAGGATTACATGGAACATCTCAGGGTTGTTTCTTATAAACATTGGACCGGGTCTTAGACCGTGGACATATAATACCGAAAGTATGATAGCGGTAACTGCATCTCCGGGAACAGCCAATGTAAGCATGGGAATTAAAGCTCCTCCAATACAGGCGTTATTTGCTGTCTCACTGGCTACTATACCCTCGACAGCGCCTTCACCCAAGGGTACAGACGGGTTTTTCACTATTCTCTTTGCCTCGCCATAGGCTAAAAATGCTGCAACAGGTCCACCGGCACCGGGAAGCGCTCCAACAAAGGTGCCAATTATTCCATAATAGATTGAATAGAGAAAATGTTTCAAAATGTCTCTTATTTTCACAACAGATTTGGTTATTTTTGATATTTCGGACTCCAGCTGCCCCGCAGAAACAACACTTAATACCTCAGAAAAACCAAACAGCCCAACAAGAGCAGGAACGATACCTACACCGGCCTGAAGGTCATAGATGCCAAAGGTCATACGTGGAGTACCCATGACGGAGTCCAGCCCTATCATACTAACAATAAGACCCAGCATAGCACTTATTAAACCCTTGGAAAAGTTTTTGGCAGTCAGTGAACCAACAGTCGCAAGACCGAACAGCGCTAGCAAGAAATAATCCATAGGAGTGAACTTTAGAGCAATATTCGAAACTGGCTTTGCCAAAAGCCATAATACTACTAAACCAAATATGCTGCCTATAAAGGAGTATATAGTTGCATATTTTAAAGCTTTATAAGCCTCTCCACGGGAAGCAAGAGGAAACCCGTCCAAAGTAGTAACCACCGAAGCGGGTGCTCCAGGTATGTTTATCAAAATAGCGGATATTGCACCGGAAAATACTCCCACAACATAAACGCCCATTATAGTTGCCAGAGCATCAACGGTTGACCATGAATATGTAATTGATACCAGCAAAGCAGTGGCCATTGTTACCGAAAGCCCGGGAATTGCTCCAACAAATAAGCCGGCAACTGAGCCTGCAAATACCATGAGAACGAAACGGATATCCAAGAAATACGACATTACGTTTAATATATCCGACAATCAAATCTCCTCCTATGGCAGCATAACGTGCAGTATTACGCCAAATAATAAGTAAATACTTAAAGAACTAACAATCGAAATCAAGGCTATAAGCCAGATTCTCCGTTCACCAAGAAACAAAAGCATAACAACTAAGAACAGGACGGTCGCAGGTACAAATGATATGATCTCCATAATAACGTAATAGCAAACAGCAATAAATATGGTAAACGATACTTTTTGCCAGTACACAATAGCATTATCATCACTATCAGTTTTCGTTCTTATCTGACGGATACCATATGCCATAAGTGAAACAGAAAGAATCCCAATGAAGACCGAAATAAGAACGGGAAAGAGATAAGGAGAGAGTTTCCACTCTATTCCTGGTGTATTATAATGGTTGATTAAAGCATAAACCATTAAAGCAACAGCAAGAAAAAAGAAGAATATTGAGTCTTGAACGTTTTTATTCAGTATATAAACCTTTTTCTTGCTTTCCTCCATTTTTGCACCTTCCTTTGATAAAGAGATTTGGGACATGGCAGCCGCAAATTTAGTGCTCACAGCGGCCGCCACATCATAATATGCCAAAACTGAGTTTAATATGATCCCATCATATAACTAATGGTATGTTACTGACAATCTCTAAGGCCTGGGAATATTGAATTTTTCAGGGCTAAATTTTGCAGCACCTGCATCATAAAGCAGCCAGCTTACAAGAGACTCCCACTCGGCATAGAACTTCTTTGTGGATTCTTCATCCGGGTATTTCTCATATAGTTTTTCCAAGCAGTTTTCGGCGACATAGTCCTTCCATCCCTGCTCTTGGACAGCTTTTCTCGCTGCATCCTTAAGTACCTCCTGGATTTCTACCGGAACATCTTTATGAACCAGCAAAGACAAAGGAGTAAATGGATGCTGTAGATAATCGATAGATTCGGGAATTATTTCAACCAAAGTAGGAACATCAGGATACTTATTCAGTCTTTCGGGGGCCGATATGCCCAACAGCTTTAAATCATCGCTCTCCAGATAACCTGTTACTGTAGAGAAGTTAGAATTTGTAAAGTCAACCTGGTCTCCCAGAACAGCAAGAATACAATCGCTGCCGCCGGGATAGGCAGTTAGTGCTGCATCCAGCCCAAGCTTATTGTAAATCAGGCTTTGGACATGACCGGAGCCGCCGGGACCTGTATATGACATCTTAACTTTTCCGGGATTGGCTCTCATATCATCAACCAGGTCTTGCAGGGTCTCATACTTTGAATTCTTATTTACTACAATAACCTTAGGGTCGTTCGTAGTAAGTAGAATTGGTGCGAAATCATCGTAGCTCATTTCAGAAAGGCCCATAACTCTTTGCGTTCCCAACGATTCGGCTGTGAACAAAACAGTGTACCCATCGGGTTCTGCATCCAGAACAGTCTTGCAGCCGATGGTGCCCGAAGCACCGCCCTGGTTAATAACATTAATAGATTGCCCTAGGAACTTTTCCATATGAATTGCCAGTTGCCTACCGGTCAAATCGGTGGTCCCTCCTGCGCCGTAGGGAACAATCATGGTTATTGCCCTTCGGGGATAATCAGTTTTTGGCTCATTCTGAGAAGACTCTGCGTCTTTAACAGCATCGGAAGCTCCGGGTTTATCACCGGAACAAGCAGTCATACTTAAAATCAAGCAGAAGACTAAAGCAAACAACAAAACTCTCCTTGTTTTCATAACTACCACCCTCTCTTTTTTTATTTTATTACACCAGAAGCTAATTCCCTTCTGGCAGTATACATTAAACTGTTATATCCTATCCCATTTTTCGTCGATATCTGTAATGGCCCTATAACCTTTTGCCATAAGCATTGCATCTACAATGGCTATTCTTACCATCGCCTCACATACGGGATATATTCTTGGAAGGAGTGACGCGTCCCTACGGGTAATAGGCTCAAGCAGTTTACCTTTCATTTTTTCAACATCAACCGTATGCTGGGCTACAGATACAGTCGGTGTCGGTTTAACAGCCAACCTTATTCTAATTTCTTCTCCGTTTGAAATTCCCCCCAAAAAACCTCCTGCGTTATTTGTCTTAAACCTGACCCTCCCGGTTTTTTCATCCACATAGGCTTCGTCATTTGCTTCCGAGCCTAACATACTTGCGTGTTTAAAACCTGCTCCAAATTCTATCCCTTTTATTGCACCAATTGACATTAATCCATGCGCAATGGTAGCTTCTAGTTTATCAAACACGGGTTCTCCTAAGCCGGCAGGAACTCCCTTTGCTATTACCTCGACTACACCGCCGCATGTCTCGCCCTTTTCTTTTACCTTAAGAATATCCTCAATCATTTTTGAAGCTATTTCCAAATCGGGGCAGTTTATTTCATTCTTCCTGTAATTTTTTTTAGCAGTTTCATAACTAACAGGCTTTGCTTTGATGCCATGTGACTCGGTTATAAATCCAATTACATCAATGCCCATTCTATCCAATATAAGCTTAGCAACAGCGCCACCGGCAACTCTACCTACTGTTTCCCTGCCAGAAGCACGCCCTGCTCCAACCCAATCAGCATATTGCCCGTATTTTTTAAAAAAGGTGTACTCGGCATGCCCGGGCCGTATTACATTTTTATAATCCCTGTATTGCTCAATATGAATATCTTCCATATCATTATTTGGTATTACGATTCCTACCGGCGCTCCTGTTGATAAATCGTTTTCCATTACCCCGGAAAATATATATGGTATATCCTTTTCCTGTCTGGGTGAATCGAGGGGAGATTGTCCAGGTCTTCTTTTTTCCAGTTCATTCTGGATATCTTCCGCTGTTATTCTAATGCCTGCCGGAACTCCGTCAACAATCGTTATCAACCCTCCGCGTAGGACTTCTGGTATATCGAGCTTCTTCCTAAACCCTCCTGAATAAGATTCCCCGCAAGTTGTTACTCGGAACACTCGGCCAAAAGTGTTGCCCATCATGGTCATTTACCCCCTTTTTACTTCTGAGTATTATTCAGTTTCAAATCCTGCGCCCAATTTATTCATTATTTCAAAAAATCTTGGAAATGTAGCATTTACACATTCAGAATTCTTAATGACAGTCTCGCCTTCAGCAAAAAGCCCTGCAACAGATAATGCCATTGCCACCCTATGGTCATGATAACTTTCCAGTACAGCTCCCTTAAGCGGTGTCTCTCCATAAATTGTAATTTTGTTGTGCTCTGTTTCTATTCTTGCTCCCATTTTGCTTAGTACCTCTTCCATTACACTAACTCTATCCGTTTCCTTCAATCTGGCTCCGGCAACATTATCCAGTACAGTAATCCCCTTTGCAGTACACCCAACTACAGATAGTATAGGGACTGCATCCGGAGTGTTGGCACAATCTATTGTAATACCTGTTAATTCTTTCCCGCCATTGATTATTAATCTGCCATTTGCTCTATCAATCTTTATATCTGCGCCCATGTTTTGTAAATACTCGACTATCTTGGCATCACCCTGTTTATCATTAAAATCCAGACTGTTGATGATCAGATTTGAACCTGGAGTTAGTGCAGCAGCCAATGGGAAAGCAACACTTGACCAATCGCTTGGCATTGTTCTAGTAAAAGGAATATATTCCTGTTTTCCTGAAACTTCATAATATTTATACTCGTCTTTATCATAAGTCAATTCGATTCCGGTGCTTTTCATCCAATCAATTGTCATATCAATGTATGGTGTTTCCTTGGGGTTTTCAGTCTCTATCCTTGTTTTGCCTTCAAGCATTGGAGAAACCAACAACAATGAAGAAATATACTGAGATGGACTGCCAATGACTCTTACAGTTCCCGAATGTATAGGGCCCTTTACAATAAATGGCGGTGCGTCTATTTTGGCCCTTGTCTTATGCGATGTTGCGCCTAGTTGTTCAAGTGCATTTAACAACGGTGTTATAGGCCTGCTTCTTATGGATTTATCCCCCGTAAAAACGGTATAATCTGTTAGTAAAGCAGCAACAGATGCCATAAAATACAGCGTAGTGCCCGAATTTTTAACATCTATGACATCATCCGGCACCTGTATTTCCGAACCCAACCCTTCAACAATCCACTTGTCTTCATACACTTCACATTTGGCACCGAATTTTTCTGCAGCTTTTAACGCTGCTTTGCAGTCTTCGCTTGGCAGCGGATTATTGATTATCGATTTCCCCTTTGCCAATGTGGCAATTGTTACCGCTCTTATTGTATGACTTTTTGAGCTTGGAACAGTAATTTCTCCTCTTACACTGTTCTTTACAACTCTTGTTATCATGTTCCCCCCCCCTTAATCATTTTTGTAATTCTTCATTTCAACTCATCTTTACTTAATTCTCGCAACTTCCTCCTTTCCGACAAACTATTGCTAACTTAGTAATATTGACTTTTACTTAGCAGTTTTTATGACCGATTATCAGTTGTCCGACAATATCAGGCTTATATCTTCTGTCGTATACAACAACTGTTATTGACACCTTCTTGCGAAATACTCCTTTGCTGTCTCAAGACATCGCCGCGCATGTTCGGTATAACCATATTCTTTTACTCTTTGGATATTAGGTAATTCTATTGATAATACAATGTCATTTGGCAGTTGCCCTATTATTTCGTCAACATTTATTGCCCCTTCTCCCAAATACAACCTTGCATCTCTACCGGTAAATATAAGGCTTTCTTTGTCTGACGGTATTTCACCGGGGCCATCACATATATGTGCCATACGGAGCTGCTTTTTAGGAATATCTTTCAATTCAGATAATTGAACCCTTGAACGATGGAAATGCAATGTATCAATCAAGTACCCGGCATTCTCTTTCCCAACGGTACTAATCACCTCTTTTGCTTCATCTAAGTTTTTAACTTCAGCCCACGTAACAAACTCCAGATTTACAAATAAATCATATTGTTTTGCCAAATCGCATAGTTTAGCAAACTGTTCAATATAATAAGCTTTATTTGGTGTCCATATGCTGCTAATAACATCCGTTGCTCCCAGCTCGGCAGCAATTTCTAATGCAGGTTCATATGAACTCACGTCTTTATCATCTCTTATCATGGTCAACTCTACATCATGAATCTTCATACCGGTATCGTCAAGGGCTTTTTTCGTAAGCTTATATCGTTTTTTCGTAAGCTTATATCGTCCGTTTCTTTTAGACAGGCCATCCTCCGCCTCTCCCGTTACTCCCATCGGTATATTTCGAATTCCTACATAATCATAGCCAATCAGCTTAGCATTATAGATCATTTCAGGTATTGTCCATTTTAATACTGTAAGATGTGCGAGTGAATATTTTCTATCCATAATCGTTATTCTCCCTTCAAATAACTGCCTTCAGTATTTTTAACCCTTGTTTATAAGCAGTAACACAAACCTTTCAAAATCAAAACTCCGGCTTGTCAGGTTTTTCAATTCTTTTAAAACCATTTCGTTCCAAAGCTTCATTTACTACACTATACATCAATTTAACCGGTGCCTTTGTTCCAGTCCATATTTCAAATGCTTCAGCCCCTTGGTATACAAGCATTCCTAATCCTGGCACAGTCTTACAGCCCAGTCTCTCAGCTTCCAGTATCAGTTTTGTTTTTCTTGGATTATAAACAATATCACAAACAATTAACCCCTTGTTCAGCAGGCTGCCGTCAATAGGCATTTCATCAGTTCTTGGAAACATCCCTAAACTGGTTGTATTAATCAACAAATCAACTTTTTTTATTGTCTCATTAATTGCATTATATTCCATGGGAATCGCAGAGCTTATCGCTGACACTTTTTTATTTATACTGCTCGCCAAGGTCAAAGCTTTTTCATGTGTCCTGTTACAAATATACAGTTTTCCTACTTTATTTAATGCCAGTGTCATACATATTGCTTTTGAAGCTCCGCCACTACCCAACACAAGCACTTTCTTTTCTGCTATTGTAGAATTTGATGCTTCCTCGAAAGATTTCAGAAATCCTGTTCCATCAGTATTATATCCAATAAGCTTTCCATCCCTTACCACAACTGTATTTACTGCCCCTATGCACTTAGCGGTTTCATCAATAGCATCAAGGTATTTCATCACCTCGACTTTAAATGGAATGGTTATATTAAAACCAATAAAATTCATGCATGATATCGTTTTTATCACATGTCCAAAATTATCAGGCTTAACTTCTATCGGCAAATACACATTGTTAATTCTTTTTTCTTCAAAAGCTGCATTATGTATGGCTGGAGACAATGTATGGTCCAAAGGATATCCCAATAATCCAACGAGTTTCGTTTTTGAATTGATGTTAACCATAGAACCTCTCCAAATGCTTTGTTCGTTTTAATTAATAATCTGGTACTGCGTAATCAGTGCTGGTAAAAGATGCACTGTTATAAATCGAGCCTCCATATACTGTTTTCATCGCCTCTCTTAATTCTACAACCGATATCTGTCCCGGTGCTGAATTTTTTCCACACGCACCAAAGGTCAGATCAGAACCGAATACTCCACCGGCTATTCTTGTTATCACTCCAAGTTCATCCATCGACATCGTTATAAGAGGAGTACCCGGCATTTCCTTACGGGCTTTTAATGTAGCTGATAACAGGTTTAGGACATCTTCCTCGTCTTTTGGCATAACAGCTATCTTAGCGATATCTGCACCGTTTAATACCTGCTCCTTCATCTTGTCCAGCATAAATTCTACAGATGGTGTTTCTTTAAAGTTGTGATAGGATAGAATAAGCGGTATATTCTGTTTGACTGTCGCTGCCTTAATTCTCCTAATATTGGTTTTACCGCTGATTAGTTCAATGTCTATAACGTCAACTTTTTTTGTATTAATCGCTTTTTCAATTATTTCATACCGTATATCATCGTCTACCTCCATATTGCCTCCTTCCAAGCTGCTTCTGAATGTAAATATAATAGGTATTTCACCGATGATGCTTCTAATTAGTCTTAGTGCCAATAGAACTTTTTCCGGGTCACATGCATCATCGAAATAATCAACTCTCCACTCTATTACATCGGGACAATGAATTACTGCATCCCCAGCTTGCAGTTCCAGTTCCCTTCTATCTTTTGCCACTATGGGGATACACACCAAAGGTGCTGTGCCGCCCAGGATTTTATCCCTTATTTTTATAGGTTCTATAACTTGTAATCTCATAAAAGTCCTCCTATCTTATTAGCTTGCCTTCTTTAACGTTTTCCTTTGGTGTATATATATCGTTAATATTCCATACCCCTTCGGTTGGTACCGGTATGTTTTCCATAGGCACATCTATAAGGTACGGTTCGTTTGCTTCCAGGGCTTCCTGCAGTACTGCCTTGAATTCTTCAGCCTTTGTTACCTTTCTGGCTTTAACTCCATAAGCCTTTGCAACCTCTGCCCATTCAGGGTTGTACTGTTTACCGTCCCTCTTAAACACAGTACCAAATTGGGTATTATAATGGGCGTATTCCAGTCCCGATATAGTACCAAATGCGTAATTGTTCATAACAACCCATACAACAGCGATATCATGTTCCACCGCTGTAGCCATAACCGATGGATTTGCTCCAAACCCTCCATCACCTACTAGGGTGATTACTTTTTTATCAGGTGCAGCTAGTTTTGCGCCCAGCACCGCAGCCGGGCCGAACCCCATTGTCGCAAGACCACTTGGATGCAGTATTGTTCCTGGTTTTGTAACAGGGAACTGCTGTCCAACTCCATTTTTGTTCCACCCAACATCAGTGGCAATAATTGCATCCTCAGGCAGCACCTCCCTTACGTCTTTTAGTATTCGCTGCGGCGTCATTGGGAATCTATTGTCCTCGGATATCGCTCTGTTTGCCTCTTTGAATTCTTCCTTATACTTCGCTATTTCTTCTAAAAGTTTTGGTCTTTTAATGCCTTCAGGTTTTAGTTCTTTTGCTGCCTTCAATATGGCTTTCAGAGCTTGTTTTGCATCTGCTACGGCGCCAATAGCCACTGGGTAGTTCCTTCCAATCTCGGATGGGTCTATGTCTATCTGGATAAACTTTGTTTTCGACATATCGAAGGTTACGCCCTTGTACCACGAACTTGAATCAGCTTCTGCGAACCTTGTGCCTACCGCCAGTATAACGTCAGCATTTGCTGTCTTATCATTAATAAACTTGGTACCCCAAAAACCAGTCATTCCCATCATCAATGGGTGCAAGTCGGATATGGCCCCCTGTGCCATCAGTGTCCTAGAAACAGGAACCTCCAGATGTTCTACCAATTCCTGCAGTTCCTTTGATGCATCCGCAAGTATTACACCTCCACCCACATGAATGATTGGGCTTTTAGCTTCAATCAATGACTGTGCAATTCTCCTTGCTGTCTCCTCGTCCAGGGACGGTTTCACTGTTTCCCTAGAATCGAGATAGGTCCTTTCAAAGTGCATGGTGTCAATTTCCCTGGAGAACATATCCATTGGTACTGATATCAGTACCGGTCCTGGCCTGCCCGATTCTGCAAGCCGGAAAGCTTTGTCCAATATTTCCGGCAGGGCTTCAGGGTTATCAATTCTCCATGCTCTTTTTACAAAAGGCTTATAAATATCATACTGGGAACCGTCGCAGTGCATATTAACTTCCTGATGCG
>CZCB01000807.1_pt1 | contig 12143 bp, 8 predicted proteins | sample 591991 | NCBI WGS metagenome assembly CZCB01 (sample SAMEA3556809, study PRJEB10932) | anaerobic digester metagenome | reverse complement strand
TCAAGCAGAAGACGGCATACGAGATTCGCCTTAGTCTCGTGGGCTCGGAGATGTGTATAAGAGACAGGTCTATTCTCATGTGCATGAGATTGTCGTATTTTTCGTAATTGCCCACAAGGTAATAGCAGTCGTCGTTCCAAATCATTGCGTAGGGAGAAACGACAAACTCCCTTTCCGCGTACTCGTTCTCCTTGGAATCCGAAACAACCCGCCTTGTGTATATAAGTTTTATCTTTTTGTTCTGCTCAATCGCCTTGCCTATAAGGTCGATATTGTAAAAGACCTGGTTGTTTTCGCATTTTGACCTGTTTTCGATATATACCTGCTTTTTTATGCTGCCGAACTGATGGTCGCTGGTGAGAGAGCCGATTTTAGAAAGCAGCTCCTGCTTTTTGTTGTTCGGAATAAAGGCTGCGGCCTGAACGGCGTCGCACAAAAGCCTTATTTCAGGCTCCTCAAATTCCCGCTGCCCCAAAAAGTAGCCCTTTTTCGGGGAGGCGGTATAAATGATGTCAAGCCCGAACTCCTTTAAAACCTCTATATCCTTGTAGATGGACTTGCGCTCCGCTGTGATGCCGTACTTTAACAGCTCCTCGCAAAAATCGGCGGCGGACATCACATGGTCGTCGTCCGTCTTTTCTCTGAAAATCTTTAAAAGATACAGGAGCTTAAGTTTCTGCTTTTCGTTGCCTGCCATTACAGACGCATCCTTTCGTTAAGCTCTCTTATTGTCTGCTCTTCAATCTTTATGATTTTCCTGTCATAAGTGAAAATGCCGTTGACCTCGAACTCAACATCGGAAACCTGTGTGTAAACCGCTGCGGAAAGACCCTTTTCTATAAGGGGGATAATCTGCTTTTCATAGAGCTTTTTGTAAGCTGCGGTAAGCCCTGCGCGGGTTTTATACATCTTGTAGCCGAAACTCTTTTTCTCATCCCAGACATGGCCTTTAATTACCTGAGAATAGCCGCCGAACTCGCTTAAAACAAAGGGTCTGTCGGTGATTTTCGGGAGCGTTACGGGAAGAATATAGCGGTGAACGCTTATAAGCTCGGGACCGCCCATGTCGTACCAGCCGCTTGCGTGGTCGACTATCCTTGTCGGGTCGTACTTTTTAACAAATTCGCCGATTTCCTTTGCCTCAAACTGACCCCAGCCCTCGTTAAAGGGAACCCACAGGCAGATGGAGGTATGATTATACAGGCGGTCAATCATTTCTATAAGCTCGCGTCTGAATTCTTCGCGGTTTTGCGGGTCCTCTCTTTTAAAGATTGAGTAATTGTGGTCGTCAACCTTAATTCCGAGGTTCGGCAGAACGCCCGCGTAAAGAGTGCTCAGCCGACCGCCGCCGCTGACCATATCCTGCCAGACAAGCACGCCCAGCCTGTCGCAGTGGTAGTACCAGCGCTCCAATTCAACTTTGATATGCTTTCTGAGCATATTAAAGCCCAAATCCTTCATCGTCTTAATATCGCAAATCATAGCCTCGTCGGACGGGGGAGTAAGTCCCGACTCTGGCCAGTAGCCTTGGTCAAGCAGACCGTTGTGGAAATAGGGCTTGTTATTCAGCATTAGCCTCGGCAGACCCTTGTCGTCCCTGCCGACTGAGAATTTACGCATTCCGAAATAACTGCGGACAAAATCTTTTTCGGTGCCGCCGCTGAAAAGCCTTAACTCAACGCCGTAAAGATGCGGATTTTCGGGGCTCCATGCTATGAAGTTCGGGATTTCTATTCTCTCGTCAAAGGAAATATCCCCGCTGAAAACGACCTCGCCGCCGTCAATGCTCTCGAATACTTTCAATTCCAAGCGGAGCTTGTCCTTTTCGGCTTTTCCTTTTACTGTGCTTTCTATTCTGATTTTTCCGCCGTCAAAATCGGGGGTGAGGCGGATATTTTCTATGGAAATATCCTCCACAGCCTCAAGCCAAACCGGCTGCCAGATACCCGATGTGGCGGTGTACCAGATACCCACCGACTTTAGTCTCTGCTTGCCCCTTTGCTGAAGTCCCGTGTCGGATGGGTCGTAAACCCTGACAATAAGCTCGTTTTCGCCGTCTTTCAAAAGCTCGGTTATGTCAATGCTGAAATGGCTGTAGCCGCCCTTGTGAATCGTGGCGGGGCGTCTGTTCACATAAACATGGCACTGCCAGTCGACGGCGTCAAAATGCAAAATTATCCTTTTGCCTTTAAAATTTTCGGGAACGGTGAAATAACGCCTGTACCAAAGTCTTTCATCGGGCAAAAGCTTCCTGCCGACTCCCGAAAGCTCGCTCTCAATCGCGAAGGGCACGATAATCTCCCCGTCAAAGCTCTTGGGGAAGGTGTTTATGTTCCTTGTGACGGCATATTCGTATTTGCCGTTAAGGCAGAGCCAGTTCTCGCGCATGAATTGGGGCCTTGGATGCTCATTTAAAGGACAATTCAAATCAATTTTTTCAGAAAAACGAGTTCTGAGGGACATCTGACAACCTCCGCTTCCGATTCGTTTTTTTTATGATTATACAGCTTTAGGAAAAAATAATCAAAAATATTTGTTACAAAATTTGAAACAATATCTATGCGGCCTTAAGTCTTAAATATGAAAATTATTTTGCGGCGGGCTTGAAATTTTTTTGAAAATAGTGTAAATTTACTGTCGGAAAGAGAAATTCTCCTTTATATGTGATTTTATCCTTATTTTGCAAAAATGTCAAAACCGCAAGGCTGGGACAATCTGCGGAATCGGGCGATGCTCTCTAGGATTTGGGGGAAAACACTCTTTCCGGTATTGCACTGCAGGAATATTTTTTGAAAATCAGAAGGGAAAAATGTCCGGTTTTGTTTGACTTTTTATGCGTTATTCGGTACACGGGCAAAGAAATTTTTGCTAAAATGTATTGACGCTACGGATATAATCGGATATAATACTTCTCGAATAACGGCATAAGCTGTGCCAAGGTATAAAGGAACCGGTGCGGGTTCTTTATATAAAAAAATCTTTAAAGGATGGTTGAAATGAAACTTACAAAGAAAGTACTTGTTGGTTTAGTCGTACTTGCACTTATGGCAAGCATGGCTCTTTCAGCATTTGCTGCAGCTCCGGCACTTGCAATCAAGGTTGGCGAGCCCAATGACAAGGGCGAGGTTAAGGTTGATGTTATCCTCAAGAACGCAGCAGGCCTTCAGTCCGGCGGTTTCTATCTTGAGTTTGACGCTGACGCTTACACCTTCGTTAAGTCAGCAGCTGGCGTAGACGCCAAGAATTCCGCAACCACTGTTGTTACAGACCTTGTTCCCGGAACAAGCACAGTAACAGCGGCTGTCGCAAACGCTGACAAGGTTGTTGCATCCGATGACGAGGACGAACCCGTTAATGTTGACAATTTCGTAATCTTCACCGTAACCTTTAAGGTTAAGGACGCTGCTAAGGCTAAGACTGCTGCTTTCAAGGCCGGCACAATCGACGGTGAGCCTGTTCAGATCAACGACGCTGATGTAAATCTTGCAGCTGTAACCTATCAGCCCAAGGTTGAAGAGACCACAAAGGCTCCTGCAACAACAAAGGCTCCTGCAACAACAAAGCCCGCAGGCAGCATCCCGAAGACCGGTCTTTCTTCCGGTGACGCATTCGCATCAGCCGCTATAGCTACACTCGCTGTTGCCGCTGCAGCATTCGTAGTTACCAAGAAGAAGAAATAAGAATTAACCCATAAAAAATAAGAGGAAACCATTAAGTTGGTTTCCTCTGTTTTTTTCTGCGTTATAAATTCAAAACGGGGAAAACCTCAAAACAAATACGCGCAAAGGATTTTCTAAATAAGAAAAAGCGAGGGGCAAGAAAAGGTCGCTGAGTCGCGTCAATTTTTTACAATTAATGAAAAATATTGGCGCAGCAAAGCGCGAAAAAAGCTCAAAAAATAGTCCAATTTTCGGAAGACTTTAGTCAGCTTGACTGTTTTTGCTATTGACTTTTGTCACCAATATGTTTATTATTGTATCAGAATAGTATGCCTAAAAATATCACCATTTTTATATATTTACTGCAAATGGGTTTTGGAGCAAATACGGTTGCCTTTTAAGCGGAGGAATCGAATGAAATCGACGAGAAAAAGCGCATTGACCCTCCTTTCTGTTTTAATACTCACAGCCATGCTGGCAAGCAATCTGCTTGCGTCGGCAGCCATTATGTTTGTCGAAACCCAGTTTACATACGACCAGCCCGACACCGCTTGGCTAAAGGACCTTATCATTAAAGAAGATGTCCTCACGGTTCAGGGTCTTTCCGAAAGGGTAAAGCTCATCGCCCAGCCCGATTATCCATATTCCGAAACTCCCGAGAGCTTTGCTCAGGTTGTGGGCTATTATCTCAAGTTCTATGAGCTTGACCCCGGCTCCCAGGAAGCGGCTTACCTCTACATAATGGAGCAGCTCAATAAATTTTCCGCCGCCACCGAGCTTAATGTCAGCGACGAATACATAAAGTTCTGGCTCCAGAGCAGCGGAATCAAATATCCCGAAAACGGACTTAAAGACAATACAACCCTCATCCTTGCCAGAACCCTCTATGCCGCGATGAGCAGGTCGAATTTGGGCGTTTCCTCCTTCCCGAAGGGGACAAGCCTTGAGTCCGCCGCCATTCAGATTATAGCAAAGGTTTTCGGCATGGATATTTCTCTGCTTTCCCAGTGGCTTGACGATGTTTCGGTGGACAACCTTGAAAGCTACATAATCGCCACAAGCAAGATTGCCCTCTACACCATGGGCTACGATGTAAGCAAATCCACTCCCAAAGAAGAAGTTTACAGGCTCATGGCTGTCATGACCATCGAAAAGCAGGGCATTTCGATAGACGCCAAGAACGCCAGCTTCGAGGAAATAAAAATAAAATACCTTGCCGCCATGCTCGGCAGGCAGTTCGGCGTTGCCCTTGACTCCGCGGAGCTTCAGAAGGCAATCGCCAACGACAGAGTGCCTCTTTATATCCTTCAGGTAATGGGCAAGACCGCGAACCTTACAATCCGCTCAGACAGCAACTACGCCGACGCATTCATTGCTGTCGCTCAGAATACCCATTTCTTTGACCTTGATGAAAATGAGTTCTACTGCGATATATATAATTACAAGGGTCAGCTGAAGTACAAGCGCAGCTCCGTTTGGATTAATCCCGCCGCTCTTTATAAAGACGGACAGGGCACAAAGGTAGTCATTACCGCAAACGGCGCGCCGATTAAGGATAATTACTATTCCGAAGTGCCCATCGACCCGAACCAAAAAGAGCAGGTTATTCAGATTAAAGTAACCTACACCAAGGACGGACAAACCAATTCAAAAACATATAATATTACAATAATTAACGGAACACAGCTCCCGCCCACACCGGGCTCCGGCAAAGGGGATAATCAAACCATTGACGACATTATCGAGAATCTTATCCCCAAAACTGAGGATGTTACCGAGGCTCTCGACTCATTGCTCGGCAATCTCCCCGGCAGAATTAAGGATATTTCGTCACTTCTCGTTCCGGACTTCTCCTTCTCCGACATATCCTTTGATTCAATCTCAGGCTTCTTCTCAGACTTCTTCAACGCCGGCTCACAGGTGCTTAAGGGCTCCGTACTCGGCGGCATCGGCGGACTTGACTTGCTCAGAGCCGAAAAGCTGCCAGGCTTCGGCGCGCTCAAGGACAGCAAGCTGTTCTCCACCGTATCTCAAGAGGCCGCAAATCTCCTTGAGCTTTCCTTCCTTCCCGATTCGGAAGACTCCAAGAGCGGCTCGCCCGTACTCCACAATGCTCCCGATATAGTCGACGTGGGTTATTATGAGTACAAAGAGCCCGAGGAGATAACTCAGCCTGCGGTGGCAGTCAATGTTGTGCCCTACCAGCCTGTGGAATCTCTTGCCTCACCGCCCAAAGGCTATGAATATGTAACCGACGCAAACGGCTACGCAGTCGGTCTTGCCGTTTCAAACGGCGGCAGAATCGTATTTGAAAACGACGGTTCCGCATCCTTTATAAAAAAGAATATGGTTTACATACTGCTGCCGATTACTGCCGCAGCGGCGGTTGTGGTGACGGTACTTGCCAAGAAAAAGCAGAAGGTTGAAATAATTCCCGAAGAGATACTAAACTTTGAGGAATAGCTTCTTTCGCAGCTCTAAAAAAGTATAAACGGCGTCTTTTGACTGCCGTTTATTTAGCTTATACCCCTTTTTGCTAATTGGGAAGATAGCGTAAATATTTTTAGTATTACGGCAGATTTATGTTACAATAAACATAGATTACATCACAGTCAAAGGAGTAAGGAAATGGCTAACGAGAAAATAATGATTGTCGATGATGATGTCAATATATGCGAGCTTCTCCGTCTGTACCTTGAAAAGGAAGGCTTTACAACCGTTATACTGAATAACGGCCAGGACGCAGTGGAGAGCTTCAATTCCGTAAAGCCTGACCTTGTGCTGCTTGACATAATGCTGCCCGGTCTTGACGGCTGGCAGGTTTGCCGCAAAATCCGCTCCGTATCCTCAACGCCCGTCATAATGCTCACCGCAAAGGGCGAGACCTTTGACAAGGTTCTGGGTCTTGAGTTGGGCGCCGACGACTATATTGTCAAGCCCTTTGACACAAAAGAGGTGCTGGCAAGAATCAAGGCGGTATTAAGGCGCGTTTCAACCCAGACAACCGAGCAGATTAAAGAGGTACGCTACGACAAGCTGGTCATTAATCTTACAAACTACGAGCTTAGAGTAAACGGCGTTCAGATAGATACCCCGCCCAAAGAGCTGGAGCTCATCTACCATCTGGCAAGCAATCCGAACAGGGTCTTTACAAGAGACCAGCTGCTTGATGAGGTTTGGGGCTTTGACTACTACGGCGATTCCAGAACGGTTGATGTTCATGTCAAGCGTCTGCGCGAAAAGCTGGAGGGCGTTTCTGACCAGTGGGAGCTTAAAACCGTCTGGAGCGTGGGCTACAAGTTCGAGACCAAGGAACCGCCTATCACCGGCTAAATGACTTTACGCGGCAATCCTGAGCAGAGGTTGCCGCTTTTTTTCTATCCGCCATCTAAGAGGTGAAATGTTTTGAAAAACGGCCTCAAGCCTATAAGTCTTATGCAAAATTTCATGCAAAAGGGCTCCTTCTTTAAAAGGCTCTTTTTTGTGCTTGCGTTTGTAATTCTCTCAAGCCTCGTTTTTCTGGGGCTTTTGATGATGATATTCGTATCCGGCTTTTGGAGCAGGGAGTGCATTGAGTCCCTGCAAAGCGACGCCATCAGCATGGCAAGCTTTGTAGGCAGCTTCTATGAGTCGGGCAAGCTGGACGATTTAAACAGCCCCGAGGGCGAAAACTCCGCTATCCTTATTTGTTCCGCCCTTTTAAGGCTTTCCGAAAGCTCCAATTCCACAATTTTTATCTGCGACTTGGAGGGCAAGCCCATTTTAAGCAAGGAAATGCTCTCCGATGACATGACGGAAATTGTGTCGGAGCCTTCAACCAACGGCATAATAGTAACTCGGGAGCTTATCGAAAGCATAGGTCCCGAGGGTTTTGGCGGCGCGGGCAGATATTCCAGCTCCATAGAAAAATATTTCGTCGGAGCCATGCCCGTATATTCGGGCAATTCACTTAAAGCCATTGTCATCGCCGCGCAGCCTGTCGGAATTGCTTTCAGACCCTACTTTCTGTCGGTGCTTTATATCTTCCTTATAGCCGCGTTCTGCGCCCTTATCGTGGGTCTTGTCAGCGTTTACATCATCTCAGACAGCGTTACAAAGCCCTTGAATCTTATGTCCCAGGCCATCAAGCAGTACGCTGAGGGCAATTTCGCATACCGCCTGCCCGTTAGAGGCGACGACGAAATTTCCACACTCTGCGCCTCAATAAACTACATGGCGGGCGCACTGGCTGCGCTTGAGGAATCCAGAAGGAGCTTTGTGGCTAATGTCTCCCACGAGCTAAAAACCCCCATGACCTCAATCGCGGGCTTTATAGACGGCATACTTGACGGCACCATTGACGAGAAAAATCAAAAGCATTACCTCAGAATCGTGTCCGCCGAGGTTAACCGCCTTTCAAGGCTTGTAACTTCCATGCTGAATCTCTCCAAAATCGAAACCGGCGAGGTTCAATTAAAGCCCAAAACCTTTAATATCGGCGAGCAGGTCTTAAAGGCCATGCTTACCTTTGAAAAGCCCATTTCCGATAAAAGAATCAATGTCACGGGGCTTGACAAAATCGGCAGCGTTTATGTAAACGCCGACGAGGACATGATTTATCAGGTAATATTTAACCTTATAGACAACGCGGTCAAGTTCACCAACGAGGGCGGCACAATCAGCGTTTCGATTTTTGAAAGAAATGACGGAATTGAGCTTTCCGTACGCAATACGGGCAGCTATATTCCGAAAGAGGAAATCGGAAACATTTTTGACAGGTTCTATAAGGTGGACAAGTCCCGAAGCCTTGACGCGAAAAGCGCGGGACTCGGTCTATACATCGTCAAAAGCATTGTTGAAATGCACGGCGGCAATATAAAGGTCACAAGCATTAAAGACCAATATACGGAATTTCTTGTCTTTATTCCAAGCAATAATACTGAGCCTTTAGGCTATAATTAAACTATGCACTTTAATGTTCTTTTAATTTACCCCTGTTTTAATTAAGTCGAAAAAAGGGCTTGCACAAAAAAACTATAAAATTTTTAGCGATTTCACTCATTTCTTTGTCTTTAGATTTATATAGTTTAACACGGTCCTTTTTCAGTTGGGAAGAAATTTGTTTGGAGGCTTATCTATGAATTCGGATGAACTCAGAAACAATGAAAACGAGAACAGCCAAAGAGCTGACGAGAATAATACCGAAAACAACACAAACCCCATAAATCCCTCCAGCGGCTTTATCTACAGCTCGGGAGGAAATTCCGAGCCTCAGCCGCAGAACAATACTCAGAATCAAAGCGGCGGCTATCAGAATAGCAGTGCCCCCAATCAGGGCGGCTATCAAAGGCCCGCGGGCTATCAGGGACATCCCTTCGGTTCTCCCTACTATCAGGGTCAGCCTCAGGGTCAGGGCTCGTCCCAGTACCCATACGGTCAGGGCAGAGGCTATTACGCGCCCCCGACCAAACCGCCCAAGAAATCCAAGGGCAAAACTGTCTTTGGCGTCATTATCGGCATAGTGGTGCTCGCTATCGTTATCTACGGTTTTTATCCCATTTTCACCTCTGTAAGGTCGGAGAATACCACCGCGCCCTCTGAGCAGGCTTCCACAATTGAAGGCGCAAACAGCGCGCCCACCCTTAATTTAAACGACTCTCAAATCCCCAAGACCGATAACCCCGTGGGAGCCAAAGAGCTTTCCGCCACGGAGGTTTACAAGAAGATTAAGGAATCCGCCGTTGGTATCCTTGTCTATGCTTCCGACGGCAGCATCTACACCGAAGGTTCGGGCGTTATAATGGGCGAGGACAGCGAGGGCAAGTATACCTACATTCTCACCTGCGCCCATGTAATAAGCAGCAGGAACAGCATATCTGTCCAGCTCTATGACGGCACCGACTATGTGGCTGAGATTGTGGGCTATGACAAGAGAACTGACATAGGCGTTCTGAGAATCAAGGCTAAGGGTCTTAAAGCCGCTGAATTCGGCAATTCCGAACAGCTTGAGGTTGGTCAAAAAGTTTACGCAATCGGCAACCCCGGCGGCACAGAGTTTGCCGGCTCCTTTACCGACGGCATAATCTCCGCGATTGACCGCCCGATTAACTCCTCCAGCACGGGCTACACAATGATATGCATTCAGCATACAGCCGCAATCAATCCCGGCAACTCCGGCGGTGCCCTTGTAAACTCTCTCGGTCAGGTAATCGGCATCAATTCAATGAAGATTGTTTCCACCGACTATGAGGGTATGGGCTTTGCGGTTCCCAGCAAGATATTCCAGGAGATATTCAACCAGATTGTAAAGAACGGCTATGTTCCCAACAGACCGAAACTGGGCATAAAGTACCTGCCCGCCAGCTCTTATCAGAATCTCAGCATAGTCGTTCAGCTCAAAGAGCTGCCCGCAGGAACGATAGTCATTGAGGAAATCAGCCCCGACAGCAGCCTTTACAACTCAAAGGTTCAGGTCAAAGACCTGATTATCGCCGTCAACGGCAAGCCCCTCAATAAAACCGATGTGCTGCAGAATCTCATTGAACAGTCAAAGGTAGGGGATAAGCTGACTCTCACAATCGTCAGGGTGAACAGGAACTACAGCCTTGAAAAATTCGATGTGACCGTCACCCTTGTGGAGGATAAGGGAGACGCTCAGGCCACCGAAGAAACAACCACATCCTTCTTCTTCCCCTTCGACTAAAAAACAATATCCGCCCTTAGGGGCGGATTTTTTCTGCAAATTTTCCCAATGCCTTGTTGAAACTTATGGGTTTTGTGATATAATTTTTATCAAAGTAAAGACACTTTGTAAACTGCTTTGGGGGAGAAAATGAACAGGTATAACGAATCTTTTCTTGAAGAGATTGCGCCTAATGTTTACAAAATAAACGAGTTTGACTTTGATTTGGTTTTCCTCATTGTCGGCACCGAAAAGGCGATGCTGATAGACTGCGGAACCGGCCTTGCGGATTTAAAGAGCTTTGTCAGAACTATTACGGACAAGCCCCTTCTGGTTGTGGCAACCCACGGTCATACAGACCACATAGGCGGACTTTTGCAGTTTGAGGAGATTTATGTGCATAAGGACGATATGCTCCTCACATGGCTTTCAAAATGGCTCAGAAAGCAGTCCGCGGGCAGGTATCCCCATGTGCTCAAAAGACATAACCTGTCCTTTAAAAACATTCCGAAAAAAGAGTGCAGAACGAAATTCCTGCCCCTTCACGACGGAGATGTTTTCGACCTGGGCGGCAAGACGGTCAGTGTGTTCCACACCCCCGGTCACAGCAAGGGTCATGTGGTGTTAAGACTTGAGGAGGACAAGCTCATTTTCGTGGGCGACAATATTGCCGACGACCTCTGGATGCACATTCCCTTTACCGCCTCTTTGGAGGAGTGGCTTCAGAGCGCGAAGCGCACACTGGAGCTTTCCGACGGCTATGAGGTCTGGTGGAGCCACAAGAGCGGCAGGCTAACAAGACACCATATAGAAAAGAACATAGAGCTGGGCGAAAAAATCCTAAAACAGCACAAAAAGAACGATTTCTTTAAATCGGAAAAAGTATATAAGGATGAGGAATCAGGCTTTAAAATCCGCTACAGAACCGATATGATATTCAGATAATAAATAACAAAACCTCCCGGTTTATTGCCGGGAGGTTTTTAAGTACAATTTCGCAATGAGGTAACTAAGTTTTTAGCCCAAACCTGAACTTTAGCGTTAACTTGCGATCTTATTCGGTCTCTGCTTCTGTTTCCTCAGCAGTCTCTTCAGCGGTGTCAGCTTCTGTTTCCTCAGCAGTCTCTTCAGCGGTGTCAGCTTCTGTAGCTGCCTCTGTGGTATGCTCTTTTGCGCTTGCTGTTGTTGTAGCGTCGTCTGGATTCTTCTTGCATGCTGCGAAGGAGAAGAGGAATGTAGCTACAAGAGCAAGAACTGTGAGCTTAAGGGCATATTTCTTCATAATATGTACTCCTTTCATCAGTGATAAGTTGAGGAAAAATTTGCCTCAACTCGTACAGAATGATAGCACAGTGACATAGAATTGTCAATAAAATCTTGCGATTGTTACAGATTGTTACCAAAAATTTGGCATTTGTTATATAAATTTTATTAGCGCAGGTCCAAGAATATTCGCAGATTTAAAGGCCTGCCCTTTCGGACAGGCCTTTTTGCTTACTGGGTGATTGCTACATATGTACCGTTTTCTATCTTTGCGTACTTGAAGCTCTTGTTGGGCTCGCCATTTTCGTCAAACTTCATCTTGCCGGTGAGACCGTCATACTCAAGGCCAATCATTGCCTGTACGAGTTTTTCATTGTCGATTTCCTCGGAGTCAAGGCCCATCTTCTCAAGAGCCGCCTTGATTACATAGATGCCGTCGTAGCCGTCTGCGGCGAACTGGTCGGGCTCTGCGTCGTAAGCTTCCTTATACTTCTTTACGAAGTTCTGAATTCTCTCGTCGGGGTCTGTTGCGACGAAGGGAGTGAGGTAAATAGCGCCTT
>CZCB01005494.1_pt2 | contig 12181 bp, 10 predicted proteins | sample 591991 | NCBI WGS metagenome assembly CZCB01 (sample SAMEA3556809, study PRJEB10932) | anaerobic digester metagenome | reverse complement strand
AGATATAGAAACAAATACCCCGTTGTTTCCGGAATTTTCAGCGATCTCGAGCAAGACTATCTCGTTCGAGCCAAACAAATGGATGATCAAGCAAAACTTGAAGAGTTAGAGTTCTGAATTACATTTATTGTCCTATTTTTGAAAATGTTATATAGACACTTCTTTAAACGTTTTTTCGATATTGTGATTGCTTCGGTGGGCTTAATTGTTCTGAGTCCGCTGTTTTTAATCCTTTGGATTTGGCTGTCGATTGCCAACAAGGGAGCGGGGGCATTTTTTCTGCAAGAGCGGCCGGGAAAGGACGAAAAGATTTTCAAGGTGATTAAGTTCAAGACGATGAACGACCGGCGGGACGAGAACGGCAATCTGTTGCCCGACAGCGAAAGGTTGACAACGATTGGGCGGTGGATACGTTCGCTATCTTTATTATTAATATTAAACACTTAAAAAAATAACTATGACAAAATTAGAAGATTCTCTCAAATTAAAACGTTGTCCACATTGTTCAGTAGACAATCCGAATCTAGTTACTGTGTATCAAGAATTTACAACTACAGCAGATAATGGTAGCAATCAAAGACATTGGAGAGTATATAAATGTTTACGTTGTGGAGGAATTGTAACTGCATGTTGCTCTCCATACAACAACCGAGAAGTGCAAAATATTTATCCGACACCACAAACCGTAAACGAAGACCTTCCTTTCAAAGTTAAAGAATATTTACAACAGGCTATTGATAGTGTATTTGCTCCTGCCGGTTCAGTTATGTTATGTGCAAATGCAGTAGATGCAATGCTAAAAGAAAAAGGATATATTGAAGGAAGTTTGTATACAAGAATTAATCTTGCTTCTGAAGACGGATTAATAACAAAAGAAATGGCTGCTTGGGCTCACCAAGTTCGTTTGGATGCAAATGATCAAAGGCATTCTGATGTTAATGCCTCACTACCGACAGTTGATGATGCTAAGCAATCAATAGAATTCACTCAGACACTGGCTGAATTCTTATTTGTTTTACCTTCTAAGATTACAAGAGGCATTAATGCAGCAAAAACTTCAACAATCAAGGAAATTAATGAAAAGTGATTTGCTGCTATGAAACTATTAACTCGTGATGATATAGAAATATGGGGAAAACGTTATGAAACTCAGGGAGATTTGCCCTATCTTATATCTAAATTGGTGAGTGAAACAACTCCAAAAGGGACACAGGTAAATTTCCCTTCGGGGAGTGCCGTTAATACAAGTGGATGGGATGGCATCGTATATTGCAATGAAAGTACGCCTTTTGTTCCCGAAGGGTACTCGTTATGGGAATTGAGTTCCCAAACTTCAGGGATAAAAGATAAAGCGGAAAGGGATTATCAGAAACGTGTAGCAAACCCTCTTGGATTTAATCCCAAGGAATCTGTTTTTATTTTTGTCACTCCTGCTTGTTGGGAAAAGAAAAATGAATGGATAAATGACAAGAATAATGAAAATATATGGAAAGAAGTTAGGGTTTACGATTCCCTCAGGCTTGAACAATGGTTTGACATTTCGTTAACTACTTCCAGATGGTTTTCATCTATAATCGGAAAATATCCGGCTGATGGTATGTTAACAGCTGAGGAGTATTGGGAAGAATGGTCAGAGGGCAAAGGCAATTTAAAATTAACCCCCAAAGTAATTGTTGCAGGTAGAAAAAAGGAACAAAAAGATCTATATGAGATTTTGCAAGGCGAGGCAAAATTAACGGCAGTGAAGGCTTCAACGAAGCAAGAAGCGATTGCCTTTATAACAGGCTCTGCAAAACTATTCTCTCCAGCAGATTCCAAAGTATTTTTTTCTAAATCGTTAATAATAAACAATATCGATAATTTCAGAGCAGTTGAAAAAAATAGTGCTGAACCTTTCATCTTAATCTTCAATTCGGAAGATACATCTCCTCTCATAAATGCTGTTAAAAAAGGATATCATGTTTTAGTTCCACTGGGTGGTGATGATGAATTAGACATACAACCATCCATAGTATTACCTCCATTAGACAGAAGAGAACTTATTGAAGCTCTTACAGATAGTGGAGTACAAGAGGAAAAGGCACGGAAGTATTCTTTGGAAACAAGCAGAGACATCACTTTATTAAGGAAGATGTTAGACTTTCCGGAGCAGAAGTTGCCATGGCTAAAGAATTCGGAAATTCGTGAAATCATTCCTGCATTGCTCTTGGGCAAATGGAATGATAAAAAAGATGGAGATATTGAACTGATTGAGAAATTATCAGGGATGAAATATTCTGAATATGAAGGGATACTTTATAAATGGAAAAATTATCAAAATGCACCCATTCAACTAATAGATAATATTTGGAGGCTGACATCACCTTTGAATTCGTGGACAAGTTTATCGCAGTATATTACCGGTAGGGATTTAGATAAATTGGAAGAGTGTTTTAGATTGGCATTTTTTGATGGCAATCCAACTATTGATTCAGATGAAGGAGGCATAATATCTTCTTTTTTGTTTAAAGAAAAAAAGTACTCGGAATGGTCAAGAGCAGGTTTGGCTCAATCATTGATATTGGTTGGGCTGCACGGTAAGGAGTTGAATATGCCATATGCTCAAGCATGGGTTGACGGCATTATTCACGATCTGTTGTACGATGCTAGTGGTGAATTATGGATTTCTGTAAACAAAGAACTTCCCTTAATTGCAGAGGCGTCACCCAAAAGCTTTCTGAAGGCGCTCTCGCATTCTCTTGAAAAAGAGTCACCCGAAATTATGGAAATGTTCAAGGAGGAAAAGGGCCTCTTTGATTCAAATTATCACTATACGGGTTTGTTACGGGCACTTGAGGGTTTGGCATGGTTTCCTGAGTATCTGAATCAGGTAGGATTGATTCTTCTAAAATTAGACAGAATTGTACCCGAATTAAAATTGGTGAACCATCCCATGAATAGTCTGATTAAAATCTTTATCCCATGGCACTATCAGACTCTTTCACCCTTTGAAAATAGAATGGAAATCCTTAAAAATATCACTTTTAAAGAGCCTGAAAGTGGATGGAATTTGTTAATAAAGTTGCTCCCTGATGATCGCACGGTAGTTAGCCATACACACCAAACACGGTGGCGCATTTTTGATTTGAATACAAATTTAAATTATACATACAGAGAGGTTTTTGATACCTATAGTTTCATATTGAATTTGCTTTTTGACCTATTTGATAACAACGAGACAAAATTCAGTATGTTGATTGAGAAATCGATTTCTCTCCCTTATGAAAAAGATCGATTGAAGGTTTATAATTGGGCGGAAAAGAATGTTCAATCAGTATCGCAGAAAGAGTACAAACCATGGCATGCCATTAGAGCGATTTTGCACCGTCATCGGTCGTATCCCGATGCCAAATGGGCACTACCTGAAAATGAACTGAAAAGACTGGATAATTTGTATCATCAACTTGAACCGGATGACGTGATAGAAAAATATAAATGGTTGTTTGATAAATATTCCCCGGATTATCCTGATGGTGATACAGAAACGGATTCAGATGAATCAAATAATAAAAAAGACAGGGATGAAAGAGCCGAAGCAGCATATAAATGGATTAAGGAGCTGGGATTAAATAAGACAATTGGTTTGAGAAAAGTAATAAAAAATGCGGAATTACTGGGTGAAACCTTGGCTGACATTATTGATAAAGAAGAGGATATCTTTGCAATCTGTAAATGCTTGAACGATGATAATGATGATCTTAAATTCATCCAGACTTTCATTCGCCGGAAATTATGTAAAGAGAATTTTGAATGGGTAAAGAGCCTGGTGAATGCGTTACAAACTAATGAATTCAATGCAAAAGCTATATCGAACCTATTGGTATCTGTTTTCTCTACGAGGGAGCTATGGAATTTTGTTGAATGTTTACCTAAAGAGCTGCAAGATGCTTATTGGTTGAATGAACATATTTATTTTAATATTCAATCGACTGAGGATGCAATATACGTAATAGGAAAGCTGAATAATTATCATCGCTATTTTTCTGCCATTGATATTTGCCAGAGAACCATTAAAGATTTACCCACCGACCTGCTTATGGAAACCTTATGGAAAGCGGCGACTGAAGAAGCCAAGGAAACGGTTCACTTTGATAATTATAAATTGGGCAAATTTTTTGATGCGCTCTATCAAAGGGATGATTTGAATATATCGTTCATGAAAAAAATAGAGTGGTGCTATATTCGCTTTTTTGATTCATATTCTGAAAGAAGACCGAAATATCTGGAAGATGAATTAGCTACTAATCCGGAGTTTTTTATCGAAGTAATTAAGTGGATTTATTTCCCGAATGATAGGTATAAATATTACGAAGATAAACAGGGAATTTCTGAAGAAAAGATTAAGATTATTGCTAAACAATCGAAAAGCCTTTTAAACTCCTGGTATAAAATTCCGGGAATGAGGGAAAATGGTTCGATTGATGGGGATCAATTGAAAAATTGGATAGTTGAAGCACGTCGGTTGGCAAAAGAATCTGATAGGCTTGAAGTGACAGATATGGAAATTGGAAGTCTATTGAGTAGATTTCCCGAAGGAAACGAACAATTGTCTCCGGAAGAAATTTTTCGGGTTATTGAGGAAATCAATTCAGAGGATTTAAATAATAATTATTCAGCAGGCCTTTTTAACAAACTTGGAGTCACTGTAAGAGGAGCCTTTGATGGGGGCACCATTGAAAGGGAACGTGCTGACTATTTTGGTAAACTGGCTGACAGATATAGAAACAAATACCCCGTTGTTTCCGGAATTTTCAGCGATCTCGAGCAAGACTATCTTGCTCGTGCCAAACAAATGGATGATCAAGCACAACTTGAAGGGTTAGAGTTCTGAATTACATTTATTGTCCTATTTTTGAAAATGCTTTATAGACACTTGTCAAGTTTCACAAGGTTGTTTATGAAAACTTGGATTTTTAATACTTTTTAAAAGTATAATTTTATTTTTAAATTCAGAAAGATTTTGTTTAAAAATTTCAGGTTTTAACATAAACCATTTTTCAACTACTTGAAAAGGAGTTTTTACGTTTAGTTCTTTTCGCACCCCAACCGCTTGGCAAACCTCCGCGGTGTTTTTCATAGTTTTATTTATAAAAACAACTTCGAACGGAGGTAGGGTGAAACTTCGAACGAAGTTGGGGAAAGGAGCTCGACATCGATAAATAAAAAAACGTAAAACCAAAACTAAATTCGGTTTTACGTTTTTTATGTTGAATTATCCGACGATATCCTACATCATGCCCATGCCTTCATTCATTGGCATTTGCGGAACTTGATCCTTTTCTTTCTTGTCGGTGATCACACATTCCGTTGTTAAGAACATGCCGGCAACAGAAGCTGCATTTTCCAAAGCAACACGGGTTACTTTGGCCGGATCGATCACACCGGTTTCACACAGATTCTCATACTTATCGGTGCGGGCATTGTACCCGAAATCGCCTTTTCCTTCGCGCACCTTCTGTACAACAACAGCGCCTTCTTTTCCGCTATTGAGCACAATTTGACGGAGCGGTTCTTCAATGGCGCGTTTGATGATTTCGATACCGGTTGTTTCATCATCGGTATCGCCCCGCAACCCTTCCAATTTATCGATAGCGCGCAAGTATGCAACACCACCACCGGGAACGGTTCCTTCTTCTACGGCTGCACGTGTTGCCGATAAAGCATCTTCTACGCGATCTTTCTTTTCTTTCATTTCTACTTCGGAAGGAGCACCCACATAAAGAACGGCTACACCACCGGCCAGCTTAGCCAAACGCTCTTGCAATTTTTCGCGGTCATAATCGGACGTTGTTTTTTCGATTTGAGCGCGAATCTGAGCAATTCGGGTTTCAATGGCTTTTTTGTCTCCTGCGCCGTTTACGATGGTTGTAGTATCTTTATCGATAATAACTTTTTCGGCTCTTCCAAGCATGTCAAGAGTTGCACTCTCCAACGTAAGCCCTTTTTCTTCGGAAATTACGGTACCTCCGGTAAGGATGGCAATGTCTTCCAACATTTCTTTACGACGATCGCCAAATCCCGGGGCTTTGACTGCCGCAACCTTCAAGGAACCGCGCAAACGGTTTACAACCAGTGTCGTCAATGCTTCCGATTCTACATCTTCGGCAATAATCAACAACGGTTTTCCTGTCTGGATCTCTTTCTCCAGAATGGGAAGTAAATCTTTAATGGCTGAAATCTTCTCATCGTGGATCAAAATATAAGGATCTTCAAAAACGGTCTCCATATTTTCCGGATCGGTTACGAAATACGGAGAGATATACCCACGATCAAACTGCATTCCTTCAACCACATCAACATAAGTTTCGATACCTTTGGCTTCTTCTATCGTGATCACACCTTCCTTGCCTACTTTTTCCATTGCTTCGGCAACGAGACGACCGATATTTTCATCGCCATTAGCTGAAATTTTAGCCACGTTCTCAATCTTCTTCAGGTCATCTCCAATTTCTATTGCCTGTTCTCTGATGCATTCCACTACTTTGGCAACGGCTTTGTCTATACCGCGTTTCAAATCCATGGGATTTGCTCCTGCCGTAACGTTTTTCAACCCTACGTTGATAATGGATTGTGCCAAAACAATTGCGGTAGTGGTTCCGTCACCGGCATCATCGTTGGTCTTGGAAGCTACTTCCTTCACCAGTTGGGCACCCATATTTTCGAACGGGCATTCCAATTCGATTTCCTTAGCTACCGTTACGCCATCTTTGGTAATCTGAGGTGCACCATATTTTTTGTCGATAATTACATTACGTCCTCGAGGACCTAATGTTACCTTTACTGCATTTGCCAATTGATCCACGCCTTTTCTCAATTCTTCGCGTGCATCCATATCAAATTTAATGTCTTTTGCCATAATAATCTATTTTTTCTAAGTTAATTTGTTATTCGATAATTGCTAAAATGTCAGATTGACGCATAATCAGATACTCTTCGTCGTCGATTTCTATTTCGGTTCCGGCATATTTGCCGTAAAGAACCTTGTCGCCTTCTTTAACGACCATCTCTTCGTCTTTAGTACCTTGACCTACGGCAACAACTTCGCCTTTCAAAGGTTTCTCTTTTGCAGTATCGGGAATAATAATCCCCCCGGCTGTTTTTTCTTCTATCGGGGCCGGTTTCACTAATACTCTGTCTGCTAATGGTTTAACTTTCATATCTATAAAATTTTTTTAATAATTAGAGAATGTTGAATTACTATTTTTACTCTATGTATTTATCGACACCTTTACATTTGCGAATTTTGTGCCAAACATTTTTTCTGCTTGTCATATTGAAATAAAATTAAATTTTCACCCAAACACTGACAAAATTTCAGCTCCCGACACATAAGGTTCTTTCGTTCCGAATAGCATTTTGCTCAATCAAACACGATTCGGGTTATACTTTTTTGTACATTGTATATTGAGTTTGAAAAAACATGCCAAAAAAGTAATCCAAATATTTGGCAAAACCCCGCACTGTCGTAAAAAAAACGTATATTTACAACCGATTATCGATACAAGTTCAACAATGAAACAGGATTTTATCACCGTAAAAATATTTGCCTATCCCGGCGATGTGCCTGTTGTGCAATCCTATATGGCAATGTGCGGAATAGAAACGTATATGAAAAATCTCACGGCAAACAGATTGGCATATACCCTAGGGGGTATAGAAATGCAAGTAAAAACCGAAGATTTCGAACGGGCAAAACAAGCATTGATCGACGGAGGATTTTCGAAACCCGAAGATTTTGAATAGACCACTTTAAAAACACGCTTATGATTGTTGAAAAGTCGCCTTTGCAACGAAAAAATCGAGAATATCGTTACGCTCTCATAGCTCTTGTTCTAATTCTTGGCATTATCTTATTCAAATACGCTCGTCCGTATTTAAGTGGATTTTTGGGAGCCTGTGCCCTATACGTCTTGTTGAAAGGGCAAATGGCCTATTTTTGCGAAAAATTAAAGTTCGGAAGAGGTTTCAGTGCCGCAATTATAGTTCTCGAAACCCTGCTGTTTTTTCTCACACCTTTAACGGGTATTGCATTTTTGGTCATCGATACACTCTCCGGGGTAACAATCAACCCTCAAGAAATTGTTCAATCGATAATCGATTTCGCACAAACAATAGAAGATAAAACCGGTTTCAAAATTTTCACACCCGAAAACCTATCCTATCTCCCTCAAATAGGAAAAATAGGGACCAACATCGTGCAAATACTGGGGGCAAGCCTTTATTCTCTGATAATTAACGCAATCGTTATTCTTTTCGTTTTGTACTATATGTTGTTCAATTACCAAACTTTTGGACGGACCATCAAAGAAATCCTGCCCTTTAAAGAAGAAAACAAGCAGATTTTGGCAGAAGAAACCAAAGCCATTATCCAGGCAAATGCCATAGGCATACCGCTTTTGGCAATTATTCAGGGCATGTTTGCGTATGGAGGTTATTTGTTTTTCGGGGTCAATAATGCACTTTTGTATGCCATTCTGACAGCTTTTGCCACCATATTGCCTATTGTTGGAACCACTATCGTTTGGTTGCCGTTGGGAATCGGCATCATGATTGGCGGCAATTTGATGGGAGGTCTGGGGTTGATCGCATACGGATTCTTGGTTATAAGCACTGTCGATAATGTAATTCGCTTTATACTCCAAAAACAATTGGCCGATATTCATCCTCTCATAACCGTTTTTGGCGTTTTAATAGGAATCCCCATGTTTGGATTCTGGGGGGTTATTTTTGGTCCGCTTCTCCTTTCTCTTTTTATTCTCTTCTTCAATATGTATCGGCACGAATACATTCCGGGCTCCATAGCAGAACCTCGTGTCACTACACGCAATAAAACCCGAGAAATAAAAATTGCGGGATATAAAAAACCCAAAAAAAGAAAATAATGCAAGTAAAAAAGTCCCTGTCGTTACTGATATGTTGTATTTTCTGCTTCACGATTAACGGATGCAAAAAAGGGAAAAACAATGTTCGCACAGCAAAAACAACCCTCAAATCCGATGAAAGTTTGGTGCTCTCGGAAATCGTCCCCAACTATGCAAAAGGATTTCATATCGCACATTTCAACTCGTTTACCCGCGTAACAATATATAATCCGTGGGCAGAAGGGGAAATTTATGCCTTATACAATCTGTATACGAACGACACCATAGCCCTTCCCAAAGAAGGAACGTCTATCAAAATTCCACTTACATCGTTAGTCGTAAACACATTTGCCTATTTCGAATTTCTCGACCAATTGGGCGAACTCGACAAAATCACCGGTACATCGGACGGTTTCAGAATCTACAACCCCAACATACGGGCAGGCATACAAGAAGGACGCATTGCGGATTTGGGAAATCCCTTTAACATGAATATCGAAAAAACGCTCGCACTAAAACCTCAAGCTGTTCTTACATCGGCATACGCTCAACGCGACAATTACAGTGATCGGATAAGTCAAGCCGGCGTACCTGTTATTTATAATTTGGAATGGATGGAAAATTCGCCTCTCGCACGTGCAGAATGGATTAAAATGATTGCGGCTTTTTTCGATAAAGAAGAAATGGCCGACAGCATTTTCAACAACATCGAATGCCGCTATCTTTCACAAAAAGAAAAAACAAAAAATATACGGGGAAAACATACCGTTATGACAGGCGACAACTTTCAGGGCACATGGTATGTACCCGGCGGAAACAGTTTCAATGCAGCTCTTTTTCGCGATGCGGGTCTCGACTATTATTACAAAAAAGACGAGCGAAGCGGCAGCATCGGACTCGACATCGAAACGATGCTTACGCAATTTGGCGATGCCGAATACTGGTTTGGCTGTGCAGCTAAATCATACAAAGAACTGGCAGAAAAAGACCCCAAATACCTACTGTTCAAAGCGGTTAAGGAAAAGCATGTTTTCAATAACGACAACCGGACTACATCCGCCGGGGGAAACGATTATTTCGAGAGCGCCATCGCCTACCCCGACTTATTGTTGTGCGACCTCATCAAGGCGGTATACCCCCATTTATTGCCCCATTACACATTCACCTATATTAAAGAATTGGAATAATGCCTTTTCGAGTGAATCATAAAACAAAGACTTTTGCTTTGTTGGTTGTTACATTGGTTGTCGTATTTATCGTCGATATTTTCACAGGAAACGCTCCCATTTCCATACGAGATGGATGGAATGCTCTTTTCGGTACTTCGGGAAATGCCATTGTCGACGAAATCGTTTTCAATTATCGCCTTCCTAAAGCCATCACGGCCATCCTTGCAGGAGCAGCACTCTCGGTAGCCGGTCTTCTCATGCAAACATTGTTTCGCAATCCGCTGGCAGGCCCCGATGTGCTGGGCGTAAGCGCAGGGGCAGGTCTTGGAGTGGCGCTGTTGATTACGCTTGGCGGATCAACCCTCTACTCCGCCGTGAGTTGGTTGGGAAGCATGGCACAAGTTGCCGCAGCCATCGCAGGAGCCATTCCGGTATTATTGCTCATTCTGGGAGTATCTTCCCGGATCAACGATTCGGTAACCATTTTGGTATTGGGAATGATTTTCGGTTATGTAGCCAATGCCTTAATAACCATACTGCAAAGCTTTGCCGACCCCGATTCGTTAAAAGTTTTCGTCATGTGGACTTTCGGCAGTTTGAGTACGGTTACTTGGAACAAAATGCCGCTATTGGTCGTATTGGTGATGACGGGGATTATTGCCGTGTTTTTTCTACAAAAGCCGCTCAACAGTCTCCTTTTGGGAGAACACTATGCGGCAAGCGTCGGGCTAAACATAAAACAAACACGCCGAATCATCATTACCATTACGGCATTGATAACGGGCACCGTAACAGCCTTCACAGGGCCTATCGCTTTTGTGGGCGTGGTAGTTCCCCATTTTGCCCGGGCACTCTTCGGCACCGTAAATCACAAAATCATTATTCCTGCCACACTCATATCGGGAAGCATCTTAATGGTGACATGCGATATCCTGTCCCAAATTCCGGTATCGAACCAAACACTTCCCATCAATGCTGTCACGGCCGTTTTCGGTGCACCTATGATTATATGGATTGTAGTCAAACGAAAAAGACTATAATCGGTTTCTCCGGGTCATCCGATATACTTTATAGATAACAGCGAATAGCAGCCAACATTGATTTTTGTTCCGGAAACAATTTTGCGCTCTCTTCTCAAGGTTAATTTTCCTGTCAGGATAATTTTTTACCCTCTTTCTTATGTCAATTTTTCTGGTGGAACATTTTTCTGCCCTCATTTCAACTTTGATTTTTGTTCCGAACCACCGTTTTGCCCTAATTTCATTATTATTCTTTAACTAAAACGGCCGTAGTTATTAAATCATGTTATTGATTTTTGATCAAAACGGCGGTTTTGTATGAATTATGTTATTCATATTTAACCACTGCGCCCGTAAGCATTAAAACATGTTATCAAAAAACAGGTAAAACGAGCGTTTATACTCGATTTTAATATCGCAATGAGGGCAAACCGCAGTGTTTGCCGCAGCTTTGTCGTCATTATCCAACCACAACGTTGGTCCTGCCGCAAGCACGTTTCCATAATTAACCGCAACGGCAGTTACGCTGAAAGCACGTTGTCATTATTCGACCTCAACGTTGGTTTCACTACAAACATGTTGCCGATATCCGACCGCAAGGTTGGTCCCCCTGCAAGCACGTTTCCATAATTAACCGCAACGGCAGTCACGCTGAAAGCACGTTGTCATTATTCGACCTCAACGTTGGTTTCACTACAAACATATTGTCGATATCCAACCACAACGGTAGTTCTACCGCAAGCATGTTTGCCGATATCCGACCGCAAGGTTTGCGGGCTTTACATCCCGTTTTCGGAAAGTGCGTCAAACAACTGTCGACATTGCATCGTGGGCTCGGAATCGGGTCGGGACAAACCTTGGCACCCTTCGCGCTATCCGAACGAAAGGCAAAATACCCCAACAAAGACCAAAATACGCCGGCGCAGGAGAACGACCGCATTTTTCGGGTGTACCGAAAAAACGGCCAACGAAACCCGAATAATCACCAACCGAGAGGTGCGATTTTCTTTTTCGTACAACTTTTCATCTCACCAAAAACGGTATTGCCCTCATCATGCGATACATGAAGAAAGGTTTTGGAAATTTCCGTACC
>CZCB01005036.1_pt1 | contig 12189 bp, 13 predicted proteins | sample 591991 | NCBI WGS metagenome assembly CZCB01 (sample SAMEA3556809, study PRJEB10932) | anaerobic digester metagenome | reverse complement strand
TGCTTTACATTTCAACTGTCACCTGTCTCGGCCAGGCCGGATACTGCCATGACTTTACGGGCATCAAGCACTAACAGCTTTCGCAGTAAAGCAAGCATGGCCCCACGTTCCCCTTGCTTCAGGACTGATAAATCGATCAAAACAGGCAGTTTACGTGCTGCTGACAAATGTTCTCTTCTAATTATACATTAAAGACTCAATTTTAGAAATTACAGGGTGTAATCCAGCAGCTGTCACGATGAAGCACCGCGGTCCGCCTGCCTTCCAGGCCTTGATGCTTCACGCTGCAGGTATGGATATCCGGTTAATCGCAGGGGCAATATTGCTGTCCGTACTGCCGGACCATTGCCGTACCTTTATGGTAAAAGCGCAAAAACTGTAGTAATATATAAAAAAGCAGCTTTTGTTTGGCAAGTATCTGAAAATTACTGCCCGGTGAATATAGTTATGTTCATAGGTATTTTGCAGATAGAGCTTTTTATCGGGGAAGCCCAATCGCTCAAGGACAAGAGACGTGTCGTCAGGAGCCTTGTCGAAAAGGTCAGGAACAGGTTCAATGTTGCCGTGGCTGAAACCGGCAGGCTCGATTCCTGGAACTACTGCGGGTTAGGCTTTGCATTCGTCTCAAATGAGGCCGGCCACCTGGACAGCATGATGAACTCTGTAGTCAACTTCATTGAAAGCCAGGGCTCCTGCGAAGTCACGGATATCAGTACCGAGATCATACCTTATGAATAATGAACGGGTTAATAATGAACAGGAATCATACCTTATCATTCCAAGTCATGCTTTTTGTTGGCCGGAAAGACCAGGGATCCGGGATCGTCAGCCGTTTCCGAACCGTTCACCCTTTATCCTCTCAAACACTTTCTTATCGCCAATCTGCGGGACTTCCATGGGATAAGCCCCGGTGAAGCAGGCCAGGCCCAGCCCCATCTCCTTGTGGAAATGCGTCTGGACGCCGTCGGTGGTGGCAATCCCGGCGCTTTCCTGCCCCTGCTCAAAAAGCATCCAGTAATACAGAGCAGCGCACGAGATAAGTGCAGTTTCTGGTTCGTTTTCATTATGGCCGAACGAGTAATTTACACACAAATTAGGACTTGACCACCTGACAAAACAGGGGAACAGCAAATGTTGCGAAAACGTACTGACCAGATAAGCCGGCAGAGCGCTTTGAGCCACAATAAAAGAGATAGTCATGCGACTATCTCCTTCCCATTGTGGAGCCCTCAACCAGGGTCGAACTGGTGACCTCATCCTTACCATGGATGCGCTCTGCCTGCTGAGCTATGAGGGCATGTATAAAATCGTGAGCCGCAGGCGGTGCCCGCCATTACAGCTAAAAACCCGCCTGCAAAATCAATGGAGCGGGTGATGGGAATCGAACCCACGCAGTCAGCTTGGGAAGCTGATATTCTACCATTGAATTACACCCGCATATTTATCCCGACGGGCGAGAACTATTATAGCACATTGCCGGTTAACCTGTCTAGTGGGTATAACCTGAATTTTTTTCCGAATCTACGGTTTTTCCTCCGCGAGGTGCTTTTCCAGCTTGCGCTTCACGCGCTGCAGCGCGTTGTCGATGGACTTGACATGCCTGTTCAGTTCCTGCGCTATCTCCTGGTAAGACCTGCCCTGCAGGTACCTGGACAGGACTTCCCACTCCAGGTTGCTCAGTATCTCGTTCATCTTGAGCTCTATCCCGGCGAACTCCTCCCTGTTGATCATCATCTCCTCGGGGTCGCTTACGTTTTCCTCGTTTATGATGTCCATCAGGGTCCTGTCGGATTCTTCGTCGAATATAGGCTTGTTCAGCGATATGTACGAATTCAGCGGTATGTGTTTCTGCCTGGTGGCCGTTTTTATGGCCGTAATGATCTGGCGCGTTATGCACAGTTCTGCAAATGCCCTGAACGATGAGAGCTTGTCCCCCCTGAAATCCCTGATCGCCTTGTAAAGCCCTATCATACCTTCCTGTATGATGTCCTCCCTGTCGGCGCCGATCAGGAAATACGTCCTGGCCTTGGCACGGACATATTTTTTATATTTGTTTATCAGAAGTTCGAGGGCTGCGTCATTGCCTTCTTTCGCTTCCCTGATGAGTTCCTCATCGACAGCGGAATTGTAGGATGGATGTGTCCTGGCCTGAGCATTCTGCTTCAATGATATGTCCCCCTCGTAAGTAATGCAATACATTATATAAAGAGGCAGAATTTTGCTGGAAATTCATCTTTCCTCATTATACGTTAACGCGGGCTTTTATGTCAAGTGAGCGCTGCCCGTAAAGCTTTTATCCCGGCGCTTTTCGGCAACCCTGACCAATGAGCGTGAGGTATTCCTATTTTACATTATTGGTAAATATTTCTATCAGCATTTCCTTCATATATATTTATCGGCAACTGCCTTGCGATTTTTATCCTTTATTTACCCATCCTGCAAAACTATCGCATTTATTTGCTCAGCCTGTTCCTTTCCTCCCGCTGGCGGACTATCTCGTACAGCACGACAGCACCCGCGACCGCAGCATTGAGCGATGATATCTCTCCTGCCATCGGTATACTGACGGTAAAATCACAGGCTTCCCTTACGAGCCTGCTCATGCCTTCACCCTCGCTGCCTATAACCAGTGCGATGCCGCCGGTGAGGTCATGGTCGAAATAGGGCCTGTCGGCCGCCGCATCGGTTCCAACCACCCATATGTTCTGCTTTTTGAGGTATTCTATCGTCTGCACCAGGTTGGTGACCCGCGCGACAGGCACATATTCTATCGCCCCTGCCGACGCTTTCGATACGGCGGAAGTCAGTCCGATCGCCCGGCGTTTGGGTATGATCACGCCATGGACGCCGGCGGCGTTGGATGTCCTCAGTATGGACCCGAGATTGTTTGGATCGGTGATCTCGTCCAGGATAACGATGAATGGCGGCCGCCCACTGTCGGCTGCCGCTTTGAGTATGTCGTCCACGCTTACATAGTCTTTGGCGGCGGCAAACGCGATTATGCCCTGGTGCGCCCTGGTCTCCGACATCGCATCGAGCCTGGACCTGTCGACTTCCTGTATGACGATATGCTTCTGCTTCGCCAGTGCGATTATGTGCTTTATGGAACCTTCCTTTTCGCCTTTTGAGACAAGGATCCTGTTGATGCTGCGGCCCGACCTCAGTGCCTCGAGTACAGGATTCCTGCCCTCGAGCCTGTCAAGGTTCTCATCGGCCTGCAATTCCCGGACCTTATCGTCGGCCTGCCTTGCAGCATGCTGCCTGGCTTTCTTTACAACCGGTTTTTTGTCTTTTCTCAGGACAGGTTTTTTATCCTTTTTTGCCGTTTTCCCTTTCTGGACTGATGTTTTTTCTTTCTTCAAAGGTGCCATATCCAGCTGCCTTTCTTTATATTCTCGATCATTCGTCAGACATCCGCTGCGGTCCCGGACCTTCGTACCGTTGTATCCCCGGTCCGCTTCCGATTATTTTTGCCCTGTCTTATTATTGCTCAGCCGCGAAACAATAATCGTGAACCGCGGCTGTCATGCCTCTCCGCTTCCGCCGGCTCCACTCTGCTCCACCGCTGTCCGCAGCACTTCCAGGAGCCTTTTGAAATCCTGCTTGATGTAAAGGTATCCCAGGAGGGTCTCAAATCCCGTGGCATACCTGTAATCCGATACATCGGCGTTCTTCGGCGCCGTTCCGGATTTCGCGTTCCTCCCCCTCCTTACTACGTCCTGTTCGGCAGGGTCGAGTTTTTCCAGCAGCTTATGGATGATGTCGGACTGGGCCTTGGCTTTGACAAAGGCCACCGACTGCATGTGCAGCTTGTGTACCGGCGCATTGCCCCTGCTCAGCAGCAGGGTGCGTATATAAAGCTCATATACGGCGTCCCCGACGAACGCCAGTGCCAGCGGAGAATAAGAATTGATGTCGCCGGGCCTGACGGGCAGTTCCCGGCAGATTTTTTCGAAAATCTCTTCGTTCATTGATGTTTCCTCTGTATTTGATTATAGCATAAGTCCGGTTGCCGCCGGTCCGCCCGGGCAACTATTCCGCCGTATCTTCGTCTACGTAGACCAGTACCGGGTTCCTGGCGGCCCTGACCTCGTCCAGCCTTGACGTATAAGCCCTGTGCGGGGCGGTCCTGACCTTTTCGGGGTCCCTTTCGGCTTCATCCGCTATGCTTATCAGCGTGTCGGCGAAAAGATCCAGCGTTTCGAGGCTTTCCGTCTCGGTCGGCTCGATCATCAGCGCCTCGCTTACGATGAGGGGGAAGTATACCGTCGGCGGATGGAAGCCGTAATCCAGCAGCATCTTTGCTATATCGAGGGTACGGACCCCCGTCTCCTTATGCCTGCCGTACGACAGGACGAATTCGTGCATGCAGGTCCGGTCATAGGGCAGGTCGAAATGGCCTTTCAGCCTGTGCATCAGGTAATTGGCGTTGAGCACGGCGTTTTCGGCAACTTTCCTGAGTCCGTCGGGTCCCATCGTCCTGATGTAGGCATAGGCCCTGAGTATCACGCCGAAGTTGCCATAGAAGGACCTCACACGGCCTATCGACAGCGGACGGTCGTAATCGAGCCTGTATTGCTTCCCGTCGTACTCGGCAAGCGGCACAGGCAGGAACGGTTCGAGTTCCTTTTTGACGCCCACCGGGCCGGAGCCTGGCCCGCCGCCTCCATGGGGCGTGCTGAAAGTCTTGTGGAGGTTGAGATGCACGACGTCGAAGCCCATGTCCCCGGGCCTGCAGACACCGATTATGGCGTTGGCGTTGGCGCCGTCGTAATACAGCAGTCCCCCGGCGTCATGCACTATATCGGCGATCTCCTTTATATTCTCATCGAACAGCCCCAGCGTGTTCGGGTTCGTGAGCATAAGTCCTGCCGTATCGGGACCAACGGCGGCTTTCAGTTCTTCCAGGTCTACTCCGCCGCGTTCGTCCGATTTCACCTCGATTATCTCAAAACCTGCCATGGCTGCCGATGCCGGGTTCGTTCCATGGGCGGAGTCAGGGACTATTATCTTGTTGCGGCCCGTATCGCCCCTGTGGGCATGGTACGCCCTGATGACCAGGAGGCCTGCCAGTTCCCCATGGGCCCCCGCTGCCGGCTGCAGTGAGAAGCGGTCCATTCCGGTGATTTCCGAAAGCATCCTGTCCATCTCGTATAATATCCGGATGCATCCCTGGGCAGTTTCGTCGTCCTGTAGCGGATGGACCGCCCTGAAGCCGTCCATGCCCGCTATGTCTTCATTGACCTTGGGGTTGTATTTCATCGTACACGAACCCAGCGGGTAAAACCCGGTGTCGACGCCGTGGTTCATGCGGGACAGTTCCGTGAAATGCCTTATCACGTCTGTTTCGCTGACTTCAGGCAGTTCGGCGTCCTTCTTCCTCCTGTACTTTTCCGGGATGAGAACGTCGCTCCCGCAGGTCTCCACGTCGCACCGGGGAAGACTGTAAGCTGTCCTGCCGGGTTTGCTCATTTCAAATATCAGTTTCGCCATTAGCGTCCACCTCCCGCTGCCGCTTCGACAAACGCGTCGATTTCCTGCCTGGTGCGCTTTTCCGTCACGGCTACGAGCCAGCAATTCTTCATTTCCGGATAATATCGCTCCAGCGCAAGGCCGCCGATCATTCCCCTGTCGCGCAGCCTCCTGTTGATGGTTTCCACCGGTTCGTCCACGGACCTTACGGCAAACTCCCTGAAGAACGGCGCATCGCAGACCTTTTCGAACCTGCCGGTCGCCAGCAGTTTGCTGTAAGCATAATGGGATTTGCTGAGGCAAAGTTCCGCCACCTGCTTCAGTCCCTGTTTGCCCATCACCGAAAGATAAACTGTCGCAGCAAGAGCGTTCAGCGCCTGGTTCGAGCAGATGTTGGAGACCGCCTTCTCCCTCCTGATATGCTGCTCACGTGCCTGCAGCGTAAGCACGAAGCCTCTTCTGCCTTCACTGTCGGTGGTCTGGCCGACTATCCTCCCGGGCATTTTCCTGACCAGTTTTTGCTTTGCTGCCAGAAAACCGAAGTGGGGACCGCCGTAATTGAGCGGGTTCCCGAGAGGCTGCCCTTCCCCGGCAGCGATATCGGCTCCGTATTCTCCGGGAGGCTGCAATATCGCAAGGGATACCGGGTCCACACATGCGACCGTCAATGCTCCATATTCATGTGCAAGTGCGGTCGCCGCTTCCATGTCTTCTATTACGCCAAAGAAATTCGGGCTTTGCAGGATGACGGCAGCCACACCTGCCTCGCCTGACAGCGCGTCCCTAAGTCCATCCAGGTCCGTCATACCTCCCGACAGCCCGACCTCGGCTATTCCTATGCCGGCATGGACCGCGTATGTCCTGAGGACCTCCCTGTACTGGGGATGGACGCCGCGTGAGACCAGCACTTTTTCACGCCCGGTGCTGCGCACGGCCATCAGCGCCGCTTCGGCCACCGCAGTCGCGCCGTCGTACATGGATGCGTTGGAAACGTCCATACCCGTAAGCCGGCAGATCATCGTCTGGTACTCGAATATGGCCTGGAGCGTGCCCTGGCTTATTTCAGGCTGATAAGGCGTGTAAGATGTATAGAATTCGGAACGCGATATCACATGTCCGACCACTGACGGTATGAAATGGTCATATACGCCCGCCCCGAGAAAGCACGGATGGTCAGCGGTATTGACGTTCTCCGAGGCAATGGCCTTCATATGGGAAACCAGTTCCTGCTCATGCATCGCATCCGGCAGGTCCAGGTCCCTGTCCAGCCTGATGTCTTCCGGTATGTCGGAAAACAATTCAGCCACACTGCCGGCGCCGATGGCCGACAGCATCTTTTCCTGGTCCTCCCGGGTGTTCGGGATATACCGGTACATATTATTCCTCCTCGATAAATTTGCTGTTCATTCCTCCCTGGAGCAGAATTCCCTGTATTCCTCCTCATCCATCAGGTCCTCCAGCTCCGACAGATCGTCCGGGTCGATGACCGCGATGTAATTCTCATACGGGTCTTCGTTGAGAAGCTCCGGGGAGTCTGCCAGCGCCTCGTTCACCCCGGACACGGTGCCTGAAACCGGCGAATATATGTCTGATGCGGTCTTGACGGATTCCACCACGCTGATCGGATCTCCGGCCTTCACCTTCTTCCCGGTCTCGGGCAGTTCGACGTACACGATATCACCCAGTGCATTCTGGGCATAATCCGAAATGCCTATATATACCTTGCCACCTTCTTCCCTTGCCCATTCATGCTCCTTTGTGAATTTCATCCCTTCATAGATTTCCATACCGCTCCTCCTCGAAGATAAATTTTGCTTTCCGTATAGTTACAGGCTTGATAAGAACGAACCGGCTGCCGTTTGAACTGTTGCCCGTAAAGCTGCCGCTCCTGAAGCTGTCGTCCGAAAACGATCGTTTTTACTTACAGACTATCTCTTATAAAACGGAAGTTTCACTGTCCTGGCAGCATATTTCCTGTCCCGGACCAGCACTTCCAGGTCCGTCCCTTCCCCGGCGCAGGACACCTCCACCAGCGCGATCCCCATGTTCTTTTTCAGTGTCGGGAAGAACCCTCCGCTGGTCACATGGCCGACTTTCCTCCCGTCGTGGTACACTTCGTAGCCTGTCCTCGGTATCGCCCTGTCGATCATCCCGAACCCGGCCAGCATGTGGCTCATATTGCCTTCCAACTGGCTCACCAGCGCTTCCCTGCCGATGAAATCCCCCTTGCCGGGCTTTACGAACCTGCCGAGCCCCGCCATCACGGGCGATATGGTCTCGGAAAGTTCCTGTCCGTACAGCGGCAGGCCTGCTTCCAGGCGGAGCGTGTCCCTTGCCCCGAGCCCGGCGGGCATGAGCCCGAAAGCTGCTCCTTTATCACAGAGCATATCCCAGAGCTTCAGTGCATCATCAGGCCTGCAGTAAAGTTCGAATCCGTCCTCGCCGGTGTACCCGGTACGGGACAGCATCACTTTTACATCTCCTATCTTTATTTCGTTCACATAACGGTAGAACTTCATGCCGGACAGGACATCCTGCGCATCGGCCGCAGTCGCCAGGCTCCGCAGGATGTTTTCCGCTTCGGGTCCCTGCAGCGCTATCTGCGCATACTCGTCAGAACGGTTTTTTATATCGACATTCCCTTTCCGGTTGTCCTGCAGCCATTGAAAATCCTTGTCCGTATTGGAGGCGTTTACCACCAGTAAAAACGAGTTTTCGCTTTGCTTATAGACAATAAGGTCGTCGACAGTACCCCCGTCGGCGTAACACATGGGCGAATACACCGCTTTCCCCGGCCTTGCTGTGATGTCGTTGGTCAGCATATATTGGAGGAACTCAAAGGCATCACTGCCGCTGACCTCTATCTCTCCCATATGCGATACATCGAACAGCCCGGCCCTGGTCCGGACGTTCTCATGCTCTTTGAGGATGCTGCTGTACTGCACCGGCAGCAGCCAGCCGTAGAAATCGATCATTTTCCCGCCGGCTTTCACATGGGCGTCGTACAGCGGTGTCTTCCTGCATTCGTTTTCCATCGTGCATGTCTCCCATCTCTGTGTTCTGATGTTGTATGTACTTCCTTCCGTCTGACTGTATGCTGTGATCTATACGGTCATACTCCCTGTCATCCATCCGCTCATGATCTATCATAAAATATGTGCCGGATACATCCGTCACACACATGTTTCAGAAACTTTTGCTCCTGAGCCAGCATGCCAGGTCCTCCGCCATCGACCTGACATCACCGGGTGCTTCCGCGGCCGATCCCAGGATCCGGTTTGCCAGTTCTTCTGCGTTGAAGCGCATCCCCTCCATGATCCCCGCAAGGCTTTCGATCCAGGCCGCGTCCATCGCGTCGGAGTAGACGATGGCTTTGCTCACGATGGCGTTACGGAGCATGAAGCCGATCTCGACGCCGCCCCAGGGGAACCTGGTCTCATAAGTCACATCGAAGTCCGGGGCCTCGCCGTAACGCCATGCCCATGACGAGTACTTGCAGTAAAGTTCCTCGAGGGCCTCCCTGCTTTCCCTGTCCTTCCTGAGCTTTTCTTCGACATCCGCCGTGCTCCCGTATTCTTTCCTGAACGCTTCGATGAGAGCCTGCACCATGTCGTCGACCGTAAGACCCGGCTTCAGTTCGGACAGGTTCACGACCCTCGCCCTGACGGATTTGACGCCCTTCGATCTCATTTTTTCCTCGGAAACCTGGAGATATTTTGTCATGTTGTCCAGGTCAGCCGATACCAGGATCGTTCCATGCTGGTTTGCGCCATGTTTCCTGATGCAGAACGCATTGCCTGAAAATTTGCGTCCCTGCGCGACAAGGTCGTTCCTGCCGCTTTTCCCGGCATCTATGCCAAGGCTTCTGACAGCAGATAAAATTACGTTGAAATGGCGCTCGGTATCGAACAGTTCCCTGCCCGTCACAAACGTATAATTGAGGTTTCCCGAATCATGGTATACCGCGCCTCCGCCGGAAAGCCTCCGCGCCAGCCTGCCGCCCTCGCTCTCCAGCAGATCGGTCCTGCATTCCCTCCAGGGGTTCTGGTTTCTCCCTATTACCACGGTGTGTTCATTCTGCCATATGTAAAGTATGCACTGGTCAGGTTTCACCCGTTCCAGCAGGTATTCCTCCACCGCAAGGTTCCACCACGGGTCCTTTGAGCTTGTCCGTATTATGCGGGTTTCACATGCCATTTACGTTCCTCCGTGCCATATCTCGTATTTGGGTTCGACCTGCGAAATACTGTCGGCCTGGCGCTGTTTTTTCAGCAGGCTCCGGGCCTTCGGACCGTCACGCCACAGGTCAGCTGTATATCCGGTTCGCCACGCCTTTTGCCTGTACCGCTTTCGGTCCGTTCCACTTGAAATTATACTTGACCTTCAGAAGGAATTCAATTCATCTGTATACATTCGTCCTGCATGTAACATAATCATCTCTATCCCAATATTATGTAAAAGGAATATCAGGTTAAGGGAGTGCATTCTATGAGGTACCAGGAGGATTTCACGGGCACGAAGGCAGAATTCGCCGATTTCATCAAGAAGGTCGTCCCGGAACTGTTCGCCGGAAGGCTGACAGTCGAAGGGAAAACGATTTCCATACCGTCGGACGTCGAACTGGACTACAAGATCAAGTACGATGAGGACGCAGAAGGCGGATCGGTATCGATCAAGGTATCATGGGAAAACCCGAATCTCGATCTTGAAATCGAAGAAGAGGAAGAATAGACACCTTGACTGATCAGGGGGAGCCGATCCCCCTGATGCAGTTTTAGTGTATTCCGGCACTGATCCGGCCGGGTTTCGCATAAAAAGGAGGTCACAGCCATGCCGCCGCAGGCGCTTGAACCACTGGAGGAAGTTTTGGGGCATTATCCCCTGGCGGTCCTTGATATACGCAATGAATCCTACAAGGAAAAGAAGGGCGTGTGGTGGGTCAGGACAGAGTCGGGGATGAAGATACTGAAAAAGGTATCCAACTCCGAGCAGACCCTGAGATTCACGCTTGACGCCGTAAGGCACCTCAGGAAAAACGGGGTGCTGCTGCCGGAAGTGAACAGGACTTCCGACGGAAATGAATACGTAAACATCGAAGGCACATGCTTCGTCCTTACGGATGCCGTGGAGGGCAGGAACCCGTCATACTCGGTGCCGGAAGAAATGGCCCTGCTCGCTTCCGGGCTTGCAGCTTTCCATCGGGCTTCTGTAGGCTTTAAGCGCTCCTTGGCTACGAACCCAGGGTCCCGCTCGAGAAAGGCATAGAGCGGTTTGTGGGATGGTATAAAAAAATGGTGCCTGGCTGATGCGCCGGGCACCGTTTTTATTATTTCTTCGTCTCCTTCGACAGCTTCCTCCTGAAGTCATCCCATTCTCCTGCCTGGAATGACCACGTCAGGCTTCTTTCTTCATGTACATAAGCGGGAACATAGCCCCTGGTCACCCTGTCGAGGCACCTTTTGGCCATGCTTTCTTCCCATCGGATCTTCTTTGTGACCATTTATATCCACATCCCTTACATAACGATATGATTTACATAATCATTATATTAGGATGTGGTCAAAAAGTTGCCTGTTACTTCTTCCAGGACCACTTCACGCCCTGCGGAGTGTCCTCCAGCACTATGCCCATCCGGTTCAGCCTGTCCCTTATCTCGTCGGCTACTTTCCAGTTCTTTTCCTTCCTGGCCTGCTGCCTCTGCTCGATGAGTGCCATTATTTCGGGGTCAAGTTCGGGCATCTCGTCTTTTTTCACCTTTTCGTCCGCTTTGTCAAGGTCAAGGGCAAAGACCTGGTCCCATTTGAGCAGCAGCCTGTAGAGGTCCTGCGATTTAGTGCCGTACCTGACGACATTCCAGGCAACAGCCATGGCTTTCGGTATGTTCAGGTCATCATTGATCGCCTCACGGAATTCGCTCTCGAATCCCTCTATCACTTCACCGGGTATTTTTGCTCCCGGGTCGGCATTCTTATGAGCAAGCACCCCTTCCAGCATCCTCTCCAGCGCCGTCTGCGCTGCTTGCAGGGCGTCCCACGTGAAATTGAGCTTGCTCCTGTAATTGGCGTTGAGGCACATGTATCTGAAGGCAAGCGGATCGAACCCTTTTGCCTTGAGATCGTCAACGGTGTAGGTGTTGCCCAGGCTCTTGGACATCTTGCCGTTGTCCACCAACAGGAATTCGCCGTGCAGCCAGTAACGTACGGCAGGCCTGCCGAGCAGCGCCTCCGTCTGCGCTATCTCGTTTTCATGGTGCACGGGGATGTGGTCTACGCCGCCGGTATGGATGTCGAACTCGTCACCGAGATATTTCCTCGCCATCGCCGAGCATTCGATGTGCCATCCCGGGTAACCCATGCCCCAGCGGCTGGGCCACTGCATTATATGCTCCTTCGGCGCTTTCTTCCAGAGCGCGAAGTCGGCCGGGTGCTTTTTTTCCAGGTTCACATCGACCCTGGCTCCTGCCTTCTGGCCCTCCAGGTCCAGCCTCGACAGTTTGCCGTATCCCTCGAATTTCATTATGTCGAAATAGATGCCATCGCTCGTTTCATAGCCGTATCCCTTTTCCACGAGCGCCTCGACGAACTCCAGCATCTCCTTTATATGGTCCGTGGCTTTCGGGATGATCTCGGGTTTTTCTATGTTGAGTTCCGCGATATGCTCCATGAATACTTTAGTGTAAAACTCCGCTATCTCCCAGGGTGATTTCTGCGTCTCTTT
>CZCB01006494.1_pt1 | contig 12195 bp, 10 predicted proteins | sample 591991 | NCBI WGS metagenome assembly CZCB01 (sample SAMEA3556809, study PRJEB10932) | anaerobic digester metagenome | reverse complement strand
TTCGAGATTCGGCTTAGTCTCGTGGGCTCGGAGATGTGTATAAGAGACAGGTGTTTCTACAGTGCAATAGGAATCATCTAAGCGGTTTTCTATTACATTAGCATGTTTCTTTATAGCCATAAAATTATTTTTGATATAGTCTTGGCTCATTACTAGACAAAGGTACTTGATCTTTGATAAGTAGTTTTCCTCAAAATCCTCTTTCCAATTAAAGGGAATATAGCAGCCCTCAACTATCAAGTTTTGCTTATTTTCCACTGCTGTTTTTATGATTTCTCTGACTATTGGCCATAGATATTCTATAAGCTCGTCGTCATCCTCTGCTGTTAAGTCCGTATTAGCAGATCGAATCAAGCCCATCTTTAGATGATCAATAGACAAATAAGGATAATGATATCTTTCCATAAGCTTTTGTGCTAGTAGGGTTTTCCCTGTATGTGAAGCACCTGCTATAAGTATAATCATGTTCCCTCCACTACTCCTGTTTGATTTTACCTTTTTAATATTTACTCAAATCTGAAACTAAAGTGTATTCTTCTGTATATATATTTTAACTATCAAGCATACTTAGCCTGAATCTACTTACTAGTTTTATTTGATAATGATTGCTTTTGCCTAATTCGCCATATAATAAATCCAATTATAAAGCCTACAAAAGCTGGAACAAGCCAGCCAAAGCCATAGTCATAACCAGGTAAAAAGCTATCTGCCAGGCTAATCATATAGCTAATAATCGGGCTGGCCTTTATCCCCTCTGGTAATGCATTAAAAAAATCAAACAGGGCAGCTATAAGGGTCAAAAGGCTTGTCCATCTATATATATCAGTCTGCCTCTTTATTACTGGTGCTAATAGGGACAAGATAATCAAGGTAATAGCTAGAGGGTAAAGAAACATAAGAACTGGTATTGACAGCTTTATAATCTTTTCTAGACCAAAATTTGCAATTGCAAAGGAAAAGCTAGTAAATATAACTGCATATTTGTTATAGGAGATTGATCTTGGAAACATCTCACTAAACATTTGAGCACAGGAGGTAATAAGGCCTATTGCTGTCTTTAAGCAGGCTACAGTAACAATAGCTGCTAGCAAGAGCTTGCCCATAAAGCCAAAATAATGGTCACTGACCATAGATAGTATAGCCCCACCGTTGCCTGCCCTGCCTACACTAGCTAGGCTACTAGCACCCATATAGGCTAGTGAGCCATAGATAAGACCCATTCCAAGGGCACATAACAAACCTGACTTGGCTGTTTCTTTTGCAATATTCTTAGGGTTTTTTACACCTAACTTTTCAATATTAGAAATGATAATAATTGCAAAGGCAAGAGAGGCTAAAGCATCCATGGTATTGTATCCATCTAGTATGCCAGTAAATAATGGTCTGTCTACGTAGTTGCCCTGTGCTTCATAGGCACTAACCTGTCCCATTGGCTTTATAAAAGTCGCCAGTAACAAGATTGATAAAAGTACAACAAATAAAGGGGTAAGATATCTTCCAACCCAATCTAGTATCCTAGCAGGCCTTAGTGAATAATAAAGGGTTATTATAAAAAAGACTGCAGAAAATATCAGTAGGCCTAGCCTTATATAGCTATTACTAATAAAGGGGATTAGGCCAACTTCAAAGGCAACTGTTGCTGTCCTAGGGATTGCAAAAAGGGGACCAATCGTTAAATATAAGATACAGGTAAAGAGAATCGAGTATTGTTTGCTTACAGGCCTTGCCATATCAAAGAGACTATCACTTTGTGAAAGGGCTGATGCTATAACCCCCAATATTGGCAGTCCTACACCTGTTATCAAAAATCCTATTGTTGCCTTAAGGCTATTGGCGCCAGCTAGCTGGCCCATATGTACAGGAAATATTATGTTACCTGCACCAAAAAATAATCCAAATAGGAGTGCAGCTATTAATATATTTAATTTAAAAGTAAACTTTTTCTCCATTTTCTTCTGTCCCTTTACCTCTACTTTTACTTTACTATTTATCTTAACCTATTATAAACATATTTGATCAAACTAGTACTTACCTAAGCCTTACTATCCTAACACACAATGCCTATAGAAAAAGTAAACTACAAGACAGGCTATCTATGCTATGTATGCCCCTAGCCTAAATGTCACTTTGAGTCCAGACTCCCTAGTAACGTTAAAGAAAGGTTTCTTCAAACTCTTTATAGGAGGCTCCTTTTATAGATAGCTATGATATCCTCTAGTCCTACTTTTTCTGTGTGGTTCTTTAGCTTTGCTTTATTGGATACAAATGCTCTAGAGTATTCATAGATCTCATCCTCATTTATATCTAGCTTTACATCAATGAGCCTAGTTAAAATAGACTCTAAATCACACAACTTATCAAGTCCTAATAAGGCAAGCATTCTATCAATCTTGGCCTTATCCTTAAAGCTTTTTAAGTATTCCATGGTAAGTACTCCGTTGGCTAGACCATGAGGTAGACCCTTGTAATATGTCAAGGGATATCCCATCCCATGGGGTAAAGATGTGCCTGTCTGGGAGATTTGTATCCCAGCTAAGGTTGAAGCCAGCATAACCCTTTCTCTAAATTCCTGGTCCAAATCTTTATCAAGTAGCTTTTTAAAACAGTATTTAAACAGTTCAAAGCCTTTTTCTCCATAAATGTCTGACATATAGCTACTATTTGTGTTTAAGTAGCCTTCAACTAGGTGGGTAAAGGCATCTATAGCAGTATTTACTGTAATATCATAGGGTAAATCATGTGTATACTTGCTATCTAGAAATGCTAGCTTTGGAAAGACTTTTTGCCCTAAATTTTTCTTTGTCTTTTCTTTGTTTGAGGTGACAATGCTATATTGGGTTACCTCAGATCCTGTCCCTGAAGTAGTTGCAACAGCTATGACTGGAATGCTGTCTAGCTCTCCCTGTTCAAAGATATTGTCCATATTAAGCTCAGGGTTTTTTATAAATACAGCTATAGCTTTGGCAGCATCCATGGCAGACCCTCCGCCAATTCCTATAATGAAATCCACCCTCTTTTGGACTCCCACTTGTCTACCCTTTTCTATGGTTTCAAGGGATGGGTTTTCTTCTACCTCATCAAAGAGAATATGATCTATCACAGTATTGGCAAGTACTTGTTTTATGTCGTCATAAGATCCGTTCTTCTTAGCAGATCTTTTGCCTGTAACCACGAGAGCCCTACTACCAAACTTACTAAAGGCCTCATCATTTTTTAATATAACATCCCTACCAAAATAGATATCAGTAGGCATTGAATAGATAAAAGCCATGACTCTGTCTCCCTTCCTTCTTCTCGCCTCATATACATTATACAACTCTTGTAGCTTGGTTTCTATATTAACCACTACTGAGAACGCTCTAAAGGGTTTTGGCCTACAATAAAGGCACAGTTAGCCTTGTGTAAAAGTAACTAAACCGTTTTCGTGTCTACTTATTAGCATAAGAATAAGCCATTGACCCTTATCCATTAAGTCAATGGCCTGAGTTATTGATACTCTGCTTAGCTGTCTGTATGATTTTCTTTTTTCCTTAGCTTAAGAGATGAAGCTCTAAGGACTGGCACACATAGTTCATATTTGCTGACAAGACAATCACTCCACACTTTAATTATTATTATATAGTACGTCTATTTATTAAATGAGTGACTACTAGCTTTTATCTATATCAGATACTCAGATTTGATCTTAAAAGATTATTGGTTTATTTCTAACTGTATTTAAGCAGTGGTAAAACGGTGAAGAAAGGGGTTTATGATAGGATTGTGATCCTATAGGTTTCAATGAGCTGATATTAAGTGTATATAATCAATAAAAAGATAAAAATTATATTGATGCAATAAAACAGAGGCCTCGTGCATTAACATAATAGAAGGAGCAAGATAGATGGGCATAGATAATCTAAGGCATAAAAATAGAGTCAATAAAAAAACTGATGCTAAGAAGCTTGACCTCTATATCGAGAGAATTGCTAATTATGACAAGGACGCACTTGCAGGCCTCTATCATATGACAAGTGCTTCTGTCTATAGCTTTGCTTTATCGCTTTTAAAGAACATACAGGATGCAGAGGATGTTCTGCACGATACCTATCTACAGGTCTATAAGACTGCAGCTAGCTACAAGAACATGAACAAGCCCCTAGCCTGGATACTCACAATTGCCCGCAATTTAAGCCTAATGAAGCTACGTAATAGAAAAAAGATAGTAGATTCAAAGCCACAGGACTGGAACAGTGCCTTTGAAGCCATACCATCTGTTACAGCTGAAGACAGGCTAGTGCTTGTTTCATGTATGGACAAGCTAACCGATGAGGAAAGACAGATTATCATGCTCCATACAGTCTCAGGCTACAAGCATAGAGAAGTGGCAGGCTTTTTAAAAATCCCCCTGTCCACTGCTCTTTCAAAATACCATAGGGCAATTAAAAAATTAAGAATACTTCTATCGGAGGAGAATTGAAGTGCACAATAAAGATATTGAAAATAAAGTCAAAACAGCAGTTCAGCATAGTGTTCCTGACATTCTTGATTCTATTCTCTCTGATTGTGAAGGATTAGAAGGAGAAATGTTAAGGATGAACACACAAACAAGTAAAAAGAGTAAAAATATGAGCTGGATTAAGCCCCTTGCTACAATTGCAGCAGTATTCGTCTTGCTCTTTGTAGGGCTTACAAGCTATTTAAATATGGCCATTGATTCAATTATATCATTTGATATAAACCCAAGCATTGAGTTAATGGTTAACAGAAAAGAAAAAGTAATAAGGGTAAAAGCCCTAAACGAAGATGGGGAAAAAGTTATTGGTAATATGAATTTTAAGAACACAGATCTAGATATTGCAGTAAATGCCTTGATTGGCTCTATGTTAACCAATGGATATATTGATGATATGCAAAACTCTATACTAATAAGTGTGGAAAATAGCAACAAGGATAAAAGTACTAGCTTGCAGGCCAGGCTAGAAGGAGAAGTTTCAAGGCTGCTAGATGCTAGCAATGTAGACGGCGCAGTCTTAAGCCAATCAATAGTTGAAGATAAGGACATAGAGGATCTTGCAAAGGAAAATATGATTACAAAAGGAAAGGCACAGCTTGTCCTGCAGCTGGTCGAAAAACATGAGGGATATGACTTTGAAGAACTCGCCAAGCTGTCTGTTAACGATCTAAACCTTTTAGTCGAATCTAAAAAGCTAGATATTGAGAACTCATCTAAGGTTGGTAAAGCCAGTGACAGGGCCTATATAGGCACAGATAAGGCTATTAGCATAGCAGTAAACCACGTTGGTGCCAAAGGGTCTGATATTAAAGATCTAGAGATAGAGCTTGAATACGATGATGGAAGATTTATCTACGAGATGGAGTTTTACTTAGATGGCATAGAGTACGAGTTTGATATCCATGCAATTAGTGGTGAGATACTGTCCTTTGAAAAAGACAGGGATGATAACTATAAAGATACTGTATCAAAGGAAAGCCCAAGGCCTACATCTGCTCCGACAAACAAGCCAACAGAAAAACCATCGCCTACTTCTGCACCGACAAGCAAAGCAACTGAGAAAGCTTCCCCTACTCCTACTACAAGACCTAAGGCAAGCCAGAAACCTGTCGATCCTACTAAAGAAGCAGTCGAGGCAACTGCTAGCCCAAAGACAGATAATCTAATGTCAGCAGCAGCTGCTAGAAAGGCTGTTATGGATAGGTTCGGTGGTATAGTACAAAAAATTGAATATAACTATGATAGTAAAAATCCCTTGTATAAAGGCGAGGCCTTAAAGGATGGATATGAAGTTGATTTTGAACTAAATGCTAGAAGCAAGGAATTTAAGAAATGGGATGTAGAAAACGATGACGAATGGGATGAGTTTGCTCATGCCCTCGAAAAAATGATCACCATGGATGAAGCAGCCGCAATAGTAATAGCTAGGTCAGGAATGTCAAATACCTTTATCCAGAAGATTGAGTTCGATTGGGATGACGAAAAACCCTTATATAAAGGAGAAGCCTTTAATAAGGATAAAAAATTCAGCTTTGAAATCCATGCTTACAAGGGTAAGGGCTTTTATAAGTGGGACGTAGACAATGATGATGATACATGGGAAGAAAAGTTCTATAACATTAGATAAATTTAAGCTAGCTAAGTAAACTGATATAAAGCAGGAAACTATAAAAATGGGGATAGGCTAATAAGCTATCCCCATTACTTTTTTTATATTATAGCTTTGGATACTGGATATTGCAAAGGGCCTCACTTAATTTAAACAACCTATCTGCATTTTCTTTGGTAACCTGTCTACTATACTTTTCTTCCTTGCATAGATAGTAATAAAGTCCCTGAGCTGGTCTTTCCTCTTCACACAAGTAAGCATAGGTTTTTGCAGGTAGTGTAGGCGGTACACCAAATCTTTTACGGATCATCCATATGTAATTTACTAATTTCCCTGTTTCCTTGTTACCTATATCAGTGTGAACCAACCCTGGGTCTACCACATAGGCACTGATGCCAGATTTTTCATACCGATCGTTTAAAGCCTTTGCAAATAAGAGATTACAAAGCTTTGACTGCTTATAGGCAGTGAGAGGATTATAGTTTTTACTTAGCATTACATCCTTCCACCGTATCCTAATACCCTTGTGGGATTTACTACCAGTCATTATTACTCGTCCCTTTGCCTTTACTAGAGCAGGTAGTAGCTTGTATGTAAGTAAAAAACCAGCTAGGTGGTTGACTGCAAATTGTTGTTCATAGCCCTCCTCTGTAGTCATATAATGGCTACGTACACAGCCCGCATTATTTATTAGAGCATAGAGCTGTCCATTAGACTCTCTTTCAAGGTATAGGTTAAGTTCCTCAGCTAGTTTTATTACTTGTCCTTGGTTCATAAGGTCAGCTAGAAAAAAGGTGATTTTTGCATCTGGGTTCTCGGAAAGTATCCTTTCTTTAGCCCTATTGCATTTTATGCTACTGCGGCCTATCCCTAGGACATTGTATCCCCTATTTGCTAATATTTTTGCTGTTTCCAAACCGATTCCGGACGAAGCACCAGTAATCACTATAGTCCTCATCTTTGCCCCCTACTAATCCATAAATAAACTAGCCCATTTGTCCAATCTATCTAGTAGCTATTTTCCTCTGTCCCTTTAAAGTATATAAAAAAAGAATTCTACAAAAGTACATCTAGCAAATCTTTAAAGTCTTTAACCACAATTTCCTTTTCCCAAAATCTAAAAAGATAAGATTTAATCATTCTCTAGAATGGGCTATTCTAGATGCAGCTGCACTGGCTAGGCCAGCTACTATATCATCTAAGAAAGTGTTTACCCCATTTGCCTTCCCTTCGTCTAGAGCCTTTATTATACCTATTTTTTTCTTGTCTAAATAACCAAAATTGGTTAGGCCTATAGTCCCATATACATTGACTATTGAAAGTGGTATAACCTCATCTATGCCATATAGACCGTCATCTGATTCTACAATACTTTGTAATGGTTGGGGCAGAAGTCTTTTCTCAGCTAGTTCATCTAAGGCTATACTAGTTAAAACAGCATGACATACTTCTCTTTTTCTCAATACATGCTCTAGGTTAGTAATGCACTCCTCAATTGTAAGATCAGGTAAATATTCCTTTTGTAGCTCCATTACTATCAGTGCTATATCCTCTAGTGTTACTCCCCTTTCCTTTAATTTTTCTATTGCAATATCCCGTAATTCATACTCTTTCATGTTTCTCTTTCTCCTCTCTTTTCCTATGAGTCTGTTGGCTCCTCCATTTTATATACCTTCTATATGTTAACACGTTTCCAAAATGTAGGGGCAAATAGTAATAGTATTGGATAAATTTCTAGTCTACCAATAATCATACACAATGTTAATACTGCCTTACTGATCAAGGAAAAGTCAGCAAAATTACCTGCTGGGCCAACTATTCCTAATCCTGGGCCAATGTTACTCAAGCATGCAACAACCGCTGTTGAAGAGGATAGCAAATCTTTGTTATCCAATAAAACAAAAGCTATGGATATAGTAAATACAGCGATATATGCAAAGAAAAAGGTCAAAACTCCAGAAAGTATCTCTTCGTCCACAATTCTCCCATTTATCTTAACCGTTTGGACTGATCTAGGGTGAATAATCTTTATTACTTCTCTCTTTACTATTTTAAATAATAGTAAAATTCGTATACATTTCAATCCACCTGCAGTAGAGCCAGCACTTGCACCCATAAACATCAATATAACAAGTAAACCTTGGCTAAATGTAGGCCAAAGGGTAAAGTCAGCTGTAGCATAACCAGTTGTTGTGATGACCGAGCTGACTTGAAAAGAGGTATACCTTATTGACTCACCTATAGATTGGAAAACCGAACCATAGGTATTTATAACAATTAGTAAACTAGCTACCAGTACTGTACCCAAAAAAAACCTTAATTCTTCATCTCTGAAAAGAGACTTCATATTGCCCTTTAGCAAGGCATAATACAAGGAAAAATTGATACCGAAAAGTAACATAAATACGGTTATTACTGTTTCTATATAAACGCTTCCATATGCACCTACACTAGCATTTCTGCTAGAAAAACCACCTGTACTAGCAGTACCAAAGGCATGTATAAGAGAATCATATAAAGGCATTCCTCCCGCTAGTAGGAATATGACTTGTACAGCAGTCATGACAATATAAATAATATATAGTATTTTGGCTGTTTCCTTAATCTTGGGTACAAATTTCCCAGGTGCTGGTCCTGGAGATTCAGCCTTCATAATATGAAGGGTGCTAGCCTTTACAGAAGGTAAAATGGCTATCATCATAACTAGAACACCCATACCACCCATCCAGTGGGCAGAGCTTCTCCAAAATACAATCCCTTTAGGGATTCCTTCTATTTCCCTTATAATACTCGCGCCTGTAGTGCTAAATGCTGAGGCAGATTCAAATAGGGCATCTATCACAGATGGAACTGCTCCACTTATAAGAAAGGGTAAGGCTCCGAATAAGGAAACTAATAACCAGCCTAATGCTACAATTGCAAAGCCATCCCTTGCATAGATAGTAGTCGTTTCTGTTTTAACGCTGCGTAATCCTAGTCCCAATAATAACAAAATTGCAATAGTAAGCAGAAAAGAACTAGTATCACCCTGGCAATAAATGGTTGACACTAAAAGAGAGGGAACCATACAAACAGCTTCTATGCAAAGTACACTTCCTAAACTTTTCAAGATCATTTTATGGTTCATCTGTTATTCTCCCAATTAATGATATTATCTATGTCAGTTACTATCTCATCCTTAGTGATCAGGATTACATTGTCTCCTGCCTTAATCACATCATTACCATGAGGAATTATTATCGAGTTTTTTCTAACTATAGCTGCAAGTAATATACCTTTTTTAATGTTTAGCTTCTTTATTGGAATATTTAGATATTTAGCTGAATTTCCAGCAGTTAATTCAATGGCTTCTGCATGACCTCCAACAATTCGGTATAGGGCATTTATGGGGTTACCCATAGCATTTTGCAGTCCTCTAACATATCTTAGTATATAATTTACTGTAATAAGTTGTGGACTTATTACACTATCGATGCCTAGGCTCTTGATTATATCTGAATGATTAAGCTTGTTGACTTTTGCTATAATTTTGCCTACACTGTGGTGTTTCGCTAATAAAGCTGATATAAGATTGTCTTCATCTCGACCTGTGATAGCTACAAAGGCACCCATGTCACTAAAATTTTCAGAAATTAATAATTCTTCATCGGAACCATCTCCGCAAATAACTAAAGCATGGGGTACTAGTTCAGTTAATTCCATACACCTAGCGCGATCAATCTCTATAATTTTCACCTTGATATTCATGTCTTCCAGATATTTTGTTAGATAGTATGCAACTCGCCCACCACCCATAACCATGACACTACTAATTTTTTGGATGTAAATGCCTATACGGGTGCAAAAGTCGTAGACCCTTGATGGCTGCCCAATAATATATATAGAATCATTCTCTTTGATCATAAATTCACCATTAGGGATTATAACTTCATCTCCACGGTGTACTGCACCTATTAGGACAGATGAAGGAAATCTATGGGATATATCCTTTAAATACATATCAGCTATTGCCATACTATTGGTTACATTGATCTCCACCATTTCAACCCGTCCCTTGGCAAAGATCTCAACGTTAGTGGCAGGGGGGAATTTTATACACCATTTCAACCCGTCCCTTGGCAAAGATCTCAACGTTAGTGGCAGGTGGAAATTTTATAAGGCGGGTTATTTCACTTCCTGCAGCCTGTTCGGGGTTAATAACCATATCTAAGCCCAGCTCTTTTTTCAAAAGCGAAAGCTCACTGGCATATTCAGGATCTCTTATTCTAGCGATTGTATGCTCTACACCAAGCATTTTTGCGGTAAGACAGCATACCATATTCATTTCATCGCTAGTAGTCGCAGCAATAATTAAGTCACTACGGTCCACACCAGCTTCCATAAGTATTTTTGTGCTGACACCATTCCCCTTGATACACATTACGTCTAGGTTTTCTTCGGCCTTTCTTAATGCTTCTGAGTCTTTGTCAATAATGGTTACATTATGATTTTCTCTTGAAAGATTTTCAGCCAAGCTATAGCCTACTTTACCGTCACCGATAATAATAATATTCATAATTCCTCCTGTTAAAAGCCCTTGTACCATTTATGATTGGTTCTTATATTAAACTCATTAGGCAATCTGATTTATCTTTTTAACTATATAGGTGGTAGTCAACTATATATCCATAGTTCATACCTACATTGAACAAAAACTGTAGTAAGTTATATAAATAATATTCTGCTCTTGTACTTAAAGATATCATCAGATAGCAAACTATAACTTATAAGTTTATACAATATACTTTACCACCAAAAAATAAAAAAATAAAGGGTAATTACAGATATTAACATGTCGATTTGTCAGGCTGTAATCCTATTACTTCTTAAATATTCTAATTCACTCTTTAACTCTTCTAAACGTGAAATAGATACTATAGTAGCTCTGTCTCCATGTGCTATGATTTCTTTTATTAACCCCTCTTTCATTTTCTACCTCCATTGATATTGGCCTATAACTTATTTCTTTGTAACTTTGAAATGGTCCAAATTATTCTCCTATGGATTTAGATTATAATAATTATCCCTTTCTCATTTGATAGGCAGTTATTATTGTATCGCTATATGAGTTCACAGTTATCCTCACACCATCTAGCTCACATTACCAGTTCTTGCCCTTCCTATATATCTTGCACTTACAGTTTTTAATCTTTTCCTTACAAGACTCAATAAGGTCATATCCACCTAACTTAAGATTCCGTTTTATTCTAGCTACCCCCAAAAAGGTTGAAAGTAAAGTTTATAAATCTTATTATTGTTAAATAATGCCAATAGTATATCAGTTATAAACCTGCGGTACAATCCCTTTCTTTCAAGTACCGCAGGTTCTATAATAATGTCATATGAGTTTATCAAAGTTTATTCTGTCCTTAATATATATAGTAAAGGTCGACTACTACTTAATATGTTCTTGCTGTAGCATTATAACTAGAAGCTATCACCCTCTAGCATTTCTCATAGGGCGTTTCCACAATTACCACAAAACTTATTGCTAGGCATTATGCTATTTCCACATTTGCTACAAAAATTGCCTTTTGAAAATAACTGATAAGTCGATGGTAGATCGGTTTCTACACTAGAGTCTGATATAAACAACCAGTCTATATCATTGTTGTAGTCACAATAGCCAATTGCTCCAGAGGCAGATACTACATAATAGCAGTCCTCATCGATGGGATCTTCACTGTCACTTGTCTGTGCAAGTGTTAATAAACCTTTTACATCGTATCTTTCACTTGAATAGACAAAGCGCCAGTCCGTAGCTAGGCTTTTAGCAAGCTCTGCGGCCTCTAGTAAACTAGTAAATCTCATCATTATAAACTCCTCCTTATTAAATAATTGCATTTTGAGCTGATTACAGATGTCATTAAAGTCTTTGGGCTGATTACTATTGTCATTGTGGTTATTGTGCTTGTCCCAGTACACACACTTTTTTACTATGCTAATTTAGGTCTGCCCCAGCCTACAGCAAACAGGTATAGGATGGTCAAAAGGTAAAGTGGTGGCAAGGTAAGGACGGCATAAGTTATAAGTGGTACTATCAAAAGTACTC
>CZCB01016532.1_pt1 | contig 12196 bp, 12 predicted proteins | sample 591991 | NCBI WGS metagenome assembly CZCB01 (sample SAMEA3556809, study PRJEB10932) | anaerobic digester metagenome | reverse complement strand
CAGGGACAAGGTGGCCAATTCCCTATCATCCGCCGCATACCAGGTCTGGCCCAGCCCACGGCAGCATGCCTGGATCTTCGGTGGACCGCCGATGCCAACAACGGGAAAGCCGGCCTTGGCCGCCAAGATCAGCCCATGCAAGCGGGAAGAAGCCACCAAGCCAACACCAGCCAAAGCCGCAACAAACTCCTGGAGATCACGGACAAGCCCATGATAAAACCGGGGGCATGCCCGTTTCAGGAAGGGTTCATCACTTGGCGCTAAGGCTACGGCTTTCACGGCTAATCCCTGGGCCAGGGCGGCCTGAGCCAGCCTTTGCAGGGCAGGGAACTCCGGCTGGCGCAGGATGAGCAAGAGCCCATCGCCTGTAGCCGGAGCCGGGGGGAGCACCAGGTCCCAAAGGGGATCAACACCCCGGTATAGCCTGGACGGCTCTAACCCCATAGCCCGAAAGGCACACCAGGACTCGTCATCACGAGCCTCCACCAGATCCACACGGGCCAGGACCCAACGGGCCAAGGCCACATCCAACCTGCCGACAAGCGGGCCAAAGCCTTGCCCCAGCAATACGACCCGGGCCCCCCGCCCCCGGGCTAACTTTAATAAGGAAAGGTAATAGTAAAGGCTCCGGCGGCTGGTGGCATTCTGCAGGAGATTACCGCCACCGGCCACCCACAAATCCCCCGGGCGGGTAGACCAGGCCAACTGCGGCAAGTGCCAACGGTTGCCCGGCCGCTCCCCCGCCAGCAAGGGCTGGCAAAAGGCCGGTCCCACCAGCAGCCTCCGCTCCAATCCGGGAAAGAGCTCAGCCAACAGCGTCCGGTAATAGTCGGCCATCAGTTCATCGCCCAGGTTGCCGTAGCCGTAATAGCCAAACAAAAAGATCTGCGGGCTCACCCCGGAGTAACCTCCCCCGGGCCGAAACAATAACCTTCCGCCAACCAGAACAAGGCGGTCAACAACGGTGTGGCCCAGACATAATCAACAACCCCGTAGAGCAGCTGTCCCCCCATCAGCGCCAGAAAGCCCGCCATCTTCGGTGCAGTAAGCTTCCTTCCCTGCCTGAACCAGCTAAGCAATAGGTACACAAAGACGGCCAGCCCCACCACTCCTTGCTCCACCATAATCTGGAGGATAATGTTGTGACAATGAGCGGCCACCACCGCCCCGGCCTGGTGCGGATAATACGCCAAAAATCCTCCCGCCCCCGTCCCCAGGGGATACTTTAAAAAAAGCCCCAAAGCGCCACGATAGATCCGCAACCGGTGGCTTAGGGTCCCGCCCCACGGATGATTGAGCAAAACCGGGGCCAGAACCCCGCCCAAAGCAACAAGGGTCAAAAGCTCCCGGCGGCGCAAGCGCTGGAGGCATAAGCTGAAGAGAACCATTGTGCCAACAGCCGCCAGCCAGGCCCCGTGGGAAAAGGTTAAGGCCAAAACAAGACTGTGCAAAAGCAGGGAACCGGTGGCAAGCCCGCGGCGGAGCAATCGTTCTTCCCTTAAAAGCAGCCCGGCCTCCAAAGGCAACAACACCAGGAGAAAGCCGGCGAATAGGTTGGGATTGCCAAAGCTGCCGGTGATCCGGGTCGGCAATAGCCACCGTTCGGCGGCGGAGAGCCAAGCCCAGGGAGCCGGCTTGGCCGCCCACCATTGGGCTAAGCCCAACAAGGCAATGGGCCAGCCACAACCCACCAAAACCCAGCAAACATCAGTTTTGGCTTCCCGAAAAAAACTGCCGAGTAAATTTCCGCCGACAGCGGGGAATATTCCCTCAAGTAAAAGCAACACCTTCCCGGTGCAGGAAGGTGTGAGCAAGAACGATAAGGCATTAGTCGCCAACCACAGGGTCAGTGCCCTGCTAACACCCGGGGCCACCAAAGCCAAAGGCAACACAGCCGGCAAAAAAGGCCTGTATTCATGGGGAAAAGCCACCGCCGCCAACAACAGCAGGACAGCCAAGCCCTCCGCCGGGCGGNNNNCAACAGCAGGACAGCCAAGCCCTCCGCCGGGCGGTATGGCCGGTGCAGCGCAGCCCACCCACGAGTCCGCTCCAGCAAGGTCCGGACGTCCTGCCACCGGGAAAGCGCAAAGGAACCACCGGTCATCTGTGCTTATGGGGAGAGATGATCCTTTTGAACCCTCACCGCCAGGATTTGTCCGGCAAATTCGGCATACAGCGTATGGAAAACGCCCTCTTGTCCCGCACGCACCGGCACCCGGCCAAAGTAAATACCCCGGTTTTTCTTGACCATAGCCTCCCGTCGTACCACCAAGGTCAGATCCTTGCGGTCGGGTGAAGGAATCGTGACAATCTTATTGCCCTGAACATGCTTCTCCTGGTGGGGAACGACGCGTTTTTCCACTATTTTCCCCAAGTACACCCCGGTTTTGGCCTCTTTAACCCATTGACCGGGTTGGGCGCTGTCGGTCAGCCGGGCGGGAAGGTTCGGCACAAAGATTTCAACATGAACGGGGACCCGGGAACTCCCCCACGACATCGGCCATAAAGAAACAGCCATTTTTGCCAGGACAACGATACTGGTCAGGATCAACACCAGATCCAGCCAATGGATTTTCCCGAAAAGCCTCCCCTGTTCATCAAGCCAGCGCATGCTCTCACCCCTTAAATTCTTTTCCCAGTATACCATTTTGGGAAAATCTAGGCAAGCGCTGGCCCCCTCCCCTTAACCTCCTTTTTTATTTTTACTGGATAACCTTCTGACGTTCTCCGCTTTCAACCTCCACCGCCCAGAGCCCCAGCTTATCCGCTTCAGCCTCTTCGCTGAAACGGTTAACCCTGATCAGCAGGGTTTTACCGTCACTCTCCCAACGGCTGATGTTCAGATGATAGCGGTCGGGGGGAAAAGCCGTGCTAAAACCTAGGTCCATCAGGCGTTTGTCCTGCACCTCGTAGACACGGATCCTGGTCGAGCCGGTGGGAGCCGCTTCTTCCACGGCCAGAAAGGCGCCATCGGGGGAATAAACCAGCAAGCGGGCTTGGGCTTCAAAGAGCAGATCCAAAACGGTAAAGGCTCCTTTGCCGTCAGTGGGCACTACCCCCACCAAGCCATGGGTCCCCCAGGTGCCAAAGGCCACTTCTTTATTATCCGGCCTGATGGCCAAGGTGGCGAAGCCTTCCCGCCCGGTCCCATACTTTTCGCCCTCGGCGCCGATGGGGGAGAATTCTGCCGGCAAATCCTTCAGTTGCAACAACCGGGAGGTCTTATTCTTCTCATCCTGCCAAACCAGTCCTCCTTCCTCCACCCGCAGGGACGACCGGCCCAAAAAACGTGTGGACGAAATACGGTATTCGCCCCCCTCACTGCGGACAATCAAGTCCTCCCGGACATTCTCCGCCGCTGGGCGGTTGGTGTAGCTGGACTGAATGGTTCTCCGCCGCTGGGCGGTTGGTGTAGCTGGACTGAATGGCAACGGAGAAGCCAAATTCCCCGGTTGTCACCTGGGACTCGGAGGAGATTTTGTACCCGAGCAGCGGCGCCTCGGCGGAACCGGTCAGCGTAAGGCCGGAACGTCCTTGGAAATCCCCCTCTGCCTCATCGGTCATATACTCCTCCAACTCATCTTCCCCGGCACCGGCGATGCGGGCATCAAGAAAAGAGCGCACAAGTTCCCTGGCCTCTTCCAAATTACCGGTCTCCCGGGCAGACTCATTTTGTTTATTTGAGCGCAACGGCGTCAAAGGATCACAGTCCGCACCCATCAGGGTCAAGGATATCAGCAAAAAGCCAAAACAAAACAGGCCCGTCTTCAGTCTCTGCATCATACCACCTCCAGCCATAGCGTGTCACAAGACCAGCCGGGCAATACCTGTCAGAATCTGCAGCAGGAAACAAAAACCTAATTCTCCCCAGCCCTTGGCAGGAAAAAAGCCGGGCTTTCGCCCGGCCTAAAGCCTTGCTTCTCTGGAAAAATTAGCTTATCCTGGATTTCACCCAAAGGTCGGGTTCGTTATAGAGATCGTAGTAGGCTCCTTTGTTCGCCCCGTCCAAGACTTTAACCCGCAATTCTTTTTGGGTCACATTGACCACAACAACACTTTCCCTGGTATTTAACCGCAACACACTGCCAACGGGATAGATGGCCACGGCTTTGCAAAAACTATTAATCACTGCCGGGCTGTACTTTACAGGCGCCTCATTGGCCAGGCGCTCAATAGCCTCATGGTTCATCAGCGCACCCCGGTAGACCCGCTCAGTGGTCATCGCATCGTAGGAGTCAGCTACAGCCACAATCTTGGCAAAACGGTGGATCTCTGGGGAACTCAACCCCCGCGGATAACCGGTCCCGTCTTCCCGTTCATGGTGCTGGTAGGCCACATGGGCTGAGACGACACTAATATTTACTTTGGAGCGCAACGCATCAAAACCATAGCGGGCATGTTCACGGATGATGGAGAACTCCTCCGGGGATAGTTCGCGCGGTTTGTTCAGAATCTCAGAATCAATAAAGACCTTGCCGACATCGTGCAGGATGGCGCCGATGGCTAAGTCCCGGAGATCATAGCGGTTTAAACCAATAGTTTTGCCGGTCAACACCGCGAGGATGCAGACATTGACAGAATGGGCATAGGTATAGTTGTCGTGGGTTTTTAGATCCACAACATTGTAAACCACATCGTTATTACTGAGAATCTGATCCACAATGTCGTCAACAACCCGCTGGATAGTTCCCATCTGAATCGGGTTGTTCTGACGGGCGGCACTGATGGCCTCTTTGATCACAATACGGGCATGAACTCTGGTTTCTTCCTTGATGGGCTCAACAAACTTCAGATCTTCCTCCGTATCATCAGCTTCCATGATGTAAAGGTGGGTATAGTTTAAGGCCCGCAACCGATCAATGTATGAAGATTTCAACCTTAAACCGCAGGACAATAGAACCTTGCCATCTTCCTCCCGGTAGATGGTCTTGCCCAGCCGCATTCCTTCTGTTACATGTTCGATAGGCAGATAACGCATCTTCTCCTCCAGCCAGTCCACGATAATATATTAATGCAATGTATTTAATCGGTTAACTAAATGCAGAAGTTAAGATTTTTTAACGACCATGCCTTTGGAATTTTTACTCTTTAATCAGCCCGAGGGCTTTCCCTTAACCCGCAATCAGCGCCTCCGGATTGAGCACTTGCAGATCGGCAGGGACAAACCGGCCATTCTCCCGGATTAACTCCCCATCAAAATAGACGGACCCGCCGCCAAGTTCGGGACGTTGCACCAAGACCAAATCCCAATGGATGGCCGAACGGTTACCATTATCCGCCTCATCATAAGCACTGCCCGGCGTGATGTGCAGGCTGCCATCGATCTTTTCATCAAAGAGTGCATCCTGCATGGGGCGTTTTAAATATGGGTTCAAGCCGAAAGAAAACTCCCCAAGATAACGGGCACCCTCATCGGTGTCCAGGATCTCATTGAGCCGCTGGGTACCGCCGCCATCTGCGGTGGCTTCCACGATCTTCCCGTCTGCAAAGCGGAAGCGGATATTTTGGAAGGAGGTTCCTTGATAAACAGCGGGAACATTGTAGGTGAGTACCCCGTTGACGGAAGTTTTAACCGGCGCAGTGAAGACCTCCCCGTCGGGCAGGTTCATCTTGCCCGAACATTTAATCGCCGGAATACCTTTAATGGAAAACTCCAGATCCGTTCCAGGTCCGACAACCCTGACCCTGTCCGTTGCGGCCATGCGCCGGACCAGCGCCTCCATTGCCTGGTCCATCCGGGCATAGTCCAGATTACAGACTTGGAAGAAAAGGTCCTCAAAGGCCTCCGTACTCATCCCGGCTTGTTGAGCCAGGCCGGCGGTGGGAAAACGGAGAATGCACCATTTAGTCTTGGGTACCCGGATCTCCAGATGCAAAGGCTTTACGTATTGTTCCGTATACCAGCGATGGCGTTCTCCCGGAACATCCTGCATCTCAAAGGCGTTTTCCGTCCCCCGGATGCCGATGTAGGCCTGCATCGCCCGCATCTGCACCAGCTCAAATTCGGCCCATTTTTTCAAGTGCTCCTCATCAATCTCCCGGATCAAAGCCCGCTGCAACCTGAGCTCCCTTACCTGCACAAAGGGGCGGGCGCCACGTTTATAGGCGCCACGGATCAGCGCTTCCGCCAGCGGTACGCCGGCTCCGGTCAGTTCAATCAGGAGATTCTCCCCCGGCTTAATTGCGACGGAGTAATCCAGCAAAATGTCAGCCAGTTGTTCGACTCGTGCGTCTTTCATTATTTATCGCTCCTTCTTTGGACTGTTTCTCCCCGCCCTACAAGGGCTTCACCGGAGAAGACAGTCACGGATATTAACCCCCATAGTCTTCCCGGTTTTGTCTCTTAACCGGGCAAAAGTTGACGACAAATATTATTTGTGAAAGAATTAATAAATGGGTTTTTTGCATATTAACCCATATACAATCTTAGTTGGACAAGAATAAGGAGATTGACCATGAAAGATTTAACCTACGGCAGCGAAGGCCGCTTAATCTTCACCTTTGCCATTCCTATGTTAATTGGAAACGTCTTCCAACAACTTTACAACACCGTCGACAGCATCATCATCGGCAAAACCGTTGGGAAAAACGCCCTGGGGGCGGTCGGTGCCAGTTCGCCCATAGTTTTCCTCATGGTCGCCTCGATTCTTGGTTTAACGATGGGCATAAACGTGCTGGTTGCCCAGTATTACGGCGCCAAGGACATGGAGCGCGTCAAGTGTACCATGGATACCGGATTCATCTTCATTTTTCTCGCTTCATTAATCATTACCGCCGCCGGAATATTCCTGGCCAAACCCATCCTGCTTCTGCTCAAGACACCAAAAACAATCCTGCCTTTAGCCATCACTTATTTGCAGATCATTTTAAGCGGTACCTTATTCACCTTTGGCTATAACTTCGTCAGCGCCATCCTGCGCGGCCTGGGTGATGCCAAAACCCCGTTATACTTTCTTATTTTGGCAACTGTTGTCAATATCCTGCTGGATCTGGTGTTTATTTTAAACTTCGGCTGGGGGGTGGCTGGCGCCGCCTGGGCCACGGTCATTGCCCAAGGCATTGCCTTTGGAGCGGTCTTGGTCTATCTGCAAAAAATCCATCCCCTGTTTGACCTCTCCGTAGAATCCATGAAGTTTGACTGGGAGATCTTCGGCTTGAGCCTGAAGATCGGTTTACCGTCGGGGGTTCAACAAACAGTCGTCGCCGCAAGCATGATGGCACTGACGAGAATTGTCAACGGCTTTGGCGCCGACGCCGTGGCCGCCTTCACCGCCGCCGGCCGCCTGGACACCTTCGCCATGATGCCAGCGATGAATATCTCCATGGCCCTCTCTTCTTTTGTCGGCCAAAACCTCGGGGCAGGCAAACCGGAGCGGGTAAAAAAGGGCTATGTGGCAGCCATCCTCATGGCCACAGGCATTTCCTTTGCAACCACCCTTGTCATGGCGACCATGGGGAAAGAGTTAATCGCCCTTTTCAACACCGACCCCCAAGTTATCCGCATTGGCGCCCGTTATTTGTTAATCGTCGGCAGTTTCTATGCGGTTTTCTCCTTTATGTTCCAGACCACCGGTATCCTCCGCGGCGCCGGTGATGTCTTTGTCCCCATGTTGGTAACCATCATCGCCCAATGGGCCGTACGGATCCCCGTTGCCTCTTTTCTCTCCGGTAAGCTTGGGACCGATGGGATCTGGTGGGGTATTCCCATTGGCTGGATGGTTGGGGCTGCTTTGGGCTTCATCTATTATCTGACCGGGCGCTGGCGGCGTTTGGGCCTGGTCCGGCCCCTGCCCTTGGGTGACGAGGACCTCCTATAAGTATTAATCCTATAAAATCGTCTTCAAAAAAATATTCATAATATATAACTCTTACTTCAATTTATGTTGAATATAGAATCATAATTATAAATTAATGCAATTAAAGCCCGGGCCGTCAACCCGGGCTTTATCGGTAAATTCATTGTCTGCTTTTTAACCCCTTTAATTATAATTAAAACAACTTGAGCCAATGCACTTTGGAACCAATAATTAATCCAATAAGCAGTGCGCCGATGGCACAGGTCCCCCGGAACACCGGTGAGGCGAAGACCGCCGGTCTGGCCTGAACAGGCAGCTTGGTTTTTACCGCACCCAGCCACCGGCGGACCAATAAATAGAACCCGGCCATAAAGGGCAATGACTTAATCAGCACAAAGGATTTTTCGAAATATGTTATATCATCGTCAAAGGGTCGGAATGTTGTGTTATAAAAAACTTTGGCCAGGAGAAAACTGATAATATAGATCCCCATAAACAACCAGACATGATTGGTCTTTTTCACCTTGCGGGCCAATAGCAGAAATAACAAAAGCCCAGCCACACCAAAACCGGTCAGCAGCTGTCCGGCCTTTTTTTGAGTCTGTTTAGCTTTAGAGATCAGCTCCACCCCTGACAACCAATGAGTGGATGAGTTAAAATCATAAAAGATGACCCGGGCATTTCGGGGTTTTGTTAAAAACTGCATCTGATACTTTCCGGTGGCAAACTCCAGATTTCGCGGGGCCCACGTAAATAGATAAAGCCAAAAGGCAATGGTACCAAGGACGCAAAGCACCAAGATTCTACTTACCAACCCATCTGTCCCGACTAATTTCAGTTTCATCTCCAAACTCCCTTACCAGCTTTTTATAATAAAATAATATAAGCTAAAAACATTAATAGTTATTTTATGTTATCCCCTCTTTTCCTGCCTGGTTTTATAATTTTATTATGTTATAGCTGGTGAAAAACGGCAAAACCGCCGAAGCAAAAGCACTAAAAGAATAAAAAGCATTTAAAACATAAGGATTGCCTCAATCGGGCAATCCCTCTGTTTTTAGCTAGCAATTACTTTCGTGGAACTGATTAATATATGTCTCAATCAACGCAATGGCTTCCTTCGCCGCCGGGCTAATCCAATCCCGGTAGGTTACTCTTCGTAGGTCTTCCCGCTTGCCTGTATGCCCAGCCAACTGCGGGCAGCTTATTGGATAACCCAAACCATTCAAATGCTCGGCCAGAGCGCTTACCTCACTATAATCGCCGCCAAAACCATGAATGATCAGGCAACCTGTTTTCCGCCGTGCCATGTTTTCACCCACTACTTCCCTCTGAACCGTTTAGATATCCCCTAATGAAAAATGCTCGGCAAATAATGGTCTATAACGGTTGCTCCGACGGATTAAGCAAAAGCTCCTCATTACTGCACTTACCAAGGTCTATACCAGCCTGCCGAAGCACAAGATATAACTCGGCATTGGTAGCCAATTGATAAGGAAAAACAAAAATAACCCCGATACAACAAGCCAGTGCGCCCAATATATACCAACCAAGAAAGGAAAGATCTAAAACAAACATATTCCACTTATGTCCGTCGGTCAATTCCTCACTAAGCTCAATAGCCCTTTTCACACCGATTTTTGGGTTATCAGCCAGTATGTAGGGAACCATCCGATAGGCGTAATTTTTTATAATACCAGGGATAATCAATAGTAAATACCAGAAAAATAGGCGAACGTCCCTCAATAGCATTGTTTTTAAGATATCTAGATAACCCTGCTCAAACCTGCTTCCGAGGTAACCAACATTGACGTCACCTTGAGCGGCCTGGATAAAAAAGCGTTTTCCCCCTACTTCCAATTGATAGCCAAGGAAAATGCGAATTACCATCCCACCATCAAGCCCGCCAAAAAAGCCACTACAAGACTTACCAAGAACGCTTTCCAATAAGAAGCCTTCAGCATGGCTTTTGCTCTGGTTTTCAAGGCTTCTCTGGTCCACACCGCAATCACTACTTTAATTTACTAATACATCCCGAATACATCCTGAAGCTTATATGTTACTCCTCCATGAATTGTGAACTCAGCCAGGCCAAGGGTTTGTCCACGTTGAAATACAGTTTTACCGTATCCCCCGCTTCACTCTGAATCTCCATCACATCATAACTATGTCCGCCAATATGCTCCAATGATTGGCGCAAGAGTTGACAGCCGAGATAATTCAAGACCATATACTCCTCTCCAATACTGATTACCTGAAAGGCGGTTTGTGGCGTCCTGCCGTCGCCGCCATCCAGGATGGAATAGAGTAAACCATAGGTCATATACTCGTGCCAGGCTTTCATCTCCCGGTCCCCAAGCCCGTCGAAGGCCACCATGCGTAAATAATGCAGGTCAATATTGACAAATTCCACCGTTAACAGGGGCGTGGTCTTCTCCACCACTTGCGCAAATTCATTCCGCCGCAGCAAATCAAAGAGTTCCCTGCTTTTAAACCGGTTTCCGTAGGGAGAATAATAAGGAGTTTTTGTATAAAGCATGCGCAGAGCCTGGAAATCCAAGTTATCATCGGTATTCTTCGCCCTTTCCACAAGGGTGTTAAACTCCTTAAGAATCTCCTTATCTTCTGCCCAGGTCACACCGGTAAAAATCAGGATAAAGATCAAAGCTAAGTAAAGTCCCAACCGTAATCTGTCCATTGTTTCCACTTCCTTTTTTAATCCCCCGCGAAAGACCGGCGGTTTAATATCGATCGTTATCAACAAACACCACACAGACAATATGTACAATTCGCCCCCACCCCTGATTGTCCTGCCAAAACATGACATTATTAGCAACTTTAAACTCCGTCTCCCCCCAAATTCTCCTGCTTCCTGCCCTCCCGAATTATATCCTGAAGCAAATTTTTTGTATTTTTGGACTTTACTTTATCAATTTACTTTACGTGTTTTAGTAAATGTAGTACAATTTAACTAAATTTAACCTTTTGCGAAAGGAAAAATCGACACAACATAGAATACCATTTTATTACAAAATGTTATAAGCTATTATTGAAGGATGATATGGCTACAGTACGAATTGTCTGCTTATAAAACTTATAAAGTAAGGAAGAGATGTTCAGTGAAAAAAATACTTGTGCTACTCACCTCACTTTTACTGCTGCTGAGTATAGGAATTGCATGTCTTGCCGGAACCAAAACAATTTATGCGGATATTTCAAAAGATGAGAACCATGAAGACTACAGTCCCAAGATGGGCTTCGACTGGTCCATCAATGACAGATGGGGCTGTGCTTTCTCCTACCAGTTCGAGGGAGGAGGCGACTCCGAGAGCAGCGCATATGCTTCTGTCCGGTATAACTTCCCCCATCCCGAAACCGAAATGATCCTGGTCTTCCATTTAGAGCGCACCGACTCATTGGACTCCTGGGGTTTGCAATTTTACTACTTCCGTTTTCTCCGTGAACTCTTTGGCAGAGCCCTTTATTTAGACTGTGTTTCTTCATATACCCCCTATTATGCGCGGGACAATGTCAATCTCCTCGACTACGTTAATATGAAAATCTTCACCGGTATTCAATACCAATGGACGGAAAAGGCACTGTTTTTGGCAGGGCTCGAATGGGCCAATTATATCAACGATAAAGGGCCGAATATAACCAATTATGATTACCAGGAATGGCGGCCATCCGTCGGCCTGTTGTACCAGTTCAATGAGCACTGGAATGTCAAAGGCGAATATAAGCTCATCATCACCGAATGCGAGGATAGCGGCGTCGATGCCGTATACGGAGGTACCGATAACATATTTAGCATCTCCATAACTTATCTATATCAAAAATATAATTTTTATCTAGAAATGCCGTTCCCCCAAGATAACAGCGCAGCAAAGATTGGTGTTTCTTACACATTCTAAAAGAACGCATCTGCGTATATATGATACCTAGTCTTAGGTGTCACAGGGGAGAAATTTGTGATGGTTAAAAAAGAAAAGAGAATTAATAAGCCGGTTACTGATAAAACGATCATCAAATATCACCGTTCTTATCGAACATTACCGGGTTCAGCCCGCTCCTTTTTCCTGCATTTTTGTATACTGGCCCTCCCCCTTTCTGCAATAATCGTCCTGTTCTATCCCTGGATCTCCAGGACTTTATGCCTAATCACCCAATCAATCTTAAGCCCCTTTTTCTTCCAAGATTCTCTGCGTATAGTCGAAACGCCATATATCAAAGCTATCGGCAATGTTTCTTACCTCAGCCTTCCGGGCAGATTTCCCTCGACCCTTTTTTCTCTCGTTAACGCCATTATCTGTCTGTTCGCCTTAGCTTATCTGCCCAATGTGGAACGGGCCAAGCCTCTTGTCATTTACACCATTATGACAGCTGCCATTCATATGGTC
>CZCB01005736.1_pt1 | contig 12207 bp, 6 predicted proteins | sample 591991 | NCBI WGS metagenome assembly CZCB01 (sample SAMEA3556809, study PRJEB10932) | anaerobic digester metagenome | reverse complement strand
GGACAAGCAGTTCCGCAGGAAGAGGTAAAGCCTGCAGAGGAATCAGTAAAACCTATTGAAGAACCAACAACTGAAATTCAGGTTGGCAAACAATATTTAGTTATCTACAAGGGGCAAACATATACCGGCGAAGTGATCAAAGCGGGCAAAGCAAATGCCATTATTAGAACCACAGATGGCAAGCAATTAACTATTCCAACTAAAGCAAGATGGGCAGAGATTGAGGTAACTGGTGAGCAGATGCAGGAAGAAGAGAAGGCAGAAGAAAAGCAAGAAGCTGTTACCGCAACTTATATTGTAAACGAAGAGCAAAATACCGTAGAGGTTAAGTTTTCCGACAAACCTGCTAAAGAGATTCTTGATAGGCTATATACTGCGGGATTCAAGTACAGCCGGAAAAATAAGACATGGTATGCAGAGCAGACGCCGGAGAGGATTGCGCTTGCTAAAGAGTTGGCAAAGGAAGAGACTGAGTCTAAATCGGAAGCCGAACCTGAAACTAAACCTGAAGAAAAGCCGGAGGCTAAACCGGAAGAGAAGCCGAAAACTAAGCTGGAAGAGAAGAAAGAAGAGAAGGCAGAAGAAAAGAAAGAAGAAGAAAAGAAAAAAGAAGAAAAGAAAGAAGAAGAAAAGAAAGAAGGAAGAAAAGAAAGAAGAAGAAAAGAAAGAAGAAGAAAAGAAAAAGGAAAAGTCAGAAGCTAAACCGGAAATCAAACCGACAAAAGAACCAGAGAAGAAGCCAGAACCTGAGCAGGCAGTTGCACCAAAATCATTACAAGAACTACTAGAGCAAATAATGGCCGCATCTTCAACTGAAATAGGGCAAGAGCAGGCAGAGGCACTCGGAGTGCTAATCAGGGGCGTTGCTAGTTATCGCGGCCTAAGCCCTGATGAATATGTTAGGCAAAGGTTCAGCGGCGTAGTTAAGGGCGGAGAACCCGCTGAAAACGCTCTATTCCAGAGGATGGAATTGGATGATAAAAACATTCCTATGGAGCCAGCGGGGAAGGAATTTAAGGAACCGCAAAAAACGATAAAAGCATACAAAATGTTTAGGACGCTCAAGAGCAGGCCAGGCGAAATATTCCCTCTGTTTATAGGGAAAACAAAGCCCACGCCTATAGGTAAGTGGATTCCGGCAGAATTTCTACCAACTAAGGGTTATGCGCAAAGACCTGGCTGGCATGCGGGAGTATTGCCATACGCGCCACATCTTATGAAGAAAGACGGCACAATGCAAGCTGGCAGAGTATGGGCAGAGGTAGAATTACCCGCAGATGTTGATTGGCAGTCGGTTGCAGACAAGTCAAAAACGCGTGATATTCGTGATGCCATACCAGAGGGTGGTTACTACAGGTTCAAAACTAACAAAATGCAGGGTGGAGCCTGGCTTATTGGCGGGGCAATTAAGGTAAATAAAATCTTGTCGCCAGATGAGGTCAGGAGCATTTTAAAAGAGCATGGGATAGATGTCCAATTCAAAGTGATAGACGGCGTGCCGGTTGCTGCCGTTGAATTTAACGAAGACGCGAAGGCGTTAATACGGGCACTGAAAGCTCCTACCGTAGCAGATATGGCACACGAACTAGGGCATGTCTTTAGAAGGGACTTATCCGCAAAAGACTTGGCTATCATCGAAGATTGGGCGGGCGTGCTAGACGGGGCATGGACTGTAGAAGCAGAGGAAAAGTTTGCAGATGGTTTTGTTGAATACCTTGCAGAGGGTAGGGCTCCTAATGAGAATCTAAGGGGAGTATTTGAAAAGTTTAAGCGGTGGATTACAAAGATTTTTGAAAATATTAGCAAGAGAACTAAAGTTGAATTATCAGATCCAGTTAGAGAAGTATTTGATAGGTTGGTTGGCGGTAAAGAGCTGGAGAAGAAGCCAAAACCAGAAGAACCAAAAACCAAGCCAGAGAAACTATCCAACTTAGAGCAGCAATTAACTGAAAAAGGCGTTGAATACACAAAAGACGTAGATGGCAGCCTGATTATTGGAAAGGGAATTGTTTGGGCAAAAGATAAATGGAATAGAGATGTTCCAGCTAGGGGCAGCGTAGGGGTTCATGCTTCAACCTTAATCATGGCTCCCAAAATAGCATTTAAAAAGGTTTCTGATAGATTTTATGTTAGCGAAGATAAAAAGTATGGAGTTAGAAAAGAAGAAGATGGCACATGGTCAGCACTTCAGTTTAAGGACAAGGATCGTTCTGGAGAGTACGAAACAGATCTTCTTTGGGATGGGGCATCCACAGCAAAAGAGGCGGCAACATACATTGAGGAATATGTAGTAGATAAAGAAGGTAAGCCTCCTACCTATTTCTTTGAGTTGGAAAGCTCCTTCAGCGACAAGGATGTTGTTAAAAAACTTGGCGCAAAGTGGGGTCCCCAGGTTAACCGAAAGGAAAAGTCTTGGTTCCTGCCAACAAATAAATTAATGGGTTTATTAGATGCCTTTGATAATGTTTACATCTCAAGGGCTGCTGTTGAGATGTTTGAAAAATCCTTGAAAGAGGAACCAAAGGCAAAAGAGGCAAAAACAGAAGAAGTTTCAGAGGAATCGCAATTAGATGCGAGTGTTCGCATTGCAAAATTTGTGACAAATTCACTTAAAAGCAAAGAGAAATTTGATTCCCGCCAGCTTTTTAATGTGGCTAATGAGGCTTATGGAGGAACCCAGGCAGAAGGCAAATATACTCCTAAAGATGCCTATGATGCAATGGAATTAGGGGTAAACACCTATATACTTGAACGGGGATTTAATTCAGACATAGATAGTCTTGGCCTTGCAGCAGATACGCTTGAAATGATTGAAGAAGATATTCTTGCGATGATCCCCACACAGACAAAGCGTACAGAAGAGCAAGAGGCGTTCCAGCAGTTTTCTACTCCTCCTAATATCGCATTTGTTGCTGCTTGGGCAGCAAACATCAAACCAGGAGAAACGGTTTTAGAACCCAGTGCTGGTGTAGGTGGACTAGCAGTTTTTGCAAAAAATGCAGGAGCAAAGGTTGTTGTTAACGAATTATCTGAAAGAAGAGCAAAACTGCTCAAAGAATTGGATTTCGATAAGGTATTTACTGAAAATGCGGAACAAATAGATAATATTTTGCCTGACGATATTAAGCCAACCGTTGTTCTTATGAATCCTCCCTTCTCTGCTACAGCAGGAAGAATGGGGCAGAAGAAGGCTACCCAATTCGCAAAGAGGCATGTTGAACAAGCATTAAGCAGGCTTGAACCTAATGGCCGGTTGGTTGCTATTCTTGGTAGAGGAATGGCCGATAGCACTGCTACTTTTCGTGATTGGTGGGCAGAGATTAAAAAGGAATATAACGTACTTGCAAACATAACCATTGAAGGTGCTAATTACCGGAAGTATGGGACTACTTTTGATATACAGTTAGTTATTATTGACAAAACTGGTCCTACAACAAAGAAAACGCTGACAGGCACTGTTACCGATTTAGATGATATATTGCCAATCTTGGAGGGGATAAGAAATGATCGAACCTCAGTTGATCGACAGGTTGAACTTGCACCTAGTAAATCAGATAGCGAAGAGACATCTTCTGAAACTGAAGGTGAAGCCCGACCCGGACATGCTATACATTTACCAACTGATGGAGTGGGCACTGGACAACCAAGTGCCGCTACAAGCGGGGCGGTGGAAGGATTACGAGATGGAATCATACGACCTGAGGGTATTACTGGACATCCTGATATGTCGAACAGACCCACAGCAAGCACTGGACGTCCTGATAAAGGAAGACCCGATCGAGGGAGTGAAGTGGATCAATCCGAGGGTGCTGGCGAAATTGAAGCCGGAAGCGGCAGCGGAGTACGCACTGCAGGAGCAAAACCGCATCCTGGAGATCTTGTTCAGAGCGCAGCGATGGCTGCGGTTGAACCTCCAGCACCTACCTATGTTCCGAATTTACCAAAGAATATTATCGAGGAAGGAAAACTTTCTGATGCCCAGTTAGAGGCTATAGTTTATGCTGGTCAGAATTTTGAAAAATTCCTCCCTAATGGAATGAGGAAAGGGTTCTTTATTGGCGATGGAACCGGCGTAGGCAAAGGGCGAGAGATTTCCGGTATAATTCTTGACAGTATGCGTCAAGGGCAGACCAAAGCGGTATGGGTAAGCAAGGTTACCGATTTGATTAAGGATGCTAAAAGGGACTTCGGTAATATTGGCGGAGATTCAAAGTTAATATTTGAGCACCAAAAAACTAAAGCCGGAGATTCCATTAGAGCTAAAGATGGGATTTTGTTCACCACCTATACAACATTAGGTTGGGATTTAAATGTAACTGCAAGCGGTGATTTAACGGTTAAAAAGGGTAAACATTCAAGGATAGATCAAGTAGTAGAATGGCTAGGAAAAGATTTTGAAGGTGTTATTGTATTTGACGAAGCCCATGAAATGTGTAACTGTATGATGCAAAAGAAAAAAATAGGGAAGACCAAACCGGCAGCTAAGGCATTGGCCGGGATTGAGCTTGCAAGGAGACTACCTAAAGCTAGGGTTGTATATCTCTCTGCAACTGGCGGTGTAGAAGTCTCTGATTTAGGATATGCTGAAAGGCTTGGGCTATGGGGAAAAGATACTGCGTTTGCAAACAAAGAGGATTTTGTGGACAAAATATCTGCCGGTGGCATAGCTGCTATGGAACTGGTTGCTCGTGATATGAAAGCGATGGGTGATTATATTTCCCGTAATCTAAGCTATGAAGGAGTAACATTTGAAACCCTGGAGCATCAGTTAGATGATAACCAAATAGAAATGTATGATACAATGGCGCGGGCATGGCAGGTAGTTTTGCAGAACATAGAAAAAGCAATCGAGGAAACAGGGGCAAAACGAAATGGTACGGCTAAACGCAATGCATATTCACAGTTTTGGGGTGCTCAACAGCGATTCTTTAACCAGGTGCTTACTTCTATGCAAATGCCTTCTGTTATTAAAGCTATAAAAAACGATTTGAAAAATGGAAGGTCAGTGATATTACAAATAGTTAATACAAACTTCGCTGCTCAAGAGCGAGCATTGGCAAAGAGTAGAAGCAGGGGAGACGATATTGAAGATTTAGATCTTACACCTAGAGGGACGTTAATTGAATTCCTTAAAAAATCGTTCCCTGTTCAGCAATATGAAGAGTTTATGGACGAAGATGGCAATGTTCTTTCAAAGCCAGTATTTGATAGCCAGGGGAACCCCGTTTTAAATAAACATGCAGTGGCCATGCGAGATGATTTGATTGAAAGACTAGGGAGCATGCGTATTCCTGATGGTCCTTTAGAAATGTTGTTGAATGTTTTTGGCAAGGATAATGTGGCAGAAGTTACAGGGCGAACCCGTAGGGTGGTTCAAGTTATTGATGAAGAAACAGGAAAGAAGAAGCCCATAATTGAATCACGAAGCGTAAATCACAGAAGAGCAGATGTACAAGCATTTATGGATGGCAAAAAGCGAATCCTTGTTTTCTCGGATGCTGGAGGCACAGGGGCAAGTTATCATGCAGATAGAGCAGCTAAAAACCAGCAGCCTCGTACTCATTATTTGCTTCAGGCAGGTTGGTCTGCTGCTAAAGCAATGCAGGGGTTTGGCCGTAGTCATAGGTCTAATCAGGCTCATCCTCCTCATTACGTTTTGGTAACAACAAACTTAAAAGGACATAGAAGGTTTATTTCTACAATCGCTAGAAGGCTTGATCAACTAGGAGCATTAACAAAAGGACAAAGACAAGCAGGCAGTCAGGGATTATTTAGGGCTTCTGATAACTTAGAAAGCGATATTGCAAAAGATGCTCTTGATGTATTTTACAGAAACCTTGTAGCAAACAGAATTGAAGGATTAGATGGATATGATGTTCTTAAAAGACTAGGGTTAGATAAAGCCTTATTAGATCAGAGAGGCAGTCTTAAAGATGCACCTGATAGAAGAGAGACTGCCAAGTTTTTAAATCGGATTTTGGTTTTAGAATCAGAACTGCAAAATAAAGTGTTCGATGTTTATTTTGGTACAGTTGAAGCCATGACGCAAAAAGCAATTGAAAATGGAACATTAGATATAGGGATGGAGGATTATAGAAGAGATAAGATAGAGGTCATAAATGAGAAAACAGTTTACACTGAACCGGAAAGTGGAGCGGAGACAAAATATATAGAATTAAATGCTGGAGACAAGACTCGACCTATTTCTTTTAAGGCAGCTAAAGGCATCAAAAACCTAATGGGGTTTTATCAGAACAAGAGAAGCAAGCGGGTTTATGCTATTGCGGATTCTGGCTATAAAACAACACTGGAAAACGGCCATGTTGTACGAATGCTTAAAAGGTATGGACAGGAATATTCAAGCACAGAACTGATTAACGAAGAGGAATTTACAAAACAATTAAAAAGCGGAGCATATATCGAATTAACGCCAGAGCAAGCGGAACCATTATGGAACGAAGCATATGAGAAGATACCGGAATATAAGATGGAAAAAGTGCATCTTATAAGTGGTGTGCTGTTGCCTATTTGGGATAGGTTACCACAAACCAGAATGAGAGTGGTTCGCATCCGAACTGATGAAGGCCATGTTTTTCTAGGGAGAATCGTGCCTGCGAAGTCCATTAACACGGTTTTGCACAACTTAGGAGCAGATTTGGTAGAAATAAAAAGAACCCATCAGGATATTTTCAAAGCTATATTGGAAGATGGTGAATCTTTCAAATTAGTAAATGGATGGGAATTAAAACGCAGGCGTGTTGCTAATGAATACCGGATTGAGTTAATAGGTGATGACCTATGGAAATTCAAAGAAGAGTTGTTTGAAGCCGGTGTCTTTACAGAAGAGATAGATTACAAGGTAAGATATTTTATTCCTGTTAGTGACAAAGGCGCAGATGTAATAAAGCAGATTACTGCTCGCAGGCCAATCGTAACAGATGTGCCTGCAACCTCAACCGAATCCTTAGACGATGTTCTTGACCGCTTTAAAGACAAGGTTAATGAAGCTATGCCTGAAGAACCACCAAAGGGAGGCTTTTCTATCTACGCTGTTTCCCGCTATGAGCGCAGGAAAGCAAAAGAGCCTGCAAAGGTAGAACGAAAGCAGTTTACTTTTGATGATCCTGAGATTGAAAAGCGGTGGCAAGCAGCGAAACTGCCAAAGGAAACGTTTTTAAATAATATAAAAGAATTTTTCACTAGATCTTGGCATCAGCTTAGCAGGAAATATGAACACCTGCCGGATAATGCGGAGTTTGCAGAGTTGCATACTGCGCTCGATCGGTTAGAAAGTGCACGAAGTGTTGTTCGGTATAAAGTTTATTCTATGCAGCAAGGAATAACTATTAAGTTGGATGATTATACTATGGATCTTTTTACTAGGTATGTTGTTCTTGCTGACATGAAGGAAGATGTAGCAATCCGAAAAGCAGAAAATGAACCGATAGGAAAGCCAATCATAGACGAAGAAACAGGAGATATTATAGGATACGAGCTACCTTTTGGTTTTACAGAAGAATCTCTTGAAAGAAACTTTGAACGGCTTAACCAGGAGATCGAAAAATACCCTGAAATAAAAGAGGCTATAAAAGATCGTAAAGATGTTTGGGAAGCGATTGTTAATGATTATGTCAAAGCTATGGCTGATATAGGCTTTCATGTAGAAAATAGATTCAGAAGAAAGAATTATTTCCACCGCATGGTCATTGAATATATGGCTGCTAAACGTCTTGGTATTCGAGGTACAGGGGGAGCGATAGAAAAAGGGCCGCTCAAAGGTCGGGGGTTTTTGAAGGCAAGAAAAGGTTCGAGTTTGGACTTTAATACAGATTATGTTACAGCAGAATATGAAGTTATGGCGCAGATGCTTTATGATATTGAGGTTGCAAAAGCTATTAAGTTAGTGGAAGAAGAATACAACCAGAGGAGGAGTTTAGAACGGGAAGCTAAAAGGCGCAATCAGGCAGCTATAGACAAAATTATTCAAGAAGAGATCAAGCAATATGGGATAGGGAATAGCCCGCTTGAAAACGAGTTAAAGGCTCTTGACCAAAAAATGGCGATGTCTTTCTCTCAACTGCAAGAGATGGCAGAATATAATAAATTATGGACCGGCGATGATGGCGAATGGTCAACAGCAGTAGATGAATTAGCTCAAGGGGAAAGAGATACAACCTATGAACGAAGCAGAATGATGAATTATCTTGCTGCATTAGCAGATAAAGAAAACGAAGGTTTACCGGGAAATTTGCAAGCTCGAACTATTTTTAAGGCAATTCAGGAAAGAAAAGATCTTATAGAAGAAACTTTAGGAGATAAATTTGTAACTTTTAAAGATATAATTCCAGAAGGTTATGTCTTGCATCGTATTGAGAAAGGGCATATTTTCTATTTTGCTCATACTATCCCGGAGCACCTTGTTGATCAGATAACAGATAAGATGCTTGAAGAAATTCAAATCCCCAGAGAGTACATCCGGCAAGTTAAGGCTGTGGCGGGTGCTTATCCTGCTATGGTCGTCAAGGAAGAAGTTTCTTTAACATTAGAAAACTTCAAAAAAGATCCTTTGGATAATGTGATTTCTCAGGCAGCAGTATATTTAACTCGTCCCTGGAAGATATATGTGCTTACTGCCCCGCATCGGTGGTACAAATATAACCTGCGAAACCTCTCCGGTGATGCTGAAGCGGTGTTTGTAGGAAACCCGTCAGCCTTTAAGAAGGTTCCGCAAGCAGTAACGGAATTGTATGAAGTGATGTTCAAAGACCGCCCCATGTCAAGTGATATGAGGGAGGCTTTTGAGCGCGGCCTTTTCCAAATATTGCAGCAATCAGTTGAAGTAGGCGACCTGGACAAGCTATCAATGTTCGAGCATCTATATGAAAAAGAACAAAGATATGAGAAATACGGTAAAGCAGGCAAATTGATAACTATGCCGACTAAGGCATGGCAAACCTATTGGAAATATGCAAGGTTAAGCACCGACTTCAGAGAGGCTATTTTGCGCTATGCTTGTTTCCTGGATTACCTGGAGCAGATAAGAAACAATCCGGAAGGCAAGCCGAAGAATTTTGGTGCTAGCATGCCGGAAAACGTAATGGCTCTTAAAAACCCTTATGACAGAGCGTTTAAATTGTCAAATGAGCTATGCGGTGCTTATAACAGGGTAGGGGTAATAGGGCAGCATTTGCGTAAATCTTATATTCCGTTCTGGTCTTGGAACGAAGTAAACTTCCGGCGAAATATTCAGTTGTGGAAAAATATATGGAATGAAGCTAAATTCTCACAAGAAGTTGGTCGGAAACTTGCAGGCATGGTTGGCCGTAAAATTGCAACTAAAACAATTAAAATTCCGCTTAAAATAGCAAAAGTCCCGATTGAAGTAGTTTTAACACCGTTTAATATAATGAAAAGTCCGCTTTCCCTGTTTAATTTAGGAAAAGTTGCCATAGCAATGTTTAAATTCTGGGCAATATTAACAGTTTGGAATTATCTCATCTTCAGAGATGAAGAGGAAGATCTGCCTAAAGATGTTCGTTATAAGCCGCATATTATCTTCGGCAGGGATAAAGATGGCAATGTGATGTATCTTGACAGGCTTGGCATATTGGAGGATTTCTTAGAGTGGTTTGGGTTGGATGATGCAGGAATCTATATATATGAACATTTAAATGGCAGAAGGACCTTTAGGGAAACCATAAAAGATATGGTTATTGCTCCTTTCGACAAACTAGCACAAGGATTTATGCCGCTGCTCAAAATACCGGCTGAAGCAGCAATTGGAACATCTATTTATCCTAGCATAACAGAAAAACGGCATATTTATGATGGGTGGGAATACCTTGCAGAACAGTTTGGTTTTAAAGGTGCATATAAGGCTATGACAGGCAAGCCCAGGGAGCCGTATTACAAATCAGCAGAAAAATGGTTTACTCTTGTAGCCGATCCTCGCAGAACAGCTTATTTTGAAATTAGAGATCTTTCACGAGAATATAGAAAAGAGGTTTTAAAGAAAAACATTGGCGAAGGGTATTTTGCAAGTTCAAGAAGCGATGTTCTTTATAACATTAAGCAAGCTATACAGTTAGAAGATATAGAAGCGTTCAAGAAATACTTGCAGGAATATATAATGCTTGGCGGCACGGCTCAGGATTTAGAGAAATCGTTAAAATCGCAAGACCCGCTTTATGGGCTGAAAGGCGATGCATTAAAAGATTTTTATAACAATTATCTAAATCCTGAAGAGCAAGCTAAAGTTAATTTGGCTGTAGAGTATTATTATGAAGTCTTGTTACGAAAAGGTGATAAGCGGCTTGGCAAAGCTGTAGATGAAGCATTAAAAGAACTGGAAAAAGAAATAAAAAAATAAGATCTTAGAAAAATAAGAGAGAAACATAGCAATATAATACTCCACAAACTACATAAACGCAAAACAAAAATGTAAGTATTTGTGCTAAAAAAGGAGCTTTCCTGCAGATTGTAAACCAGATTTTTAGAAGCAACAATACGATAAGAGCAGTAGCACCATAGCAAGCAAAAATAAAACCGATCTCTTTCAAGGTTTTCAGCATAGAAATCACCTCATAATAATTTTTTGTAATTATTATACCTTAACTCTATACTCAAATTCTAGATTTTATGGAAATTTTTTTGGGGGAGGCGGTATCAATGACTGTAGATGTAGAGAGGGTTGCAGCTCTAGAAGTAAGAGTAGAAAACTTGGAAAAGTGGCAAATGGCACAAAACGGAACATTAAAAGAAATTAATCGTAAATTGGATAAAACAAATACATCAATTAATAAAGGGCTAGATGAGTTATCGAAAAAGTTGGAGCAGAAAACAGGTGCGGCCACAAAATGGATCTTTGGTCTTATGGGTTCTATATTGGTGTCGTTGGTATTGTTAATACTTAATTTGGCTGCGAAATTGAATGGTGGGTAGAGAGAAAGGAGGAAAAGAAACAATGGAGACGATAACATTCTGTGCGTTTTGCGGTAAAGAGATTAAATATGACCAAGAGATCTTTGCCGCCAGCAAGACCGGTGAACCGGTTTGCGATGACTGCAGGAAAATGGAAGAGGATGTGAAGTAAGATGCCGAGGATTTGCATTAACCCTGGACATGGCGGTAAAGACCCCGGAGCAGTTGGCAATGGGCTGAAAGAAAAGGACATTACTTTATATTTGTCACTCAGAGTTGCAGATATACTCAAAAATGATTATCAGAATGTCGATGTGCTGTTGACCCGCACCGGCGATGAAACAGAAAGCCTTGCGCAAATAGTGCAAAAAAGCAATGACTGGAAGGCGGATTTCTTTGTTAGTATTCATGTTAACGCTGGAGGCGGCACAGGGTTTGAGAGTTTTGTCTTACCAGGTGCCTATGCTTCTACTCGCACCAAACAGGCAATTATCCATGACACAATAATGGCATACTTGAAGCAATACGGGAAACGCGACCGAGGCAAGAAAACTGCGAATTTCTATGTTCTCAAAAACACAGATGCAAGTGCTGTCTTAATTGAATGTTTGTTCATCGACAATAAAAACGACGCTGTACTGCTGCAACAAACCGCTTTCTTAAATGGGCTTGCAGACGCTATCGCTAGGGGTATAGCAAAGGCAATGGGGTTAAAAGCAAAGCCGAAACCGGCTCCTGCTCCTGTAGTACAACTTCCCAAAATCGCAAAACAGATTGCAGTCAGGGTGAATGGCAAGCCGGTTTCTGCAGTAGGCTACCTGATAAACAATACAACCTACCTGCAAGGGCTATTCGTGGCAGGTCTGTTTGGCGGCAAAGTAGAAGGGCATGGCGACTATATTGATATAAAAACAAAATAGGAGGTCTTATTTATGATGTCTGATTTTCTTACCCTGGAAAGCCTGGGTAGCTTTACGGTGATGGTGCTTGTGGTTACGCTGGTGGTGCAGTTTACTAAGAGCATGGTAAAGAAGAAGTTTTCCGATTATGCAGTTAGGTGGGAAGCATTTATTGTTGCGCTGATTTTGGTATTTGCATGGAATGGATATATAGGGTTCTTTAGTGGGAACGCTAATGAGATGCTTCTTAAAGTATTGCTCTGTATATTTAATGCTATGTTGGTTACACTGGCCGCCTTCGGTGGCTATGAAATTATTGCTGATCCGAAGGCAGAAAAGAAATTGCCTTATTAAAAGGTGTGCCCAAAAAGTGCCCAATTTTGGCTCA
>CZCB01002390.1_pt1 | contig 12214 bp, 8 predicted proteins | sample 591991 | NCBI WGS metagenome assembly CZCB01 (sample SAMEA3556809, study PRJEB10932) | anaerobic digester metagenome | reverse complement strand
TGGAAAAATGCATCGGCGGCTGAAGCGGTACACCTGGACAACTAGTCCGGGAACGGTGGCCGCGGTCAACCTGGTGAAATGTACCGGCATCTCAAAGCCGACGCCGATTTCTTCATAATACGAGTTATCTATTTCCCTGAGGTCCCTGCCGAAATATCTCACACTGCCCCTGTAACCGTCAAGCAACTTGACCAGTATTTTCTGGGTAGTGGATTTCCCGGCCCCGGATGGGCCCAAAAGCCCGAAGATCTCACCTTCATGCACGTCAAATGTGATGCCTTTGATGGTATCTTCACCAGAGGCCGGATACCTGAAGTGCAGGTCTCTGACACTGAAAACAGTTCCCATGGCCTTACCCCTTTCTTTTGACTTGCCTGTTATCCCTGCTGCTCCGGCGGTCGTCGGTAGATGGCTGCTTCCGGGATATCCCGTACTGTATGACATCTATGACCTGGAAGGCTGTTTCAAGCAGGTTTTCGGGATTTCCGCCGGAAACCAGCTTATCGAAGTTGGCAAAAAGGACTTCTATCAGTTTGACAACGAACCCTGGCGGGTAACTGCTGTCGATCTGTCCGGACTGAACGGCCTGGTAAACCCATTCGCTGGAGGATTTGTAGTAGTCGAATCCAAAGAAGCCGAAGAGCCGGTTTCGGAATCCATCATCTTCTTCCATCAGCATGTTGGATATACGGTGCATCCGTTCGTCGGACATCATGAATTCCGCGGTTGCCCGCATACGGGTATGCATAAATAACAACGGCTGCTGTCAGGGCTTTGATTAATTTGTCTTATACGTTATAATAGGTACCGGCTGCGCCGATTTCGTACCATGCAGCATCGATGCTGCGCCGGACTGTGATAATTGAAAAATGACAGATATAGAAGGGGTTGAATAAGATATTTAGGTTGTTGTTGGAGAAGCTGAAGGAATCATCTTTTTCTGTAATTCCGATCGCCATACTGGTTGTGCTCCTGGATCTGACCATAGCGTCGATACCATCGTGGAACCTCATACTGTTTCTGATCAGTGCTTTTGTAATAATCATGGGAATAACACTGTTCAACCTCGGGGTGGATATGTCACTTATACCGATAGGTAAACATATTGGATCAGGACTGGTGAAAACCAGGAAACTGCCGATTATCATCATTCTGACATTTCTCATTGGTATCTTTATCACGATGGCGGAACCGGATCTGATAGTCCTGGCCGGGCAAATAAACGGGGTGCCTGATGCTGTTATCATACTCAGCGTTTCATTAGGCGTCAGTCTTGCGTTGGTAGGAGCATTTTTGAGGATATTGTTCCAGGTGCCGCTTTCTTTCATACTGATCGGCTGCTATGGTCTGGCCTTTATCCTGTCCTTCTTTACAGGCAGGGATTTCATTTCCGTTGCGTGGGAATCGGGCGGTGTTTCGACGGGACCGATAATGGTGCCTTTCGTGATGGCACTGGGACTGGGTCTGGCATCTATACGGGCAGACAAAACATCTGAAGAGGATAATTTCGGTCTTGTCTCCCTTTGCCTGATCGGGCCCATAATCACTGTATTGATCCTTGGTATGTTTTTCAATCCTTCCGGGGGCAGCGCGATGACGGTACCAGATCTGCAATCGGTTTCAGGCATCGCATCGCTTTACATCCGTAATCTGCCGGAGTATATGAAACAGGTGGCAGTGGCACTGGCACCTATGATCATAACGTTTGCCATTTTCCAGGTTGCAAGGCTGCGCCTCAAGCTTAAAGATATCCTGAAAATCAGTGTAGGGACGGTCTATACTTACGCAGGCCTGGTGCTGTTTCTGACCAGCGTGAACGTGGGTTTTTCACCGGTGGGATATCAGCTCGGCAGTGTCCTGTATGAGAACAACAGCGCCATGGTACTGATCCTGGTGGGCATGGTGACCGGATATTTCGTCGTTGCTGCTGAACCGGCGGTTTTCGTGCTCAAGAGACAGGTGGAGGAGGTCACCAGCGGGGCCATCTCAGCAAGAGCGATGGGGATAGGGTTATCCATAGGTGTGGCGGTATCGGTGGGGTTGGCCATGCTGCGGGTCATTACAGGGCTGTCGCTGCTGTATTTCATCATTCCCGGCTATGTGTTTGCCCTGTTGCTCACATTTGTCGTACCGCACCTTTTCACTTCGATTGCTTTCGACTCCGGAGCGGTGGCATCGGGTCCCCTGGCAGCGACGTTCATGCTCCCTCTTGCCATTGGAGCATCAGAAGCGGGAGGCGGGAACATATATACCGATGCATTCGGGATCGTGGCTCTTGTAGCCCTGACTCCGGTGATAACTCTCCAGGTATTCGGCCTGGTATATTCCATAAAATCGAGGCTTGCAAAGAAAGCTATGGTCGTACCTGAATCGGAGGATATTATCGTAGAGCTGGACTATCCGGCGCAGGAGCAGGAAGATGAAGGATCTGCAGAAAATGTGGCATCAAAAGCCAAAGCCCGCCCGGATACCGGTGAGGGGGATGCGGTGCCGGATACGGGCATGGACATTGCGGTGCCCAGGGATTAAAATAGAAATTGACATGTGCAATTGAAGTTGAACGGAGGGGAATGATGGTCAGTCACTCAGATGCCAGGCTGGATGCTTTGTTCACGGTAGTGGATCACCGCCTGGAGGATATTTTGACGAACACATACAAGAACAACAAAATGCCCATACTGCTGCTGACCCATGGAAGAGGCACAGCCAAGTCAGTCGTATATGAAGTCCTTGGATATGAAGGGCGGAAAAAAACCGTTGCTGTCAGCATCCAGACGAAAGCCATGACGAATCATATACTGAAGCAATTAGGGGACAACATCGACTTTGACAAACCCGGGACCGGGATCGCTTTCTCAATAAATGTAAGCAGCATCAGCGGAGTTTTTTCCAGGATATGCATCCAGGCAGAGGAGAATTCAGGGATGGGAAGTGAGGATATGCCTTCAACATCAAAAGAGCCTTATCATCTTATAGTCACCATAGTAAACAGCGGATTCTTCGACCAGGTCATGTCAGCGGCGAAAAAGGCGGGAGCCACCGGCGGCACCGTAGTCCATGCCCGTGGCCTCGGCTCTAAGGAGGCTATGAAATACCTTGGCATAACGATACAGCCGGAAAAAGACCTGGTTTTGATCCTGGCGCCGAGAGACAGGAAGCTGGCCATTATGGAAAGTATCATGCATGAAGTTGGGCTGAACACCGCCGGGACCGGTATCTGTTTTTCCCTGCCGGTGGATAGTGCGATAGGGATCATCGATTAGGGGATCGGCAAATGATCGACTGGAACTTTGCCTGGACTATGGTGTTGTTTTTGTGATACAATGGCTTCTGTCGGCAAAACGGAGGGCCATTGTATGGAACAGAACGCATCAGCAGGCACTTTCAGCAAAATACGGAGAACATTCATAGGCGACCGCGGGTTTTATGCAGCAGTATTCACTTTACTGCTGCCAATAATCGTGCAGAACGCCATCTCAAATTTCGTCAACCTTCTTGACAACATCATGATCGGGCAGGTGGGAACGCCCCAGATGTCAGGCGTTGCCATAGCCAACCAGCTCATCTTCGTCTTCATGCTGGCCGTTTTCGGTACCCTTTCCGGTCCCGGGATATTCAGCGCACAGTTTTACGGTGCGGGGGACTATGAAGGCGTGCGGTACACGATGCGGTTCAAGCTCCTGACCGCCGTCGGCGTTTTCGTGGTCGGGGTCATAGTGTTCCTGGCATTTGGAGACCAACTGATCTCGTTGTACCTGACAGGCGAAGGGGACGATGCGGAACGCGCCGCCATCCTTGCATTCGGCAGCAGTTATCTCCGGATAATGCTCTGGGGACTGGCGCCGTTTGCGGTTTCCCATGTATATGCAGGGACGCTCCGTGAGACCGGGGAGACGATACTTCCGATGACGGCCAGCCTGGCAGGTGTCTTCACGAATCTTTGCCTGAACTATGTACTTATATTCGGAAAGATCGGATTCCCTGCCCTGGGCGTGGACGGGGCCGCCATTGCAACAGTTGCAGCGCGCTTTGTCGAATTTGCCATTATCGTCGTGTATGTCCACAGGCATCAGGGTAGGTTCCTCTTTGTCAATGGACTCTATAGGTCGGCAAGGATCCCGCGCAGGCTTGCCGTCAGTATAGTCAAAAAGGGTACGCCGCTGCTGATGAATGAACTGCTGTGGGCACTGGGAATGACCACGATGACGCAGATATTCTCGACGCGGGGGCTGAATGTGATCGCAGGCCTCAACATAGCCAGCACGTCGATGAACCTGTTCAACGTAGTCGTGTTTTCCATGGGCATGGCAGTTGCCGTCATGGTCGGACAGGCTCTCGGGGCCGGTGACATCCCTGGAGCGAAGCGGACCACATGGAGGCTCATTTTCCTGAACATCTGCATCTGCGTGGTTTTCGGCAGTGCGCTTGCAGCATCGGCGCCATATATACCGTATATATACAATACCACCGAAGAGGTGCGCATGCTGGCCACCCGGTTTATGACCGCAAGTGCCGTATTCATGCTATTCAATGCGGTGACCCACTGTGCATACTTCGCCATCCGGTCAGGCGGCAGGACCTTTGTGACGTTCCTTTTCGACAGTGTTTACACGTGGTTCGTGTTCATACCGTACTCATATGTGCTGACACATTTTACGTCCCTTGACATATCGTGCTTTACCCGGTATGTTACCTTGCAGACGTCATCAAGTGCATAATCGGGATAATCATCCTGAAACACGGGCATTGGGCCCAGAACATGGTTTCCGACACCGCACTTAAGGCATCGTAAAGCGGGGATGGCTGTGTCGATGCGTGGCACTTAAGGTGATGTAAGATATGTCAAAGCTCGTGAAATACCTGAAAGGCTACATAAAGGAGAGCGTCATCGGGCCGCTTTTCAAGCTGCTCGAGGCCTGCTTCGAACTGGTAGTGCCGCTGGTGATGGCGAATATCATCGATGTGGGCATAAGGAACGGCGACAGTGCCTATATCCTGAAAATGGGCGGCGTCATGGTGCTGCTTGGCGCCCTGGGACTGGTGTGCTCTCTGACTGCCCAATACTTTGCCGCAAAAGCGGCCCTGGGGTTCGGCACTGCCCTCAGGAACGACCTGTTCGCCCACGTGAACAGCCTTTCTCTTTCCGAGATCGACAAAATAGGGACATCGACTCTGATCACGAGGCTCACCGGCGACATAAACCAGGTACAGACCGGCGTCAACCTGGTGCTGAGGCTCCTGCTGCGCTCTCCGTTCATCGTCGCGGGCGCGGTCATCATGTCTTTCACGATCGATGCGGAACTGGCCCTTATTTTCCTCGCCGTGACGCTGCTTATTTCGCTGGTGATATATCTCATCATGACACGTTCCGTTCCGCATTACAAGAGTGCCCAAAGCAAACTCGACAGGGTGTCTCTGATCACCAGGGAAAACCTTTCTGGTGTGAGAGTGATCCGCGCTTTTTCGAGGCAGGAAGACGAAATAGCACGGTTCGTGCAGTCCCACGCCGATCTGACAGGCACCCAGCTCCTGGTGGGCAGGATATCGGCCCTGCTCAACCCGGCGACCTGGCTTGTCCTGAACGCCGGGATAGCTGCAGTCCTGTGGTTTGGCGGCATCACCGTGTATCACGGTGATATTTCGCAGGGCGAGGTCATTGCGCTGATCAATTACATGTCGCAGATCCTCCTGGCGCTGCTTGCACTGTCGAACCTGGTCATCTCGATAACGAGGGCTTCCGCCTCGGCTGCCAGGATCAGCGAAGTCTTCGCTGTAAAACCTTCGATGACGGAAGGCGGCACCGTGATACCGGGTATTAGTTCCGATGCGCCGGAACAGCCGGAGACGGAGGAACCGCTGGAGACGAGGGGACCGGCAGGGGCCATCATGCCGCCTGGTTTCCCGGAGTTTTCGGATATCCCGGGATCATCCGGCGTCCCGAAAGTCGAATTCAGGAATGTTTCATTTTCATACAGCCGGTCCGGCGAAATGGCCCTTACGAATATTTCCTTCCGCGCAGAAAGCGGTGAGACCGTCGGGATCATCGGCGGCACCGGGTCGGGCAAAACGACGCTGGTCAGCCTGATACCGAGGTTTTATGATGCGGACGAAGGGGAGATCCTGGTTGACGGGGCAAATGTGAAGGACTATCCTTTCTCCGAACTCAGGAAAAAGGTGGCCGTAGTGCCTCAGAAAGCTGCCCTTTTCAGGGGGACCGTCAGGCAGAACATGCAGTGGGGCAAAAAGGAAGCGGCCGACGAAGAGATATACAGGGCACTGGAGATCGCCCAGGCAAGGGAGTTTGTCGATACCATGCCGGACGGCCTTGACACTATGATCATGGAAGGCGGGAAAAACCTCTCGGGAGGGCAGAAACAGCGACTTACGATAGCACGGGCCCTTGTGGCGGATCCACAGGTGCTGATCCTTGATGACAGCTCGTCTGCGCTGGATTTTGCCACCGAAGCCAGGCTGAGGAAGGCCGTCGCGTCCCTGGCCAAAACCAGGGGCATGACTGTTTTCGTAGTTTCACAAAGGGTATCGTCAATAAAACATGCGGACAGGATAATCGTACTCGATGACGGACGGATGGCCGGTATCGGAACGCACGAAGAACTGCTCGCATCCTGCGGGGTTTACAGGGAGATCTGCCTGTCGCAGCTCCCGAAAGAAGGGGTGAGGACGGATTGAGCGGGGACAACGGCCGCATTATCAAGCGCATCCTTCGATTCACAAGGCCATATATCGTTTACCTGGGCCTGTCGCTGGCACTGGCGGTCGTGCATGTGGCAGCCGCGCTTTACGCCCCCGTTCTGGTCGGAAAGGGAGTCGACCTTATCCTGGCTGAAGGGAACGTAGATTTCCAGGGGCTCGTCCCCATCGTGACGCGTTTGGGCGCAGTAATCATTGTTGCAGCGATATCCCAGTGGCTCATGGGGCTTTGCAACAACAGGGCTGCGTATAATACCGCCAGGGATATGCGGATAAAGGCTTTCGAACGCCTGCACAACGTTCCTCTCAAGTTCATAGATTCCAACCAGCATGGTGATATCCTCAGCAGGGTGATCACGGATGTGGACCAGGTTTCGGACGGCCTTCTGATGGGATTTACCCAGCTTTTCAGCGGCGTGATCACTATTGCCGGCACCATTGGCTTCATGTTTTCGATCGATTCGAGGATAACGGCCATAGTTGTCGTACTTACGCCCCTTTCGCTGTTCGTCGCCAGCTTTATAGCGAAGCGCACCTACAGCATGTTCAGGCTGCAGTCCGAAACAAGGGGAGAACTGACGTCGCTGGTGGAGGAGATGATCTCGAACCAGAAGGTCGTCAAGGCATTTGGCTATGAAAAGGAAGCCCAGGCACGGTTTGAGGAGATCAACGCCCGCCTGCAGAAGCACGGCCTGAGTGCGACATTTTTCTCATCCACGACAAATCCTGCCACGCGGTTCGTGAATGGACTCGTATTTACTTCCGCGGGGATCGCGGGGGCCCTGCTTGCCATCAGCGGCAGGATTTCCGTCGGTCAGCTTTCTGCCGTTCTGAGCTATGCGAACCAGTATACGAAACCGTTCAACGAAATATCGGGCGTGGTGACGGAACTCCAGGGCGCATTTGCATCTGCTGCCAGGGTATTCGAAATCATCGACCAGGAACCCGAAACGCCTGACGCGCCCGGTGCCGTCGAACTGACTGAAGCGGACGGGAGCGTCAGTTTCAGGGACGTGGATTTTTCATACAGCCCGGATGTCGAACTGATCAAAAACCTGGATCTCACGGTCAGACCGGGACAAAGGATCGCCATCGTGGGTCCGACCGGCAGCGGCAAAACGACCCTGATGAACCTGCTCATGAGGTTTTATGACGTGGACGCCGGTGAGATCACGGTCAGCGGCCATCCCATAAAGGAAGTGAAACGGGACAGCCTGCGGTCGATGTTCGGGATGGTGCTCCAGGACACATGGCTGAAGTCGGGTACCATCCGGGAGAATATCGCGTACGGCAGGCCTGACGCCACATTCGAAGAAATCGTGGAAGTGGCGAAGGCGGCGCACGCCCACGGCTTTATCATGCGCCTCTCCCAGGGCTATGACACACCGGTGTCGGAGGAGGGAGAAAACATCTCGCAGGGCGAAAAGCAGTTGCTTTCCATAGCGAGGGTCATGCTGACATTGCCGCCTATGCTCATCCTTGACGAAGCTACTTCTTCGATAGACACCAGGACCGAGATCAGGATCCAGAAAGCCTTTGAAAAAATGATGGAAGGGCGCACAAGCTTTATCGTTGCCCACAGGCTTTCCACGATAAGGGAAGCGGACCTGATCCTGGTCATGAACAAGGGGAAGATCGTCGAGCAGGGGACCCATGATGAACTGCTGAAAAAAGGCGGTTTTTATGCCGATCTGTACAACAGCCAGTTTGAAAGGTAACAGGCCGGGGCGCCCGCCGGGCCGAAACCTGAAAAGCAGGTCGATCCAAAGTCACAGGATGCTCCTGGCACTTTCCGCAGTTCCCGCTGTATGAATAAATCACCGCTATATGCAGAAACTAAGTAAAAATCAGCCGGGAAGAGCCGATTATGTTCAGGTATATTTTCAGGAGGATCCGCTGTTCATCCCTTAAAAATGAAAATGACGGCAGTAAGCAGGGTAATGTGTCTGAAAAGAAATCCAGCGAACCATTATTGCCTTGCCTGGAAAGGAACCTGGAGGCAATAAGGGACGCTCTGCGCACGAGCAGCGATCTGGCAGTCCATGAGTTCAACTTCGGGCATGACAGGAGATACAGGGGAGCCATAGTTTTTATCAGTGACATGGCGGATAAGGATGAGATAAACAAAAACATACTGCAGCCCCTGATGTTCGGTTCGTTGCTGATCAGCAGCGATGCAGATATCGATTATACAAAGATAGACAATGTGGCAAGGAACCTGGTCCCGGTAACGGACAGCCGTAAAGTGGCACTGCTGTATGAACTGCTCGACAGTTTGCTTGCAGGGGCTGTCATCCTGCTTGTGGACGGTTCGAAAGAGGCTTTGGCTGTCAGAACCGGCAAACGGGAATCCCGTTCCATAGACGAACCGGCAACGGAGGCAGTCGTACGTGGTCCGAGAGAAGGATTCAATGAAAACGTAAACACAAGCATTGCCCTTATCCGCCAAAAGATCAAATCTCCGGACCTGTGCGTCGAAAAACTCGTGATCGGAGAGAAATCAAAAACGGATGTATATATAGTCTATGTAAAAAGCGTGGCTGACCCGAAACTGATAGAAGAGGTCAGGAAGCGGCTGGACAGGATAAAGACTGATGCGATCCTGGAATCAGGCTACATCGAGCAGTTTATCGAGGATGATCCCTGGTCCATTTTTCCCACTGTTTCAAACACTGAAAAACCCGATAAGGTCGCGGCAAAGATACTCGAAGGCCGTGTCGCCATACTCGCTGACGGCACGCCTTTTGCCCTGGTGGTACCAATGCTGTTCATTGAAAGTTTCCAGAGCGTGGAGGACTATTATACCAGGCCTTTCCTTGCGAGCATCATGCGGATGGTAAGGTTTCTGTCTTACATAATCAGTACCCTGGGACCTGCGGCTTATGTGGCGCTCACAGTTTTCCACCAGGAACTGATACCCACCCAGTTGCTGATATCCATAGCGGAAGGACGAGAGAGGGTGCCTTTCCCGGCGATACTGGAGGCCTTCCTGATGATATTCGCTTTTGAAATATTGAGGGAAGCAGGAGTACGGCTTCCGAAACCGGTAGGACAGACAGTAGGCATCGTCGGAGCCATCGTGCTGGGCGAGGCATCCGTCCAGGCCGGCCTTATAAGCCCGATCATGGTGATCGTCGTATCTCCTTGCACTTGCCGGGATCGCCGGTGGTTTCGGAGTTATCCTTGGCCTTCTTGTGACGCTGCTTCATCTTGTGTCCCTGAGATCCTTTGGAACACCGTATCTATGGCCGATCGCACCGCTGAACATTGCAGGTCTGAGGGATTTCCTGATAAGGATGCCGCTGTGGATGCTGTCGCGGCGCCCACAGGCTATTGTCCGGAGCGATGGCAATACCCGGAGCCAGGGTCCGGACCTGATGCCCTCACCGAACAAAGGAGGCGGAAATGATACTGTATAAAAAGATTTATGTATTTATCCTGTGCTTTATTATGCTGGTTGCCTTGTCCGGCTGCCTGGGCGGAAGAGAGATCAATGACCTGGAGATAGTGATAGGGATGGGGATCGACAAGGATAAGGATACAGGGGACATTTTGCTTACAGCGCAGATAGTCAATGAGAAGGAGGCGGGAGGTGCGTCAGGAGAAGGCGGAGGAGGCGGCGGCAAGGCGTACTGGAATGTCAACAGCATTGGGAAATCGATCTTTGATGCTGCCAGACAGATTACACACAAAACAGGAAACAGGCTTTTCGTATCGCATAACCAGGTAGTGATTTTCGGTCATGATGTGGCTGCGGAAGGCCTGCAGAAATATATCGACTTTTTCCTGCGTGCACATGAAATGAGGCCTACCACGTTGATCCTCGTTGCCGAAGGCCGGGCTTCGGATATTATGGACGCCAAACCTGAAACCGAGAGGTTTCCTGCAATGAATATAACTAAACTGGTCAAGACCTACGGCTTTACGTCCCATTTGTATAAAGTCAATATGAAAGATTTTGCTACATGCCTGATGAGTGGCACTTCGGCTACATTTGCTCCCCTGGTCACTGTTTCGCAGGACAGAGAGAACAAGGATGTGTTTGTTCCGGGCATGGCTGTCTTCAAAAACGGAAAAATGGTTGGCAAGCTGAACCATGATGAAGTCAGGGGCGTTCTATGGGTGCTAGGCAAAGTGGAAAGCGGCGTGGTAATAGTTCCTTCGCCCGATGGAAAAGGAAAAGCCGTTTTGGAAATCGTGAATGCAAAAAGCAAAGTTAAGCCGGAAATAAAAGACGGCAGGATAATATTCCATATAAAGATCGAGGAGGAGCTGAGCCTTTCAGAGCAGACTACTCGCGAGAACCTGGCAACTGTCCCGGGGTTTGGGAAAGTACAGGAGGCTGCGGGAAAGGTCGTCCGCCAGGAGATAATGGCGGCTTTTGAAAGGTCCAAAGAACTTAGGCTGGATATTTTTGGTTTTGGCGAGATGCTGCACAAAAAGTACAAAAATGAGTGGAAAATTATGGAACATAATTGGGATGATATATATCCGACTATAGAACTGGACATTCATGTCGATTCGAGGATAGTATCGAATGATTTGCTGAGACGCCCGGCATCGCCAGACGAAGGGGGGGAATGATATGGGCACTGATAAAGGGAAAATAAACGGAAGACAGTTGCTGTTCATGTTCGCCGGTTTTATCCAGGGTTCGGCATTATTGATAGATTTTACTGTAGGAATAACCGAACACCAGACATGGATGGTCATACTGGCAGGCCTGATCGTGACGATCCCTTTTATACTTTCCTATGCAGCGCTTGCAAAGAGGTTCCCGGGAAATGACCTGGTCCGGATCAATGATATGGTGTATGGCCGTTTTATTGGCAAGGCTTTGTCCCTGTATTACATTTTCTTTTTATCGATGACTTTGTCTTTTAACATTCTTGATGTGGGTGAACTGTATGTAAATTTCCTGATGCCCGACACACCTTTTTTTTTCCTGCTGTCGGTTTTTGCCGCAGTTATCGCATATGCCGTCTATAAAGGCATAGAAGCCCTTGCAAAGGTGAGCCACCTGTTTGTTGCTACCAGCTTGTTCGTGATAATCACAACATCTGTCCTCCTGGCCGACCAGATGGATTTTTCCCGTTTCCTGCCTCTTTTCGAACTGCCGTTCATAAAGCTGTTACAGGGCATCCATATCATGTCGATCATCCCATTTGGTGAAACGATAGCTTTTCTCATGATCATGGAACACATGAACGATACCAAAGGGCCTGCAAGGTATTCATTTTTCGGGGTGCTTGTAGGAGCCGCGAGCCTTCTCATCGTTTCCGTAAGAAATACGGCGGTCCTTGGCAGGACACAGACCATCTGGACTTCCCCGTCGTTCCAGTCGATCCGTCTGATCGATATCGGAACCGTACTGACAAGGATGGATTTCCTGATAGGCATAGCGCAGACGATGCTGATATTCTTTAAGTGCAGCATTTTCCTTTACGCACTTACAACTGCACTTTCACAATTATTCGGTTTAAAGTCATACAAGCCGCTGGTT
>CZCB01009271.1_pt1 | contig 12215 bp, 8 predicted proteins | sample 591991 | NCBI WGS metagenome assembly CZCB01 (sample SAMEA3556809, study PRJEB10932) | anaerobic digester metagenome | reverse complement strand
TGGGCAAACCGAACTTCTGGGCGTCCATGAAGGGCACGCCGTTCCTGCTTTCCTGGAATCCCAACGTGTGGACCGGGAAGAAGCCCTGCGGCTACGAGTGCGTTCCCTTCGACCTGGACGTCCCGGTATACGGGCCGGGCGCGCGCCATCCGCTGTTCGAGACGCAGCCAGGCGAGCTGCTCGCCGAGCTGATGGACACGGGACAGGGATCATTGTTAGGCGCGACATTGCGGGCGATCGCGGAGTCGTACGCGGGAGAGGGCGCGTCGTCGGCAAGCACCGCGCGGAACTTCCTGAACAACATGAGCGACTCGCTGTTCGGGATCATGGCCGGCGCGGTGTCGCCGGACAGTTATCGCGAAGGTTTTCGAGCCATGGAGGATCATGCGTATGCGGTGATGCTGCGCGAGATGGAGGGTGGGGCTGGGGGCGTCTGGTCGTTGGCGCAGGGCATTTCGGCGGCGCTGGGCGACGTGGTGGGTTACAACCGGCTGTATGAAGCTGCGTTCGGCCTGGATCGGAGAGAGCTGGTGTTGCTGGCGCCGTCGGACCGCTGGGCGCGCGGTTTTGAAGGCTTGTCCGCGGCTGCCTTTACGGTGGCGGGCGGTTTGAAGGGCTTCCATCCGAACCGTCGTTCCCTGCGCCTTGCCGATCCGCGAGTTCCCGAGCCTGCCGGCACGCTGCTCCGCGCAACCCCCGACCCCTGCGCCCGTCGCACCCCGGCCACCTACGCGCTGCGGGAGAGGGTGGAGGAGGCGATTCCTCGTGCAAAACAAGCTGAGATATCTGAACCGAGGGTTGAGAACCTACGACAGGCTTCGGTCTCCCCAAGGAGGGTTGCATTTTACGTAAACCCAAGAGGAGAGACTCTCCCGGCTACAGCCTACCGCTATATGGATTCGAAGTATGCCGAAACCGTAATGCAGACCATGGAGGCTCCACTTAGCTACTTCGGATTCGAAAAGTTTTCAACCGGATCAGAGGCTCGGGACGCATTCCAAATCTTTTTCGAAGCCGGCAATCCGAAATCGTGGAGCGATGCCCGGCTCAGGGGTACGTTCGATACATTGCAGTTGTTTACCAGCGAAGGAGAGCTGTTGGTCAAGATTCCGTTGGAGCGCGGTGGACTGGGGCCACTTCCGGAACCGTTTACGCGCTCATATCCAGAGTACGGCAGAGGCAACACATACCAGTTGGTCCCAGCCTTCCCAAACTTGAAAGTTAAGTTTAGTGAAGTAACCCTATTACCCGAAGAATGAATGAGGAACAATTGAAGGTGCATCTCGAACGCTTGATCAGAGCCTATGTGGCTGATCAGCAAAAACAGGCGTGGTTGATAGAACTGACCCACTCCACAAAATTACCTCCGGTTAAGGCCATTATGGCGGAAATCACGGCTGTGGCTGATTGTGTAACTGAGCAGGATTCGAAGCTGATTAGGGAAATCGCGTTTCACTACATGTAGGGGTTCAAAGTGCACCTGAATGCAGTGTGCTGCGGAGAGCATAGTTCCGACTCGCTGGGTTGAGAAGCCGCTCGGTGCTGTTTGTTAGCTTCCCCTTCGCGTCTTCGCGTCTTCGCGTGAGACTAAGCCGTTCCGACGGTGAACAAGAATGGCAAAAACATGCAGACACAGAAGGATGTAGAGGAAATCGCCAGGATCGTTGTTGATTGCGCGTACAGACTTCACGTCGATATCGGACCGGGATTGCTGGAATCCGTCTATGAAGTCGTTCTGGCCAAAATGCTTGAAACGCGTGGCCTGCGAGTGCGACGGCAGGTTCCCGTGCCAATTCAGGTCATGGGCATGACTTTTGATGAGGGCTTCCGAGCGGATCTCGTGGTGGAAGACTCGCTGGTTGTTGAGCTTAAATCCGTCGGGGAGTTTGCACGTGTGCACGCGAAGCAACTGCTGACTCATCTGCGACTGATGCACTTGCCGTTGGGGCTGTTGATCAACTTCGGAACGGCTACCTTCAAAGAGGGGGTCAGGAGAATTGTGAACGATCACCGGAACATCGGTTCATCCAGCCTTCGCATTCACCTGCACACGCCTTCGGAAGGCAACGGCACTTGACTCACGCGAAGCCGCGAAGCCGCGAAGAAACCGGTAATGGTCGCACAGCTATATGATGCTGAGGTGCTCTTTCGGGAGAAGCTATGCCCTGCGTGGTTTGCCGGGATTTTCCTGTTCGGAACTCTCAGTTCGAGTTCTTCGACTCGAGCCTGGAGCGGCATGGCGTGGTTTTCAGGTGCAGGGTGTGCGGCGCGTTCCTGGAGATTCTTGCGGAGGAGAGATCTGTCCGGTTTCCGCCGATTGAGGAGCTGAAGAAGTACTACCCAAAGTTGAAGTGAGAAGCAGGACGATAAAAATGGTGGCTCTCTTGGTTGTCATGACGCCGTAGGTGTGCGGGCGGGAAGCAGATCCGGGCGAAACCCCGTTGGTTTTTTTCAATTTGATCGTTTACCCAGGGTAATCCCGCGTTTGCGGGACTACCCTGAGCTTCGGGACGGAATCCCTTTGGGACTCAGATTCGATCACCGCGCGACAGCAGGTGAATGAATTGAAGAAGCTTCTGCATTTCTTTTTCGCTGTCATGCCACCAGTCGGTAGACCAGATGCGATAGAGCTTCCATCCAAGGCCTTCGAGAATCAGCTGACGAAGCTTGTCACGGTCGCGTGCGGTCGCGGCGCGATGGTAGGTTGCGCCGTCGCATTCGATGCCAAGCAGATAGCGGTGGGGCATGGAGGGATCGAGCACAGCCAAATCAATTCGGTAGCCCGAGCAGCCAACCTGGTGATGCACGTCAAATCCGGCCTGACGAAGGCGATCGGCGACCATTCGCTCGAATTCGGAATCCGGTTCGCCATCGCCAGCCGTTGCGGCGGCGATCAGAGCTTTGGGTCCCCGCTCGGCGTAATCGAGGAAGTGCTTGAGATCTCGAACGCCTTTGGCCCGCGTGCGAGTCAGATCGATGTGATCCGCTTTGATTCCGCTGAAGACAACGACTTCTTGTTTCGCCCGAGTAATGGCAACGTTCAAGCGACGCTCGCCGCCGTCCCGATTCAACGGGCCGAAGTTCATCGAAATGCGGCCCGTTTCATCCAGGCCATAGCAGATCGAAAAGAAGATCACGTCCCGCTCGTCGCCCTGAACGTTCTCCAGGTTTTTCACAAAGACCGGTTCGCCTTCAACGGGCGGTTCATCGCCAAAATGAACTTCAATTTCCGGATGCTTGCGGCGTTCTTCATCGAGGAGATTTTCGACCAGCTGCTGCTGGGCGAGACTGAACGTGACCACGCCGTAGGAGTAACGCGCCGTGTCGGGATTTCGCAGACGCGAGACGAGTTCTTTTACTAGAGCTTTGGCTTCGAGACGATTGGTGCGGGATTTGCCCTTGTCATAACGCGCTTCGGGCAAATATCTGAACCGGACTCCACCGAGCGCTGTTTCGGGAGACGGGAAGGTGAGGAGATCGTTTTCGTAATACTGCCGATTGCTGAAGGCGATCAGTCCTTCGTGCCGACTGCGATAGTGCCACTGCAGCCGTTTGTGACGCAGACCGTGCGTCATCAATTCGTCCAGAATACTCTCAAGATCCTCGAATTCCTCCGGCGCAAGGTCCGCGTCGTCATCGTTGCCGGTGGTGTTGAAGAAGTTGGTCGGAGGCAACTGCTTTGGATCTCCGACGACGATCAGTTGTTTGCCACGGGCAATTGCGCCGATAGCGTCCCACACCGGGATCTGCGACGCTTCGTCGAAGATGACGACATCGAACATCTCGTGCGAAGGTTCGAGATACTGCGCTACCGAAGGCGGACTCATCAGCACGCACGGTTTCAATCGCGGCAGGAGATGGGGAATCCGGCTGAGCAATTGCCGCACGGGGATGTGCCGCGTTTTCTTGGCGATTTCCCGCCGCAGCAGGCCGATTTCCGTTTTGGGCACATCGTCCTGCGCCTGATCGCGCGGAATGCGGGCTGCGAGACGCGTGCGAATGATTTCGCGGGACAGGCGGGCGAGTGCATCATCCAGCTCTCGAAAACGCTCAATGCGTTCATTGTGTTCGCTGCCAAAGAACCCCTTGAGGGCCGGTTCGCGTTCGATGATCGCGAAAAGGAGCGCTTTGCGAAAACTGCGTTCGAACAACGCCGGAACGTCGAGATTTGTTCCCTCGACGGATTCGAGGCGCGCGATGACAGGGGACAGTCCGGCCTCAACTGCGGCACGACGCGCCTTTTGCCAATAACACCATTCGCGAACGTGTTTCCACGAGACTTTCAGGCGCTCGGTCAGCGCCTGCACGGCACCGAGATGATCGGGAGCATCGTCCACTGCCTCCCGCCGCAATTTCACTTCGGATGCGAAGGCATCCAACGCGCCGTTGAATGCAGACAACGCGTCACGGTATCGCACAAGCCGCGCTCCAATCGGCGTGCCGGCCGCGTACATGGACGGACCTTCAGCAAACAGCGTTGCCAGAAGTTGGCGGAGCTGTCCCAGCCAGACAAGATCTTCACCTGCGCACGCGACCAGGGCCCGATGCAGTGACTCGCCCCAGGCGCGTGCGTGCATGAGAGCTTCTTCGGAGGGTTCTCCCTTTGCCCAGAGAGAGCCGAGGACATTTTCTGCGGAGGCGCTGATGGAGCTGAGTTCTGCATTCAGTGCGCGGAGGCGGAGCGCGTCATTGAGCGTCGATTCCAGGTCAACTGCTGCTGGAGCGGACGCATTTTTCCTGGTGGTGCGAAGGGTGCGCTGGATGGAACGGGTGTGCAGCCATTTCACCAGGAACCAGGCCGATTGGGCGGAGGTCCACTTTGCCTTCAAGGCGTCCAGTTGGAGCGCAAGAAGTTTCGCCTCGCCGTAATCGGTCAGACGCTTGCGCAATGCTGCACGTTCACGAATCAGCGCAAGCCAGTGATCCAGATCCGTTGCCAATTGGCTCCAGGGTGTGCTGGCAAAGGCGGGGCCCACAGCCTGAGGCGCCAGCAAACAGTCGACAAGCGCCAGGAGATCCGTCAATTGAGTTCGAGAAAGTGCTGATTGAGGACGACGCAACCACGCCAATAACTCAGACGCAGCGACGGCCGCAGTTGCGGCGCATTCGCGGAGAGCGTCCGCAAGAGCCGGCGCGCGTTCCTGCCACGTGGGTGACCACTCTTCACAGGCCACAGGCGTCAACGGGTGATCATGGAGCGGCATCACTGCTCGCGCGCGCTCTTGAAGTCGTCGGCAGAGTTCGCGCGCTTCTTCCAGCCGGGTCGCCGATGTGTCGAGGATGGCCGGCCATTGATCCAGGTTCACAGTCGGTTCCGCCCGACGCGGCAGCAGATAGTCGAAGCATGCGCAGGCACTCAGTCCGCAGGGGAGCCGCCGATGGAGCGTCCTGGCGTAATCATTCAAGGAACGACGCAAACGCTCCAGTGCGTTCGCGCGTTGTTCCCAATCGATGTCGCCGGCCTCAGCCAGGAATTTCAGGCTGTGATCAAATTGAGCGATGACATCAGCTTTGCCCGTTTTGTTTGAATGCAGCTCGAGGCAGAACGGTTCAAGTCCTTCCTCGCGCAATCGGCGGTAAACGACGTCCAGCGCCGCGCGTTTCTCTGCAACAAAGAGCACCCGTTTCCCGTGCGCAAGGCAATGCGCGATGATGTTGGCGATGGTTTGCGACTTGCCTGTTCCCGGCGGACCTTCGAGCACGAAGTCGTGGCCGGCTGCGGCGGCCATGACTGCGGCGAGCTGCGAGGAATCGGCGCTGCGCGGGCAATAGACTTCGCGCGGATGAAATCGATCGTCGAGATCGGACGGATGAATGTCTTCGGGTGGATTGGGATACGGTGTTCCAGCGTGGTTGACGAGATGATTGACGATGCGGTTTTGCGTCAGCGCATCCAGCCGGTCGGACAGATCCTTCCAGAGGAGGAACTTCGTGAAGGAGAATTGCCCCAGCCAGATTTCGGTCTTCACTTCCCAGCCGGGAAGATCGCGGACGGCCTCACGGAAAATCCGGAAAACACGGCGGACGTCCACACCGCTTTCATCCTCCGGCAACGGATCAAGTCCGGGAATCTCCTTGTGAAAATGCTGACGCAGCATCTCGATCAATGTCACGTTGAGGCGCGTTTCTTCGTCGATGCGCCTCAGAGAAAAACCTTCCAGGACGGACTTGCGCTTCAGCTCAACGGGAATCAACAGCAGGGGAGCGCGAAAAACGCGGTCACTGTGTTCGGTTTCCTTCCATTCAAGCAATCCCACGGCTGCGAACAGCGTGTTCGTTCCGTTCTCTTCAAGGGAATTGCGGGCGGAACGGAACAGTTCCGTGAGCCGGCGCACGTGTTCGTGGTTATCGAGATTCGTGTGAAGCCGGCCGTGGCTGAGTTCGTCGCGCAAATGATCCGCCAGGGCATCGGCGCGCTGTTGCTGCGTGTAAGTGATTTCACTGCGGGGATCGTCTTCGCCGAGAAGCCGCGGTCCCGGGTGCAATGAGAGCTCGCGTTCGGCAGCCAGCTCGTCTTCCACACGCTCGGGCGAAGGGGAGAGAATTCGAATCGTTGACTTCGTTTCCCGGAAATTCAGCAGGCGATTGCGGAGACTCAGGTCCAGCAACCGGCTCTTCCATTGGTCGATGCGGGTGAGCGGTTTGGGCGCGGACGGCTCTGTGAGGGCGACAGGATCGACAATTTCGCGATCGCCAAGTCCACCGGCAGACGCGGGTTTGCCGGTTGCACCCGCTGTTGAAACGCACTGTTGTCGGGATTGATTGGGCAGCGGCAATGATGAATCCGTGCAATTCGCGCGCGGCGAATGTCCAGCGCCAGTCGGAACGGCAGTTGGGTCTCCAGATGAGGACGCGCGAGAAGTTCCGCATCGGTGAGTGTTCCCGGTGACTCGTTGGTGACGAGCGTGCATTCGAAAACGGTGATCAGCTCGTCCGTGAAGAGTTTTCGAATATGTTGAAGATCATCGCTCGAAGGTTCCGGCAACGTGCGTTCCTCCAGCCAGCAACCGGCGTAGGCGTGACCATCATGCATCAAAACGAGCGGGTGCAGACCGGCCTGTTCGCAGCAGGCGGCGAACAGCAGCGAGAGATCGAGGCAGCTGGCGAATCGTTGGGCGAGAATGTCCGAGACCGTTCGCACCTTTTGTCCCGTGTGATGAAAGCTCGCGGGAGGAACGACGTAGCGAATGCCAAGCTCTGCGACCGCTTTGTAAATGGCGGCAATTTGTTCCCAGGCGCGTTTGCGACTCTTGTCCTGATAGGCATTGAATGCCGAGCGGCCCGTGTGCTCGCGAAGCAGTTCGGCCGCGCGGCTCAGGATCGTCATCACCGCGGGATCGTTGGGAAGAGCGAATGCGGCGAGAATTTCCGGCAACCCGGCCAGGCCGCACCACTCGTTTCGAGCGAGAAGTGAGATGGGCTCGGTCTTTGAAAAAACGGGAGCCTCGTTCTCGATCAGTTCGACCTTGAGCCAGCCGGCGACTTTCTCATTCAGTCCTGCGAGAAAATCGTGACTCAGTTTCAAGTCGAGCGGGGAAACGCGGAATTCACGTTCCGGCTCGAGGCTTTGCAGATGAAATTCCAGGGTTTCAGTGAACGCGGGTTCGGTGGTGATGCGTAGCAACAGGTTCTTTCGTGGGATGGCGTCGTTTTGGACGCGCAGCTCCTTTATCACCGGGATCGCGTTCTGCTGGAAGGCGTAGTTGATGGCCTGATCAAAGGTCAGTTCGATATTCACGGCTTCAGGCATGCGATTTGGAAGAACTCAATGTCGCGTACGCCCATGCGACTCTGCTCCGGATGATATTTTTGGCGGATTTCTCAAGCAAAGGCAAAATCCGGGGTGCGTCAGTCCAGAAGAGCGGAGGTCGGTGATACGGCGTCGGGAGCTGTGAAACCAGGAGGTATCGAGCGAGGTGGAGCGTGGTATCCCATCACCGGGCGACGCAACGAGCGGCGGGCTATCTTCCGGGATAGTCGTGACCGGCAGCATTTCGGCGAACTGCCGGGCGGGGTGGTGGAGCGGTTCGATGTGTGCCTGCAGGCGTTCATGTTGATGGACAATCACTACCACTTGATGCTGGAGTTGAAGGAGTTGAACCTGAACCGGGCCGGCCAATGACACAATGGCGGCTGCGTGAGCTGGTTCAAGCGCCGGCACAATCGTTGCGACAACTTTCTGGTTTACCCGGGGCGCTGCCCCGGGCTGTTATGTGTTGGGCTTTCAGCCCTTCGCTCATCCTTGGCGTCCTGGCGTTGAACCGGGATCGTGCGGTCTTTTGCGAACAGTTCCAACGCGAGGATGCATGAAGGTCTGGGAGGATTGGTAAGAGCCAGGCACCAGGAGGGGCACATCAATTCGCCGTCCGCGCCTGCCGCAGAGCATCGGGAACGGCGTCTTGGCTATGGAGTGCAGGACGTTCGGAGTCAGAGAGTTCACCTGCCCCGGGCTGTCTTGTGCCAGGCCGTCATGCCCTGTCGCGGTGCGAGCGCGGGTCATTGACCCGACAGCACTCCTGTGAAACCATGCGGGCGTGATGAACCTGCAACGGATTCTTGCCGCGGGCATCGCTGCGTTGGCGGCGCTCGCAACACCTTCGTCGCTCTCCGCTGAATGCACCATTGACGCGCGCAAAACCCAGGGCACATGGGATGCCTGGGGCACGTCGCTCTGCTGGTTCGCCAATGTCTTTGGAGACCGGGACGACGTCGCCGATCTCCTGTTCACGTTGAACACAGTGACCCTCGAGGGCCAGACGCTTCCCGGGCTCGGCTTGAACATGGTTCGCTACAACGCCGGCGCCTGCAGCACGAACGAAGTGGACGGCCAGCGCATCGCCTTATCGCGTGCCATCCCGGCCTGGAAACAGATCCGGGGATTCTGGCTGGACGGCAAGTCCGAGGACCCGAAGTCGCCGAGCTGGGACTGGTCCTTGGACGCGCGGCAGCGCGCGTTGATGCTCAAGGCTCGGGATCGCGGAGCCAACTGGTTCGAGCTGTTTTCCAATTCGCCCATGTGGTGGATGTGCGGCAATCGGAATCCTTCCGGCGCCGCCAGGGCCACGGACGACAACCTGCCGCCGGAGAACTACGAGAAGTTCGCGGTTTACCTGGCGACCATCGCGAAGTATGCGAAGGAGAACTGGGGCGTTACCTTCACCAGCGTTGAACCGTTCAACGAACCGTGCTCGGACTATTGGCATGCGAGAAACGGGCAGGAAGGCTGTCACTTCTCCCCGGCAACACAGGCAAAAGTGCTCCGGCTCCTGCGGGCCGAGTTGGACAAACGCGGGTTGCAGGACATGCCGATCGCTGCGTCGGACGAAAGCAAGTATGACTGGGCGGTGGAAACCTGGAAGAGTTTCGACGATGCCACGAAGGCGCTGGTCAACCAGGTAAACGTGCATGGTTATCAGCAGGAGCAGGGACAGCGCGAGGAATTGTTCCGGATCACCCGCGGCAAGCGCCTTTGGAACTCGGAGTACGGAGACGGCGACGCGAGCGGGCTGAGCCTCACGCGCAATCTGCATCTTGATTTTCGCCAGCTGCGTCCGACGGCCTGGGCCTATTGGCAGCCGCTCGATGGGGGCGGCCGCGGCGGTTGGGGTTTGCTGTCCGCAAACCTTACGCGCGGAACGATCGGCAGGGCGAATCCGAAGCACTTCGTGCTCGCTCACTATACGCGCCATATCCGGCAAGGCATGACTATCCTGACGACGGACGAGGACGAAACCGTTGCCGCGTACGATCAGAAGCAGAAGAAACTGGTCATCGTCGTGCACAACCTGACGGACCTGGCAGTCGAGAAGACGTGCGCGCTGTCGCACTTTAAAGTGCCCGACGGCGAGGTCGCTTGCTGGCGCACGGAACCCAGAGGTTCAGCGCGGTATGAAAAGCAGGAAGGTCTGGAAGTCAAGGACGGGCGCGTCTTCTTGAGTTTACCGCCGTATTCGGTTCAGACGTTGGAACTGGAGAATGTGACTGCGTTTTAAAGCGGCGCTGAAGAAGGCGCCGTCCAGACGCTTCGCGCGTTGTCTGCAACTTGCCGCATCGCAAAGCTTGCCAAGCGTTCGGGGTCAAATCATGCTCCGCGAAACCCGAACGAAACCTATGTCGCTGACTATCCGCAAGGCAACTCCCGCCGACACTCAAAACTGGTTGCAACTGCTCAAGGAGGTGCTCGGGTCGGATCCAGCCGCGGCGCAGGCTTATGACCTGCATCGTGTGAGCGGGCAGATCCTGGGACCGGGCGTCCAGGAGGTCTGGCTGGCTGAAGTGGATGGCAGGATCAACGCCAGCGTGTCCTTTCTCCAGCCTGATGCGCCCAGCGCCAATCCCGTCGCCAATCTCGGCAGGTACCTGGCCCTGCCGGAAAGTTACACGAACGGCTCGGCCGAAGCGCTGATGTCGGGCGTCAATGAAATCTGCGCGCAACGCAAGCACATGGCGGTGACTCGCGTCCCGGCATCGGACACTGCCCAGCAACGGCTTCTGGAGAAGCTGGGTTATGGCTGCGTCGGTTTCCAGCCGCTCAAACATCTTTGCCTGGTGCGCGAAGGCGTTCTTCTGTACGTGCGGATTTCCAGTTCCGATGCGGTCGCGCGGTATTCGCTGTCGCAATCGCTCCCGGAGATTGCGGAGTTGAGCGCGGTGGCGCTTGGCAATCTCGGGTTGGGCGGCCCGGAACGCGCGCGGGACGGGTTGACCGGTTATCCGCTGCACGTGGAACTCGACATCCGGGAATCGGGGGTCGCGGAGTTCGAACGGGCACGGCTCGACGCGCAAGGATCCAATCCGCCGCTCGAGATCTTCGGGCAATTCAACCTGGGCTGGGGGCTGTTGCGCGTCGCGGTGGACACGCCGCAGAAAGCACTGTTAGGTCACCGGGAGGGCAGGGTGGTGGCGGGGTTGGTGTGGTACCTGGACGAGCTGGACAAGTGCGCGCGGTGGGTGGACGCGTTTGCCACGGACGATCTTTCCATGGGCGTGCTCATGCGAAGGGCGGTGGAACTGGCACAGGAGAAGTTCAGCGCTGTCTATATTGAAGTGGATTTGCTGTCCACCGCTCCTCGGGCGCTCAAGACGGGGGAGCAACTGGGGTTCATGCCCACCGCCTATCTTCCCGGGTTCTACAACTGGAACGGTTGCGGGATCGACGTGGTGAAGATGGTGAAACTGAACGCCGCCTATTCGGTCGAGAACGGCACGTTGACGCCGCAGGCGCGGACGGTTGTGGACGTGGTGCATCGCAATTTTCAGGACCAGAAAAGCGGGGCGGCTATCATCACGCTTCTGCGGACGCTGCCGGTGTTTGGCGGGCTGGGGGACGGCGAACTGGGGAAGATCGCGCGGTTGTTCACGCAGAAACTCTATCGCCCCGGCGAAAAGGTGTTCAGCAAGGGCGACCGGAGCAACGAAGCCTACGTCGTCATGCGGGGGCAGATTGACATTCACCTGGAAGCGAACGGAAAGCCTGTCGCTTCAATCGGGAGTGGCGCGATCGTGGGTGAGCAGGCGTTTCTGGACGGCGCGGCGCGGAACGCGTTCGCCATCGCCGCGCAGCCGAGCATTCTGCTGATCATTCAACGGCCCGCATTTCAGCGTCTCATTCAATCCGAACCGCACCTCGGGATGGCGATTATGCGCAATATCGCGATCGACGTTTCGAACAAACTGCGCCAGGCGGATGCGATGATGAAGCGCTGATTGAACGTCGGACAACATCCAACATCGAACATCCAGCGCCCAATGCTGAGTGTTCAAACGGTTATCGCGCGCCTGCGGAACTCAGAGTTACTGGCGTCGCCGACGTGCCGCGACTGGTCCCGCTGCGCGGGACACAGTCGCGCTCCGAAGGTTGCTCGTTTTCCATTCAACATTCGTTGGGCGTTGAATGTTGAGCGTTGAACGTGCAATTCCCCGTCGTTCCCCTGGGCGTTGGATGTTCGATGTTGGATGTTGTTCAACGCTCCTCCTGGTGCGTGTGGCCGTGGTCGGCGTGGGCTTCCTCGTAGTGCTTTCTCAAGAGGTCTTCGCCGAAATCGTTCTCGAAATCGCGCCATACGGTGTGGATGTGATTCGCCCGATTCTGCGTGTTGTCGTACTCCAGCAGGAAGGTCGGCCCCTGGACACGGTAGTAGTGGCCTTGTCCTTTCTCGATCGATCCCGCCCAGGCAAAGTGCACCTTTTCGAAACCGGCTTCCTCGATCTTCTTG
>CZCB01000882.1_pt1 | contig 12276 bp, 15 predicted proteins | sample 591991 | NCBI WGS metagenome assembly CZCB01 (sample SAMEA3556809, study PRJEB10932) | anaerobic digester metagenome | reverse complement strand
AATTGAAGATTTTGTTTTAAGATAAGAAAAAGGAAATAGCATCTATCTGAAGGCACTTGGTTACTGACAGAACCTGTCGGTGACTAAGTGCTTTTTTTATTTTCAAAATCTGGTCTACTCTACATCCTGATCCAGATTGTACTTCTGGCTGTTGAAATAGCACAAGTTCAATAAAGCTAAAACCTCCGCCCTTAAAATACCTGCGGAGGTTCTTTGTGATTATAGAGGAGAACCAAATAGCACCTGGACAGCCCACCAGATATATATAATACTAAAAATAATTATAGATAACTTTGACACAGCACTATGTTCTGGACCCGTATCCCTGACAATAGCAAAAATCAAATTAAAAACATTTGAAGCNNNNAAAAAAATATATCCTATGATGCGAAAAAACATTTATTCACCTCCTGAATTACTACGATCTTAGCTTCTAATGGTAAAGATTGCATTTGTTTTAGTTCGTGAGATGTATGTCTATTACTCAAACAGGCTCGCTGCCCAATCTCTTTGAACCTCCCACGACTGAAGTCACGGGATTCCTGGGTAGTCCGTTCTATCGAACAGAATTAGCACAAGTGCCACCAGGCTATCCCCGCAGTTCCTGCGGTTACTGCGATTATGCAGATAGTAGTCTTTTGCCTTCGGCAAGAATATTCTTACTTGCGTTCAAATCACGATCATGCACCGACTCACAATTGGAGCACGTCCATTCTCTTACCTTCAAATCTTTAACTTCCTCGTTCCGAAACCCACAATTAGAACAGATTTGCGAAGAGGGAAAGAACGTATCTATCACAATCAATGTCCTTCCGTACCAGTCTGCTTTGTATTGAAGATATTCTCTAAACTTCGACCAGCTTGCATCGGAGATAGACTTAGCCAGATTGTGATTCTTGACCATGCCTTCCACATTCAAATCCTCTAAAACAATTACTTGGTTTTCGTTAATCAGTTTAGAAGATGTTTTGTGCAGAAAATCTTGTCTTACGTTCGCTATTTTTTCATGAATACGAGCAACTTTAATCCGTGCCTTATTTCTATTGCTAGAACCTTTTTGTTTCCTGCTTAATTCCCTTTGTGCTCTTACTAGCTTCTTCTCTAGTTTGCGGTAAGAGTTTAATGCTGGAATAATAGTACCGTCCGAACAGACAGCGAAGTCTTTGATACCTAAGTCTACTCCAACCATTTTGTCTGTTTCGGGTAATTTTTCAGGTAACTCATCTACAAGTACAGATACAAAGTACTTGTTTGAAGGTGTACGTGAAATAGTTGCATTGACGATACGACCTTCAAAATTTCTGCTATTAGCAAATTTGACTTTCCCTATCTTAGGTAGCTTGATTCGATTGCCTTCGATACGAATATTATTGTTAGAGTTTTGCGTTCTATAACTTTGTCTGTTATTGTGCTTGCTTTTGAACTTAGGGAAACCGCTTTTGTGTTTGAAGAAGTTCTGATAAGCTGTGTCTAGATCTCTGAGCGACTGTTGGAGAGCAACAGCATCCACTTCTTTTAACCAGTTTAACTCTTGCTTTAGTTCGGTCATTTGAGCAGAACACTTGGTATAATTTAGGGTTTCTTCTTTTTCTTGGTAGGCTTTAATTCGAGCGTCCAAGAAATAGTTGTACACAAACCTTGTACAACCAAGTGTTTTGTTAATTAATATTGTCTGTGTTTTATTAGGGTAAAGCCTATACTTGTACGCTCTCATAGTACCTCCTTTTTACCAATTCATCTCGTCACTAAAGTAACGAGTGTTCTTGGTTAGTTTATAAATAATCATCAAAGTTAACTACATCAATATATTTACCACCTTTCTTTACCCATCTAGCGATAGGTGTTTTAGGAGAAGCTAATAGACCATTTCTCACATCGAAGTGGCAGAAGTTGTCGTCTGGATATAATCCTCTTCCTGTAAATAATTGATGTTGTTCTGCTATCTTCATTACCTCTTCGCACCTAATACCTTTGAGGGTAATATCGGCAGCTGTGCCTTTAGGATGCTGAGAACCGTCTCCTGAGCCTATAGAGCGATTATAGGCAAGACACCTATAAGGACTTGTAATCGTTGCAGGAACGCCGAAATACTCTCTCAAAAACTGAAGTCCTTCCACGAGCAAGGGATTGATTCCTGTTACAGGCAAGCCTCTATTACAGAACTCTGAACCTGAGCGTCCAAACAAATTATCTTTGCATCGAAACTCATCTACGCTAAAATTGTACAACCTTTCAGTGTAATGAGGGAATAGCTTATTCATTATTAGTCCACCTCTATTTCAAAATCAAAACTCTCTATTTTATCCATGGTGTCTTTGAGTGAATTGAAAGAATATGTAGCACTCTCCAATTCATTCGCTAAACGCCATGCACGTTCTTGTGCTACTTCTACAAGTTCATTAAGTTCATCAATGTTTTTTAATTCTGAATTGGACATGCGTATCATCTAGCACTTTGTATCCCCTCCTCTTAAAAAAACGAATCTAGATCTAATCCATCGCTAATCCAAATGCTTGTTCTTTTTCTTTCTTTCGGAACTTCTCGCTTTAGCGTAGGTATTTCTATGTACACTACACTTTTCTCGATCTCCTCGATCTCTTTCATGATCGAATCAACTTTATTTTTTAATAAAGTATGAGCCATACTGTCTTCTGGCACGGTTTTCATTTCTTTGTCGATAACGTCTATTAAGTCATACAAGTTCTCTAACTCTTTGGTTATTTGTTTGAATGTACCTAGATATTTATGGTTATAAAAAGAACTAAACATCATATCAATATCACCTCTTCAAATTCAAAAGAATCGCATCCAGCACATCGGACAAGTATTGGCCTTCGCCTAGCTTAATCTTCGTAGGATATGTCTCTTGTTCGATTTGGTCAATGAAGTCGTCCCACTTTTCCTCTAGGAGCTTTAGAAATCCCTCATTGTTTCCTCTCGAAGCATAACGTTCAATATATTCCCATTTTAGACTTCGATCTGGATATACCAAAATGTACTCTATATTGTTTTTAGCTAAAGCTTGTCTCACAATATCGTGACTAGAAACCAGAATTACATCTGCTTTATACAAATTATTCTCGATGTGACGAATATAACAATTAGGGAAATCAGGATTTCTAACACCTTCTGATATCCAAGAAAATTGACTAGAGTCAGAATCTAAAACTCTAAATTTACTTTTCTTAGCTTGTTCAAAAAAAACAGTCTTTCCAACACCTGGGAAACCACTTACAACTAGTGTCTTCAAAAACATCATCCTTCCAGGTAGGATCAGAGGGGCTTTCGCCCCTCTTAGTAAGGGCTTAGGGCTTCGCCTAAACCGTTCGTGTTATACTAAAACTGTAGCGTTGCTTGGAAATAAGGGGTTAGTGGTGTATCACTCTTGTATAAGCCTTTGTATACGCCCCCAGTTAGATAAATAACCTTCCAGAAAGGCACATAAACTGTAACACTTAAATCTCCGTCTAGACCTCCACCGATATGTTTGTCCAGTACGCCCGTAAAATGAAGCCATTCTTGAGCCTCATAATTAATGGTGGTGGTAAGATAATACTCAAATTCTTTATCTGATCTTTCAATTGTAATTGTCTGACTACCAGACCAATGCGCCATACCTACAGCACTGAACACCAACATTAACACCATACACAATACAAGTACTTTCGTTTTCAATAAATCATCTCCTATTTCTTCTAATTTTGTTTGTAATTGTTTTTGTGTGTGGCAGTTCACGTGGATCGAGTGGGTTCGGACGGACCAATCGTACAAGTAATTTTAATCCCGTTTCCCACCCTGATCCATCGAACTCGCCTGCCACTATTGCTCTAAAAAATCCTCAACATCTTCTTTATCTTCGATGTTACAGAGCCATGTTAGAACTTTGACAGCCCAACCCTCTTCCGCTGGAGAAGGTTCTTTACCAAACTCTTTTTGGAAGCGGTCTCTAAATACTCCCATAGCCATAGCTAGTTTTTCATAACCTTTCCAATCCTTGAGTGCACCAGCCTTCTCAATCAGATGCCATACTTGGAACACGATGCGACCATGAGTAATAAACTTGCGACCTTTCCAACCTAATACTGCAACAATAACTAGTGCTAATATACTAACAATAGCGGTAAAGATTTCAGGTTGTAGAATAAATTCCAGCATCTATTTCACCTCCTTTCCCTACTTTCTCCTCAGCTTCGTCTATATGAACCATCTGATTGTATGCTGCTACTTGAGGTTTTCGTATCTTCTAACTTCTTGTTCGCCAGCTACATCTCCTTCAATAAGATTTCTTTTCCCTCTTGGCAATCCCATATATATATTCTTGGATCAGTAATATCGTCTTCTTTTATTGCACGTTTCACATCGTCAAGTGTATTGTATATTCCTAATATAAATGTGAATGTTGAGTCTACGCTTTTTTCTTTAATACAAACGTGAAATCTATTTTCCACATCACCCGCCACCCTTTATCGCTACTCAATCTTGCTAAAAGCTCTTGTAGTATTTGTTCCATCACGGGAAATCCTTCCTGTCGGAGACTCTACAGGGCAAAATGTGAGTTCTTCTTTATCGGCTATTCTTCTAGCTACAGCTATGGCAATGCCAACTGCTTCATAAGGGTCAGACAGGGTTTTCTTGTCTGTTTTTAGCCCAAATTTATCAGTTACAAACTCTATTACATCTTCTTTTTTTGCTTTACCACTGCCTAGTGCTAGTCTTCTCCATGTGGTAGGATAGATAATGTCGATTTTCGCATCGGAATGAGTATGTACTCCTGCCCATGTTAATCCTGTTACAAAGGATAGTTTAATAAGTGTTTGTTTATTAATACCTGACCACTGATCTTCTATTCCTGCGTAATCAGGTTTATATACTTCTGCCAGATTACTTATATCATCATAAATACTCTTGTACCGTTCAAAGATATCTTTAGAACGGGGGTTGAGGGAATGCATAGCCACCAGTTCTATTTCGTTATTATTTAGCCGAATTACCCCAACCCCTACGTTTGATGTACTTGGATCAACTCCTAGAATAATCAATCAGATCAGCTCAGTTGACCCAAAAGTTCATTTAGTTTTTTCATGCTCTGAACTGCTTCAGATGCTGTAAGCTGATCGAGTGGTTTATTGATTCCCATGTGTTCTGCCAAAAACTCGTCTACTGTCATCTTTGGACCGCCCTTGGATGCAAGGAATGCAAGGCTCTTTGTGATACCTTGCTTTTGCCCATCTTTGATAAGCGGAGCGTTTTGAGTAGTTTCTTGAGGAGCTTTGTTTTGCTTTGGAGCTTGTTGCTGTTGTTGTGTCTTTTGTGGCGCAGGTTTTCCAGGCTCTACTTTTGGATGAACCTCTTGTTTGTTTTGCGTAACTGAAGACATATACTGTACTTTTTCCATCTCTTCACGACTACACTTGCCATCAACCGCATAGCCCATATTGTCTAGTGCACGTCCAATAGCACTCTCTTCACAGTTTTCTACCCATGCGAATTTGTCTGCCATACTACCACCAGCTCTAGAGAGGCTCATTCCTTTTCCGTCAGGTGGAAATCCTGTTTGATAATACGCTCTCTCTTTCCAGACGCTTGCTTCAATAACAACATATTCATTCGCTTTATTAATATCAGAAATGATTTTTGGAATAATGACACCAGTAGGGTAATCACGATAAAACATCTGTTTCCTTTGTTTGACCGTGATATAATCTTCCAAATTAAATTGTTTCGACAACCACATCAGCTTCCCTTCTAAAGTTCTGTAATTTCAATGCTTGGTTTTGTGTAGTATTCATACTTACCTTCATCAAACAGTTTTTGTAACTCTTTATTCCCTTTGATACGCTTGTCTACATCGCTCTTGCTAATGCTTGCGAGACTTTCTGCTTCTGCTTGTCCAAGTAGATTTTTAACTAGCTCATATGAGTAGCCTGCACGTTTTTTAGCCTTGAGTGTGACTTGCTTATTCCCTACTACAATACCTGTATCTGGACGAGTATTAAGAATATTTCTAAGTGCGCTTTCAAGCTCGTCCCTTCGTGCTTTAATAATGCGCTCTTTGTTTTTGATCTCTTCTAGTTGGACAAGTATCTCTTCTTCTTTTCCAGGGAACTCTCCTAACAAAAGCTTCTCGTCTCTAGTCAAGTTCGTATAAAGCTCACAAGTGCTCTTAATGGGACAGTAATTACAATATGGATTAAGCTTAGGTTTAGGATCTGTATCAAAAGAAATTTGATAGTAAAGGTTAATAAAATAATGCCTGAAGTCCTCCAGATCCTCTAGTGTTCTTGTAGTAGAGAACTTTCCAAACCGCAGGAAATAAAATGCAATAATAAAATTCTTGTATTGAGGTGCAACTTCTTTTAGTGTCGCAAGAGCATATAATGTTGCTTGTTGGTCTTTTTCTAGCTCTTCTCTTGTATAAGGCATTCTGTTGGTCTTATAGTCCACAATCTCACATGTTTCATCATCAATGTGATTAATTCTATCAATCACTCCTGATGCGATAACCTTACCTTCATCATCAAGGGGAAACCTGAAATACCTTTCTAAAAGAAGTTCACCCTTGCTATCTCTGGCAATTTCATACTCATGATAGTCTGGATTAGAAAGATATTCTTCCAACATTTCTCTGCCTTCTCGATAAAAATCTAAATCAGACAAAGGGTATGTGATCCAAATTTCGTCATAAAGTTTCATAATGTCTTTCTTAGGATTTTTATGCCATTTTTCTAGTACTTCGTGAATAATGGAACCAAAGTATAAATGATCGCCTTTTTGTTCTAGTTTTTTGTTGTATATCGCATCGTAGTAAGCAGGACATTGTTCATATGCCTTAGCCCTACTTATGCTGATACGCTCTATCATCTTAGTCACTAAATATCAACTACTCCTTCACCAATCTTCTTCTTTGTCTTCGTCTTCAATAGCTTCGTCCTCTAATTTTGTCTCTAGAGAAAACCTTGTAATGTCATAGATATATCTTGCCATACCTGCTACTTGAAAATCGTCTGGTTCTCCCATAAGAGCTGCCACTCTTTTACCTTCTTTGGACATGCCCACAATCATTGCATACTCTAGCTCTTCTTCTTCGATAAAGTCTGCTAGAGTCGTGTTTTTGCTCAATTGGATTACCTCCCCTCTAATGCTTGCGAATAAAAAAGGCTGAAACGACTTTTGGAGAGGCGTGTCGCCTCAGCCTTCATCTTATTATACGAAGGAGAATTATTTTCTTGACAACTATTTCACCGGAATTACAGAAAAAACATTATCAATTTCATAGAGTTTGTTTATAACATCATCCAAGTCTTTTTCTGATACGGGCCAGCGCATTACATGTTCCTTTGTTTCTCCCATATAGGTATAAAATATACCAACCTTATATTCAACAATATTGAGAGGCACATCGTCATACTCCTTCTTGATGACCTTATCCACTTCCTGAATAACATCTTTGACGTATTCTTGTTCAGTATAAACCATGATCTTAGGAGGTAAAGGTTTGGTGTCAGGGAAGTCTGCATCCTGTAATTGAATGTATGTGAAGTCGGAGCTAGGGTAATGCACAACTTTGCCGATAACAGTGATAACTTCGCCTTCTTTAATAATATCTTTGAAGGCATCTCTTTGTTTGTTGTAAGCAATAACAGTTGCTGTACCATGTAAATCGTCAATGTTAAACTCTAGTTTCTTACCGAATTTTACGTTCTTAGTCAATATATTGCTGACGTACCCACAAATGATTACCTGTTCTCCTATAGCGTCCTTTACTGTACTAGAATCAATGAGACGCTCTGGGCGCTGAACGAGAGAGGAAATGTAATCTCTATATTTATCAAGAGGATGATTTGTTACATAAAAACCCAGAATTTCTTTTTCATAATTAGCAAGAGTAGTTGAGTCGAATTCTTCTACCGCATCGGTGTGAATTGCTTTGTGGACAAGTTCTTTGAGTTCTTTTTCTGCCTTTTCTCTTCTTTCTGCCAACTTATTTCGCTCTTTTTCTAGCTTATCGAGATCGTCAAAGTTTACAAAAGTGGCTTCCCTATCTTCGATACGCTTAATCTTGCCCTTGTACGAGTTGAAAGCTTTGATAATTGGAGCGATAGCATTAGCGATTTGCGATCTGGTATGACCAAATTCGTCGAATACACCACTGTATGCAAAAGATTCTAGTACAGTCTTGTTGACAGCATTGCCATACGCCCTACAGATGAAGTCTTCAAGGGATGTAAAGTTTCCTTTACGTCGCTCTTCTAAGATAGAATTTAATGCTACTTCACCAACCCCTTTTACCGCCGACAATCCAAAGCGAATACTGTCACCATCTGCGACAAAGGTCTCTGTAGAGATGTTGATAGAAGGTGGTAAAACTTTCGTTCCGTGTGTATGGCAATCTTGAAGGTAAAGATTAAGCTTATCCGAATCGTTTCTTACCGATGTGAGAAGTGATGCCATGAATTCAGGGTAATAATTAGCTCTGAGCCATGCACATGCCACACTGAGTCGTCCATAGCCCACACTATGAGAATTATGGCAAATAATCCCATTTGCAACAAAGTTATGATGCTCTTCAATCTCTAAGTCATACGTTGGCTCCGTGCCAATATGTTCAATGCTTACAACTTTATCTTCGTAAATCAGGAAGCCTTCCTCAATATCACCAGTAAAGTCAGTGGAGTAGAAAATATCCCCAACACTTATTTCACCTAGCTCTCTCCAACCCTCATCTGTAAGGAAGCGATGTTCTTGTGTGGCACGAACAGTCTTACCAGAGAGTGTTGTTACCTCATATACGTCCTTTACCCCTGTGCTCCAAACTTGGCTGATACGAACAGGCTTTACGCGATTACCAACCAGACCCAAAATATGAATACCATGTGTCCTGTGACGCTTACCTGCAACGCTTTTAGAGGTCCATGCCTGATAAATCTCTTTGATAGTAATTGCTCTGTAAGAGATTTGATTTGATGATACTCTATAGACAACTGTATCTCCAGATAGACAGTGATTGAACCCATAGTTTCCAAAAGTTTCCATTAACGAGAACACATACTCTGCATCTTTTTCTGAGATATTGTTAGCAACACAACCCTTGATAAACTTCTCTTTTTGTTCTGGAATTGCATCCACTTTCTTTTTGCCAATAATACTTCTGAAGGTGTCAGCTTCACTTTCAGTAAATCCCGCCATAACCTGCGTGACTTTCATAATACTCTCTTGGTAGATAAATATGCCAAAAGTATCTTTTAGCACTTCTTCGGTTAGTGGGTGTGGGTATACTACCCTTGATTCTCCATGTAAACGCCTAATGAATTCGTCTACCATCGTACCATTACCGTTGGGTGCAGGAGCATCTAGTGGACCTGGACGGATTAACGCAACAAAGTTTTCTATATCTGTGAAGTTTTTGGGTTGCATTTTCTTAAGGTAATTCTTTGCCATGGTGGATTCCATTTGAAATACACCGTTAGAATCGCCCTTAGAAAGCATGTCGTACATTTTAGAGTCATCGGTAGGAATTGTCTCTAAGCTTAATTCTATTCCCTTGTTTTGCTTTATAGCTTTAAGTGTATTGTGAACCACATCGAGAGTTTTTAGTCCCAAAATGTCCATCTTTAGCATGCCTATTTCTTCTACTTGATCCATATGCCATTGCGTTGTGATGCGCCCTTTATTGATTCTTACAGGGCAAATGTTTGTGATTGGAACGGGGCTAATCAAAACTCCTGCGGCATGAACACCGACGTGAGAGGGATTGTTTTGAATCTTAATAGCTATATCCATAACTCTTCGGATTTCAGAATCTTTATTGTAAAGGTTTGCCACCTCATCAATTTGTAACGCTTCTACAAGAGGGATATCTGTGTCGGGAATGAGAGAGCTAAGATGGTTCGCTTTACTAAAATCAACAGCTAAAGCGGTTGCAACACTCTTAATTGCAGCTCTTGCTTTGTGTAGACTTACTGTGCCAATCTGAGCTACATATTCTTCTCCGTACGTTTGTGTGATATAATCTACAACTTCCATACGTCTCTCTTGTTCGAAATCTAAATCTACATCAGGGGGTGAGATCCTGTGCTCTGAAAGGAACCTTGCGAATAACAACCCGTGCTTAATTGGATCGATTTTAATAATATCAAGACAACGTAAAACTAAACTAGAGCCACCCGAGCCACGCCCAAAGTTTATAAGAATACTCTCTTTCTCACAAAAGTTGACAATGTCCCACAAGATTAAGAAATATCCTTCCCAACCAAGCCTACAAATAATTTCAAGTTCATACTCTAATCTATCAACATACTCTACTTTGTCTGCCCAACCTAAGTCCAACAAGCCCTCGTAAGCTAATTGCCTCAAGTATTCTTCTTCAGTCAAATGCTCTGGCGTCTTAGGGAAGTGTGGCATTAATGTCGTTGGATTATCTATTTCTTCTATAGTTACATTACATTGCTGTGCTATTTCATAACTTCGTTCTACCACATCGGCAGGAAATAGTTCTAGCATTTCTTCATAGGTTTTGAAGTAGAACTGATCGGTAGGGTATCGTAACCTATCTTCGTCATGGATTTTCTTTTTGTCTCTGACAGCAAGCACGATATCATGCAACTCATAATCATCTTTGCTCACATAATGCACGTCATTTGTAGCTACCATTGGAATACCAGTTTCTTCGGATATTTTCTGAATACCTTCAAGTATCTTCTGCTGGTTACGCACAAATTCTTCTTGGTTTTGTCTAAAGCTAGGAATATTGCTATATTGTGCCACAGGATGTTTCTGAACCTCAAGATAGAAATCATCACCAAATATCTCATGAAAAGTTTTGACCTTCTCAAGAGCCTCGTCATATTGATCATCAATTAAATGGCGTGAGACAAATCCTGACATACATCCAGATAACACGATTAAGCCTTCGGAGTGCTCTCTCAAAAGCTCATCATCTACACAAGGTACGTAATATTGCCCGACAGTTGCGGCTTTGCTTGCAAGCTGAAGTAAATTGCGGTATCCAACGTTATTCTTGGCTAGAATAGTCAAGTGGTACTGATGTTTTCTTTCTTCTTGACCTAGTTCGGTTGAACCAGCATACCTCGATGTATAATATACTTCTAGACCAATAATAGGCGTTAAACCAGCCTTTTTAACCTTCTTGTAAAAGTCGTAGACTCCATACATAAATCCGTGGTCAGTTAGGGCGACATACTGACCGCCTTGACGTTGCGTTTCCGCAATTAAATCCTCAATACTGCACAAGCTATCATTCATGCTGTAATAGCTGTGAGTATGGAGATGTACAAATTTCGCCACTTTTTCAACTCCTAACTATTTAGGCGTTTTAAAAACTTCTCGTTTTCTTTCTGATTAAACCCAGGATAAAACCATGGATTCTGCCAAACAACATGGTTTTTGAGCGGTGCATAATGGAGTTTGTGATTACTTCTAACCTTCTCTTGCTGTCTTTTGATAGCTTGACACGCTGTGGTCTTTTTATAGTTTCCACTCCTTTAATATCACCGCTCTTGTCAAACCTTAGCAATTCCAAATTGACTTCTAGAAGCCCTACTCCTAGGAACAGCTCCTCTGGACTAATTAAACCTTTGGTGCAACAATTTTTCTAGGGACAAGCATTATAACCACCTTACAACAGGTTCAGTTTTACTATCCTTCTCCCAAACAAACCAAGCGTGGCAGATTGTTGTTGACCACTTTTTGCCATCCTCGTCAAAAGGCTCACCATTTCTCCATGTAGACATTCTGTCAGTAAAAACATAGATATATTTAGGAGGATATTTTCTAAACAAATTAGCTCTTTTTTGACTTTCTAAGAATTGAATCTTAAGAAACATTGCCATCTTACCGCCAGAAGCCAACAAGGATATACCTTTTTCGACAAACTCTTTTGCTAGACTGTATGGGGGATTGGTAATGATATTGTCAAACCTTTGCTCTGTGTCGTACGAAAGAAAGTCTTGTTCGACTGTATCAGGATACCCTCTATCTACTATGTCAAGATTGACTATATTTGAATTAGGATATCTCTTTTTTATCACCTCAGAAATGTGTCCCATCCCCACACATGGTTCTAGAAAACTGCCTTTATTGAAGGTATAAGCATCCATAAGCATTTCTACTGCCCTAGGATCTGTGGCAAAGAAGTCATGCTTGGGTCTACCTCTTGGAGAGTCACTTCCTGCGATTTGTGCTGCTGTTAGCTTAGTTGAATTCTGGTTTTCGGAATACAAAGATGTTTTCATGTCCCACCCTCAAATGACTATTTGC
>CZCB01007163.1_pt1 | contig 12289 bp, 10 predicted proteins | sample 591991 | NCBI WGS metagenome assembly CZCB01 (sample SAMEA3556809, study PRJEB10932) | anaerobic digester metagenome | reverse complement strand
AATATCTTATCTTGCAATCGACTTTGATCGGGACTAATGGGTATAACGACGACCTTCACAGGTGCTACATTTGGCGGCAAAACAAGACCGTCATTATCGGAATGGGTCATGACAATTGCGCCTATCAAACGCGTGGACGCGCCCCAGCTGGTCGTCCAAGCGTACTCTAATTCTCCCTCTTTATTTTGAAATCTTATATCGAAGGCCCTGGAGAAATTTTGTCCCAAAAAGTGACTAGTGCCGGCCTGCAAAGCGCGCTTGTCTGTCATCATGGCCTCGCATGTATAGGTATTTTCCGCACCGGGGAATCTCTCCCCCTCTGATTTTTCTCCTACTATGACCGGAAGGGCCAAGACCTCCTCCATAAAAGAACGGTAAACCTCCAACATTCGAAGCGTCTCTTCCATGGCTTCTTCTCGAGTGGCATGAGCTGTGTGTCCCTCCTGCCATAAAAATTCTGAGGTACGCAAAAACAGTCGAGGTCTCTTCTCCCAACGTACCACATTACACCACTGATTGATTAATATTGGAAGATCCCTCCACGATTGCACCCATTTGCTGTACATGTGACCAATCACTGTCTCCGAGGTCGGCCTGACAACTAAGGGTTCTTCCAGTTCCTCGCCTCCAGCATAAGTGACGACAGCGCACTCCGGAGAAAATCCTTCTACATGCTTGGCTTCTTTTTCCAAGAAGGAATTTGGAATTAAAAGAGGAAAATAGGCATTCACATGCCCCGTTTCCTTAAAACGCTCATCTAGTTGACTTTGTATAGATTCCCAAATTGCATACCCCGTTGGACGGATCACCATACAACCCCTCACGGGGGCGTAATCGGCCATTTCTGCTGCCTTGATGACATCTAAATACCATTGCGAATAATCTTTCTCCCGGGGCGTGATATTACGTGCCATTGCCATTCCTCCTACATTGTTAATTTATGAATTGATGATCCCTTCGTCGCTTAACAGACTCATCATTCTATCTTGGTTAAACCCAACTATAAATTTATCTCCTATTTGAACGACGGGAACGGACAATTGATGAGTACGACGAACAAGCTCCATAGCTGCATTTCTGTCAAGGCTTATATCAATCACCTGGAACTGAATCCCTTTGCTTAATAAAAATTCTTTGACCCTTTCACAGGCAGCACAGGATGGACTTGTGTAGACTCTTACTAACATATTATAAACCACTCCTTGTACACTTTTTTTTAAAACAAAATAGCAACCCAAAACGGAACGATTAATATCGACGCAAAAGTACTCGCCGCAACGAGGTCTGCGGCGTATTTGTGATCCATATTCATCCCCCTGGCAACTATAAAGGCGTTCACTGCCACAGGCATGGCAGAAACTAGTATAACAGCGTTTCGAACATTATGGGCAACTGGCCAAAGGGAAAACAAAAACATGACCAAAAAGGGATAAACTATCACCTTCATCAAAGTATCTACCCATGTAGTCCTGACAGACTTGACGATTTCTTTCAACTGCATATCGGCCCCAAGTATTATTAACGCCAAACCGGTTGCCGCTTCACCCAACATACGAAGCACATCATCTACCCAGTGAGGTATTCGTATATGCAAAAAAGAAGAACATATGAAAGCGAAAATACAGGAAACAATGAGCGGATTTTTTGCCGCTTCCTTGGCCGTCTTCAAAAGGGTATTTAAGTTAATCTTCCCATAAAGGCCGATTTGTCCCCACATCACGGACAGAATTTGATAACCTACGAGCGAAACGCCAAGGTATTTAGACACGGCCATGACTCCCGCGTCCCCCATTGCAAGCGAAACTACCGGAATGCCCATATATATATTGTTTGATCTGATGCACGTCATGAGCGAAACGCCAAGCCTTTTTCGATCTTTTTTCCAAGGAGAAAAAATAAGGGATAAAAAAGGCATTATCAAAAAAGAAAGATATACCGCACATAAAAGATTCACATCATCCCTGTTTATTCCGCCAGAATTGTATATCGTTCTGAAAAGAAGCGCTGGCAGGATTCCCCAGTAAAGTATGCCTCCCAAATCATCGCTATCAGATTTTATAATTTTCATGAGACGCAAAAACCATCCTACCCCCATAATAGCTATCAAAGGCAAAACGATCGTTACATACTGCATTCAATTTTCTCCTCTCGCTCAAACATCTAGAAGTATATTAAAAATTATATATGTTTTCATAAAAGGAATTTACTAATCTCCGGCAAATGCTAAACTTTTACATGGAGGTGGATCGACTTTGGAAGCTCTCATGCACAAGAAAAATTTAACGGCATTTTTGAAGACGTTACAACTTCTTCCGGGAGAAATCACTGCCTGCAAGACCATGCCAGCACAAGAAGCCGAGTTTGGCCCGTGGCCACAGATCAATCCCCAGCTAACGAATGCACTAAAGGAGCTTGGAATAAAAGAACTTTACCTACACCAAACAAAAGCGATCGATATGGCATTGGCAAAGAAGAACGTCGTAGTTGTCACGCCTACGGCCTCAGGCAAGACTTTATGTTATAACATCCCTGTAATTCACTCAATCTTAGAAAACCATTCTTCCAGGGCCCTTTACATATTTCCAACGAAGGCGTTAAGCCAAGATCAGCTAGCCGAGATTAACGCGATAACGAATAAAATTGACATGCCCATATCCACCTGCACTTACGATGGGGATACGCCCCCTGATATACGCACTAAAGTCAGGGCTGCGGGGCATGTTGTTGTCACAAACCCTGACATGTTACATATAGGCATTCTACCGCACCATACGAAATGGATAAAGCTATTTGAGAATTTGCGATACGTGGTCATAGACGAGCTTCATACTTACAAAGGCGTATTTGGTTCCCATATGTCAAATGTAATAAGAAGACTTAAAAGAGTTTGTTCCTTTTACGGATCAAATCCCACGTTCATACTATGTTCTGCTTCAATTTCAAACCCCGCGGAACTTGCTGAAGGTTTGATCGAAAATCATGTTGAGTTAATCACCAATAACAGCGCTCCAAGAGCAGAAAAACACGTTCTCATATATAATCCTCCCCTGATAAATAAAAACCTTGGCATAAGAGCGTCATCACTTGCGGCTACAGCCGATATTGCAGCTCAAGCCATAGCAAACGGAATAAGCACAATAGTCTTTACGAGGTCAAGACTAAACGTCGAACTTTTGCTGACCTATATTAGGGAAAACTTAAAAAGGTTGCGCGTTGATGAAAATTTAGTAAGCGGGTATCGAGGCGGATATCTACCCAAAGAACGCAGAAAAATAGAAAAAGACCTAAAAAGCGGAAAAATCTTGGGCGTCGTGAGTACAAATGCCTTAGAACTTGGAATAGACATAGGAAGCCTTTCTTTAGCCGTCATACACGGATACCCTGGAAGCATATCCTCGGCATGGCAACAAATTGGAAGGGCAGGGAGACGCTCTGGGCACTCAGCTGCCATTCTTGTAGCTTCATCCGCACCTCTTGACCAATTCATAGCTACAAAACCAAATTATTTCTTCGGCGGTTCGCCGGAACTGGCTAGAATAAACCCTAACAATTTATACATATATGTAGACCACGTTAAATGTTCGGCTTTTGAGTTGCCCTTCGCGCAGGATGAATCATTTGGAATAACTAATCCAGAGGAAGTGCTTGAATACTTGTCACAATACGAAGTCCTACATTTCGCAGGATCGCGGTACTTTTGGCAGTCCGACTCCTTCCCCGCTCAAAACATGTCTCTTAGAAGTGCGACGAATGAAAATTACGTAATAATAGATGTCACTGAAGGCCATAAGCCCAGAGTCATCGGGGAAGTCGATAGACCGAGCGCTCCCATGTTAATTCATCCAGAGGCAATATATTTCCACGATGGCAAAAGCTATCAGGTCATTGAACTTGACACCAAAGGCATGCGATGTTACGTGAAGAGCGTATCCGTGGATTACTATACAGACGCAGACCTGGCCACTCACTTGAAAGTATTAGACATATTTACAGAAAAAGGCAACTGGGGCTTAGGTGAGGTCTTATTGACCTTTCGCCCAACCGTTTACAAAAAGATCAAGCTCATGACCCACGAAAATGTCGGATATGGTCACATACACATGGACGAAGATGAAATGCATACAACCGCCTGTTGGATCAAATTAGAAAAGAAATTCACCGATATACTGGGAGAAGAGCGCTTGAGTACAGGCCTTTTAGGAATATCGCATCTATTTCGAGCCATTGCACCTTTGTTTTTAATGTGTGATCGAGGAGATATCAGGGTTCACAGCATGGTACGCGATCCCATGTTTAGTGCTCCGACCATTTATATAGCGGATAATGTCCCCGGAGGCGTGGGACTTGCAGATGGAGCCTTCGCATTGAAAGAAAAACTCATCGACGCAGCTTTCGAGGCAATAGAAAGTTGCCCTTGCTCGGACGGATGTCCCGCCTGTACAGGTGCTTTTGGAGCCACGATGAATGCAAAGGGTCCAACCATGGCTTTGCTTGAAATTTTAAGATCACAGGAAGATCTCAAATGAAGGGTGATAAACATTCACGCCTGGAGCAAATACTTGGCGAGCTAAAACCTGAAAATAAAAAGAAAGAGATCTGCGAAGTAAGGGGGCTTCCTCCAGGGCAATTTTTGGATGAAGATGTATATTTGTGTGAAATCAGACACGAGATACCGAGGGAAGTTGATGTAAATGAACACAAACAATGTATAAAAACACTTTCCTCCTGGGGCGCAGGGGAACCCCTGGTCTTTTTCGATTTAGAGACCACAGGGTTAGCTGGAGGAACGGGAACATACGCTTTCTTGGCAGGAGTAGGCTTTTACGAAAAAAACGACTTCGTCATTCGCCAATTATTTTTATGCTCACCAAGAGCAGAGCGGGCCTGGCTTTCAAGGTTGTTGGATATAATTCCACCCAAACCCGCTTTTGTTACCTATAACGGTAAAAATTTCGATCTTCCTTTGATTAATACACGATTTTTATTATCCAGGATGAAACCCATTGAAGAATCTGGACACTTAGATTTGCTTCACCTCGTAAGAAGACTGTGGAAAAGGCGCATAGGTTCATGCGCATTATCTAACGTAGAAAGGCATATTTTATATATAGACCGAAAAACAGAAGATGTCCCGGGTTGCATAATACCGGAATTGTATAAGATGTTTCTTAAAACAGGAGACGCTGCCGCTTTAAGCGGGGTTTTTTATCACAACGAAATGGACATATTGTCACTCTGCATGCTGTTTTACAAGGTAGCTTTGACTCTTATGGGAAACAGCGCGGATCCCTTTGAGATAGATCGTGCCGGAGACGCTTGGTGCGACCGCGACTTAAATAGGGCAAATCGTCTATGGAGAAAAGCTGCAACTCTAGAACCCCCTGCTAAAAACGCAATTTGGAAATTAGCAATGGAAAATAAAAAAATGAATAATTACTACGAGGCATTGTCGCTATTGATGAAGCTTTACAACATGGACTACAAAAAGATAGATGTGGCCGTTGAAATCTCCAAGTTGTACGAACATAAATTAAAAGACCCGCAAACTGCTTTGATGTGGGCGGAAAGTGCAATAAAAGATTTTCTCAAGTACCGCCCATTAGTAAGAGCACAGCAGAGTAAATGGACAGAACTTCTTAAACGAGTAGAGCGTTTGAGGAGAAAAGTTGGCTAAGCTCGATATAACGTAACCAACATAAAAGCCCCTAATCAGGGGCTTTTATGTTGGCTTTATTTCTTAATATTGGCGATATTGGGCTATGAAGCATGTTTCTTCGTAAACAAGGATACCACTATAAAAACTATGAGCGAGATTAGGGCAGCAAATATTTCTACAGGAGCCCCAAAGAGAGAAACTCCCCCAATGATTCCCCACAAGGCCAGTATTGAGCCTATTATCAAAGAAGCCAGAGCTCCTTCTTTTGTGGCTCCTTTCCACAGGAACCCGCCAATAACCGGAACGAAGACTCCTGCAGTATACATGGTATAGGAGTAAATTAAAGCATCAATGATCCCAGGGACTATCAATGCAATAATTAAAGACAAAATGCCGATGACAAATGTTGAAATACGCGAGACTCTGAGCAATTCCTTTTCTTTATCTACTTCGCTTACATGAAATATCTCAATCCAAAAATCTTTAACAATATGGGACGTAGCTGCCGATAGCAGCGAATCGGCCGTAGACATTATTGCAGCCAGGAGTGCTGCCAAAATAACCCCCCCAAGCAACGGCCCCATCAGGCTTTTCAATATCCAAGGCACGGCCATGGAAGCATCCTCTAAATCAGCAAGTGCATTGGCACCCATGCCCATAATGGCAGGGAAAAAACTAACTATGACTAAGACTACTCCCCCAACTAAAGAAGCATTTCTAGCTGTCGTCCCGCTTTTCGCTGCAAAGAGTCTTTGATAGAAATCTTGGCCTATTAGAGTATACATCACTGTGGGAAGAAGTAGCCACATAATGCTTGACGTGCTCATGCCCCAAAAGCTAAAGTATTCCGGACCTACCCCCTTGGACTGAAGGAGCAATTCCATGCCACCAAATCCTCCTGTGTGGCCCAATACGACGTTTGCCGCAAGAATAACACCAATTGCCGCTAGAAGCATCTGTATTAAATCGGTAATAGTAACAGCCCAAAGCCCACCCGCGGTAGTATAAATGATGAATACGAGGGTTGCGATGATGGCTCCCGTATTCCCGGTTATCCCCAAAATGCCCAAAGCTCCCCTTGCGGAAAGCACCTGCGCAGCCAATATTCCTATAAGTGCAACAATCGAAAGCAGCGAACCTAGAGCTCGAATCGTCTTCCCACCATAACGTCTTTCCAAATAGTCAGGAACAGTATAAAAGGCAAGATCGCGGAATTTTTTAGCCGTAACGAGACCAAGTAATATCAACCCTATGCCACAGGAAACACCGTACCATGCGCCAGATAAACCATATTTAAATCCGTATTCTCCGCCACCCATCACGGCGCCGCCGCCAAAATGAGTTGCGGCAAGAGTGGCCGCACACAGTACAATGCCAAGCCTCCTACCAGCTAATAGGAAATCTGTCATTCCCTTGATGTATACCCTGCCCACCCACCAACCAACCAGCAACATTGCTAACATATAAAAAATAACTATGTATAACACAACATCACGCCTCCTTTATTTTAAAGTGCAAAACCTTTCTGCCAAAGCTTGTCTACATCTACTATTAGATTGACTAGATTGACACAAAAAAGAGATTTACAGTGCTTTTTAATTAAGAAAACATTGGAAGCAGCAGATCATCTGATAAATCATTTCGTTAGCGAGTTTATAGTATATCACAAAAATCAAAGAAGATAAATCACTTTTTTCGGGAGATTTGAGTTAAGATAAGTATAACTACAACTTAATTTTAAGTAGTATTTAAAATATAATAGACCAAACGGTAATGGGAGATGAATGAGATTGTTCATAAGTCCAACTTATGGTCCTCTTGAACTTGAACAGGTAGTGCAGCGGATGTGTGCCTTTATGAAGAAGGAAGGGGAATACCGAATAATTGTCGGAACTGATTCTCAGCCCCTAATGCGCAGTACCCTTTTCGTTTCAGCTATAGTAGTTCACAGAATCGGTCGCGGTGGAATATATTTTTATAGGAAAACATATGATTTAAAACCCTACTCCACCAAAGAACGCATTTTAGCCGAAGCTTCTATGAGCCTCGTTCTTGCCAGCGAGATCTTGCAGTTACTTGCCCGTGATATTGTGCTCAGTGAGCATTACAGGCAGCTGCTTGAAATACATCTTGACGTGGGAGAAAAAGGACTTACAAGAGAGATCTTAAACGTGGTCGTTGGAATGGTAAAAGGAAGCGGCTATGTAGCGCAGATAAAACCCGATGCGTTCGCCGCTTCCTGCGTGGCAGATAAACATACTAAAAGCGCTTAGCCTTTTAGCGTAACTTCATATCCCACTTCATCCAAAGCATTTATAACGCTTTCCAGGTTATCGGTATTCACTGTAATCTCTTTGTTTTCCATATCTATCTTAAACTCAGAAACGCCGAGACTATTTAACGCCTCAGATATGCGCTTTGCACAGTGATGACAGGACATCTCCGGAACACTTAAAACGTATTGCACCATATTTTCATCCCTTCTTTCATGTATATTATTTACTCACTTTCTAAAAGACTTTTTAAAGAATCAAGATCCTTCTTAAATTTTTTGCACGTCAATTCCAAGGGACGAGGCGACGTCATATCAACCCCGGCAACTTTCAAGGCATCCACGGGATCTACGGAGCTACCCAAAGAAAGAAAGCGCAAATAGCGATCTACGGCTGCCTCCCCTTCTTCCAATATGCTCGTAGCTATTGCCGTAGCGGCCGAATAGCCAGTGGCATACTGATAAACATAGTAAGCGTCATAGAAATGTGGTATCCGAGCCCATTCCAAGGACAATTCGTCATCTATAAACAACGTATCGCCGTAATGTTTTTCGTACAAATTCTTCCAAACCATGCTAAAATCTTTGCTTGTCAACGGCTTGCCCTTTTCTGCGTTCTTATGCACCTCAAGTTCAAATTCTGCAAAAAGCAACTGTCTATATACTGTAGTGCGCACTTGTTCCAAATCATAATTAATTAGATAAGCTTTTTCGGCTTTATTATCGGCATTTCTAATTAGATATTCCGACAGCAATATTTCGTTAGTCGTTGAGGCTACCTCGGCCGTGAATATGCTCGCGCTCGAATACACATAAGGTTGGTTTTTAAAAGTAAAATGCGAGTGCATTGCGTGTCCCATCTCATGGGCTAGGGTAAAGACATCTCTCAACATGCCGTTGAAGTTCAAAAGCACGTAAGGGTGTACACCATAAACTCCCCAGGAATAGGCGCCGCTTCTTTTACCCTTATTCTCATATACGTCCACCCACCTGCTTTGAAGGGCCTGAAGGAGCGCCTGGCGATATTCTTCCCCCAAGGGGGCTAGCCCTTCTATGACTATATTTTTAGCGTCCTCGAAACTAAAACCCGCCTTAGGCTCTGGTAAAAGAGGAACGTATAAATCGTAAAAATGCACCTCGTCCAACTTTAGAACCTCTTTTTTAAAGTCTACATATCTGCGAAGGGGATCAAGCCATTCGTTGATCGTTTCTATGGCCTTCTCGTAAACAACTAGGGGAATATTCTGTGGTTGTAAAGAAGCCTGGAGGGTGCTCTCATAGTTTCTTGCCTTGGCATAGAATACGTCCTTCTTTAAACTTCCGAGGTAAGTGGCAGACAAGGTGTTTCTAACTTTCCTGTAACTTGAAAAAAGGCCTTTGAAGGCATCGCGGCGCAGGCGCCTGTCTCTGCTATGTAAAAAAAGGGAATACCTCTCTTCGGTTAATTCCACCTCTGTGCCTGTTTCGTACTTGATCTTTGGAAATTCTATGTCCGCGTTCGTGAGCAAGGAAAATACATTTCCAGGAACTCTGGCCATGTCTGTGGACATGGCCAGCAACCTTTCTCCCTCATGGGATAACACGTGTCCTTCGAGCCGCATTATCCTGGCAAGTTCTGTCTTATACAGATCAAGTTCAGGCTCTTTGCTTAAAAATTCGTCAATTTTATCTTTACCCAGCTCCAATATACTTGGAACAAAAGAAGAAACTGCCTCGGAAAAACGAAGATACATCAAAGAAGCGCGTTGGACCATGGCCTGAGCTTTAAAGTCACGCACATCTTCATGGCTTCTAAAAGATGCATATGCATAAAGTCTGCCCAGACATTCTGCCACCTCATCCCTAAGTTTTAGGCCGCAAAGAAGAGATTTGGCTGAAGAGGTCAGTGATTCAGTCGCCTCTTTTAATTTCTTCATTACCTTTTCTAAGCGATGTAACTCATTTTCCCAGGCGTAAAAATCTGGATATAGATCTTCTAAACGCCATTTGTACTCTTCCGCTATTTCGTCCCTTTCCGGAACGCTTACACTTTTCATTTCGCTCATTACGATGCCCCTTTCTTTTAATCGCTTTTTATTCTCAATGAGTTTAGCATCACCGATATGGAGCTGAAGGCCATTGCCCCTTCGGCAATTATGGGGTGAAGCAAGGCCAGCATTGCTAGAGGTAGAGCTATAATGTTGTAGCCAAAGGCCCACATCAAGTTTTGTCTGATGACGTTAAAGGTTTCTTTGGATATCTCGACTAGATCCACGACCTTGGCCGCACCTCCCTGAAGGATCACCACATCAGCGCTATCAATAGCTAGGTCCGTGCCACTTCCCATGGCAACGCCAACATCGGCAGCCTTCAAAGCAGCCGCATCATTCATGCCGTCTCCTGTCATCATTACTTTTTTGCCAGTTGCCTGGTAGTGTCTGACTATATCCATCTTTTCCCCTGGACGAACGCCCCAATAAAGAGCTTCGATGCCAAGAATTTTTGCCACAACCTTCGCGGTATATTCATTATCTCCCGTTGCCAGGACGACTTCAATATTCATGTCATTAAGACGCTTGACCACCTCGAAGGAATCTTCTCTTATGGGATCAAATACCGCTATGTATCCCATTATAGAATCGTCTTTCTTTACTTCGACCACCGTATAGCCCTTTTCAAGTAAACTTCTGTATACCTTGGGATCCTTTGGCCTTCCAACAAAGTAAGTTTGCCCATTTATCGTGCCCTTGATGCCCTCTCCAACTATTTCCTCAAAATCTCTTATCTCGACATCGTATTTTTTAAGCTCAGAGATGGCCTTACCTAAAGGGTGGTTGGATAGTGACTCCAAGGCTCCAGCGATATTAGCTACTTCATCGGTCAGGTTGTGTTCTACCACCTTTGGGGATCCCAAAGTAAGCGTACCTGTTTTATCGAAGATCACTACACCGACGTCCTTTGTTGTTTGTATTGCTTCAGCGTTTCTTATGATTAAACCACGGCGCATGGCTTTACTGGTGCCCGTTATCAAAGCCATGGGTGTGGCCAACCCAAGAGCACAAGGACAGGCGATTACAATGGTTGTAACGAAGGCAAACACCCCCACGGAGAAAGGATCACGTGTCTTTATGACCCAGGGCAAAAATTTGCTGGCAGTGTTTAAAAAATCACCCCATTTATCAACATTAAAGGCCCACAGCAATCCCGAAGTTAGGGCAAGCAAAAAGACAATTGGCACAAAAACATTGGTGATCCTATCAGCCAGCGCTTGAATCGGAATTTTTGATCCTTGGGCTTCCTGAATGAGGGATATCATCTGAGAAAGGAAGGTATCTTCTCCAACGTGAGTAACCCGCAATTTGATCAAACTCAACAAATTTAGCGAACCAGAGGTCAGCCTGTCGCCCACTTTTTTAAGTACAGGGATTGATTCTCCTGTGATCATCGATTCGTCAACGGAAGACATGCCTTCTATAACCTCGCCATCTACCGGAATGCGTTCCCCAGGCTTTACTAAAATTAAAAAGCCCTCTTTTACCGCCTCGATAGGGACTAAAATTTCCTTTCCCTCATCTGTTATAACCCTGGCTTCTTGGGCTTTAAGCTTGAGCAAGTTCTTTATTTCCTTAGTCGCTTTATCTCTTAAACGCGATTCTATAAAGCGTCCGGTAAGATGTATTGACATCACCATGGCACCAATGCTTCCGAAAGACGTTTCAAATAAACCAACTGCGGCCAGAAGGGCAGTTATAAAGGACATCACGGAGCCCAAAAAAACGAGCACATCCATATTGGCATGAAAATGAGTCAAGGCAATCCATGCTCCTTTGATCGTTTGCCCGCCCGCCACGAAAATGACCAGAGCAGAGGCTGCCACTTCGATGTGAAAAAACCACGGAATGTGATAACCGGCCATGTGCAAAAACATTAACGCCATTAGAGGCGCTGTTACCGACCAAGCCAGAATGACGTTGCGTTTCGAAGCTAAGTAGCGACGAGCCTCAAGGTCTTCTTGAGGCTCATAAGTTACGCCGTAACCAACCTTTTTTACAGCCTCTTCTAAAACTTTTTGAGGAACGTCTTTTTCCAAAACCACGAAGGCAGTCTCCGTGGCCAAGTTAACGGCAGCAAATTTCACGCCATCTACTTTCTTCAAAGCCTTTTCAACTATCATCGCGCATGTCGCACAGGTCATGCCCGTTACGCGAAAGCTTCTTTTTTCCTCAGTCGGCGTCATGCAGCTCATCTCCAATTTCACGTTTCATACTAAACGTCTTTTATTATAGGCGATATAAACATTGTTAGATATACCTAATTTACAATACTATTTTAAGGCAAGCTTTTCAATAATTCAAGCTTGCCCTTCGCCAAGTCTTTCTTAA
>CZCB01004758.1_pt1 | contig 12310 bp, 11 predicted proteins | sample 591991 | NCBI WGS metagenome assembly CZCB01 (sample SAMEA3556809, study PRJEB10932) | anaerobic digester metagenome | reverse complement strand
CCCAAAAATCCCAGTTCAGACAAGCAATATAGAAAGAAGTATGAGCATTAGTTTTCTACTATATACTATCTCCTTTCTCCTTTTCCCTTTCTACTTTCCCCTAAAAAACATATTTATCAAAATATATATGTAATTTTGCTTAACCTCCAAAAAACAAAAAAATTATGAAAAAACAATTTATTTTAACAGTAATAGTAACAATATGTATTTTATCTATTTTAAACGGACAAAATTCTAAAAATTTCAATAATAAATTTTTAGAAAACAAAAATCATCAGCACAAAACTGAATTGCAGAAAGAAAACCACACACCTTTTTCATCTGATAGATAGCATAGTAGTTTATAAATATGATGATATAACTGAACAATTGCTGCCTTATAGTTTGTATGAATACACTTATGATGCTAATAATAATTTAACCTCTGAAATTGTGAGCCATTGGGATATAAGTACAAATAGCTGGATATTTAGTTCTAAATATGAATACACTTATGACGCTAATAATAATGTGACAACTAGAATTTATAGTTATTGGGATACAAGTACAACTAGCTGGATAAATAGTTCTAAATATGAATACACTTATGATGCTAATAATAATTTAACCTCTGAAATTTATAGTTATTGGGATACAAGTACAAATAGCTGGATAAATTATTATAAATATGAATACACTTATGATGCTAATAATAATGTAACCTCTGAAATTTATAGTGAGTGGGATACAAGTATAAATAGCTTGATAAATGATTCTAAATGTGAATACACTTATGATGCTAATAATAATGTAACCTCTGAAATTACGAGTTATTGGGATACAAATACAAATAGTTGGATATATGGAAATAAATATGAATACACTTATGATATGATGGTTTCTATTGATAATGTTTTAGTCCCTTATGCTTTTGAATCTAATAATCCAATATTATCTTACTTTTATTATGAATATGATGGTAGCAATTTTGTACTTGATATGAAAGAGATATACTATTATTCAGATATTACTGGTATTAATGAGGTCACTGATAATTATAATGTTTCAATTTATCCCAATCCAGCTAACGATTATCTCTAATGATTAATACAACAACTAACGAAAATCTTAAAATAGAAATATATACTATTAGAGGGCAGAGTGTGATGAGCACAGAGTGCACTAATAACATATCTCAAATGCGAATAGATATATCACAATTACCAGCAGGTATGTATTTCATCAGAATAGCTAATAATCAAAATAATATTACTAAAAAATTTGTAAAAGAATAGATTATTAACCCTGACCTTTAGGTCAGATTAATAATATCTGGTTATTTACTCCGACCTTCAAGTCAGGGAGTAAGATAGAAAGAGGTATGGGCTTTAGCCCTGAAAAAAACAAAATCTCAAAATCCTTTAATCCCAAAAATCATGGTTCAGACAATAAATAATTGATTAAGAAAAATGCTTATCGTATTTGTAAGGTACGACTAATTAAATTAATTTTCTAAAATCCAAAGGTCTGATTGTCCTGTTATAGCTTTAAGCTCTGTCAATCTTTGTACAGCTTCTTGTTTAGTTTGATAATTTTCATAAGCTATTCTGAATCTTTTATTTTCATCATCAGTGATAATTGTTGCATTTTTAAACCCTTTTTTAATATAATTGTTTCTAATATATTCAGCATCATCATAATCGATGGTACTAGCACCGATTATATAGAATGATTTAGGTGGATTTAGAATGCTTTCTAATTCTTTCTAGTCATAAGAGAGGATTTTAAACTCTACACGTCTATTTAATTGTCGTCCTTCTTCTGTTAGATTAGTAGCTAATGGTTTAGTAAATCCATATCCTTTAGCTATGAGTCTTTTAGAATCTATTCCTTTATTAATTAAATAGTCTACAACAGCTTGAGCTCTTCGTTTAGACAAATTGATATTATATTCATAACTGCCGATTCTATCAGTATGTGCAGAAATTTCTATAATAGCTGTTGGATTATTAATTAAAAATTGATACAAATGATCTAATTCTTCTATAGATTGTGGTCTAAGTGTAGCTTTATCAAAATCGAAATAAATATTTCTGAGTATAATTGTTTCTCCGACTTTTAAAGGTTCTTTTACAGGCTCTGTAGCTTCAGCTATTTGCTGATTTAGTTGTGCAATTTCTGCTTTTTCTAAAAAAATATCCATCAGTATTACGCTTCGTGGCTCATCATTTAATATAGTAATTATTTTATTATTTTTAAAATAACCTGGAGCTGAAGCTGTTAATAAATATTTTTTATCATAATTTAAGAAAACTTCTCCATAACCACTTTCATCAGATAATAATTCGTATACAATATTATTATTGATATTATCGTGTATTACAATATCTGCTTTGACAGGTTTAAATGATGAAGCATCTATTGTTCTAACTATCAATTTTAGTTGACTTGTTCTACTACTGATAATATTCATTAAATACAAATCTTGATCTCCATAACCTTTAATGTCTGCACTAGAAAAGAAAGCATATTTTTCATCTGGACTTGGGTAATAAAATACATCATTGTCTGGAGAGTTTATAGGATATCCTATATTTGTAGGTGGGTTCCAGAAGCCATCTTCAGTTAAATTAGTAAAAAATATATCATATCCTCCCATATTTTCATGACCTTGAGAAGAGAAATATAAAGTAACCCCATCGGGCAAAATAAATGGAGCATCTTCATTATATTTAGTATTAATTATTGGTCCTAAATTTTCAGGCTCTAACCATCCGTTTTCTCCTAATTCAGTTTTCCAAATATCTAATCCACCATATCCACCCGGTCTATCACTTGTGAAGTATAATGTTTTACCATCAGGAGATAAACTAGCATGAGTTTCTCTATATTGAGAATTAATTACTGGAAATTCTTTTAGAATAGACCATTTACCATTATTATTTAATTCACTATAGTAAATATCTCCATTGCCTTTGTCACTTCTATAAACAAATAACATTTTGCCGTCAAAGCTTAAACTAATAGTCGACTCATGATATTTAGTATTTATTTTACCAGGAATTGGTTTGGCTTCTGACCACTGATATTGATCTCCATTTTTTTCTAATTTAGAGAAATAAATATCTTCATAATATTTGCCATCAGGAGCTAATTTGCCTCCAGTAGTGCCTTCGCGTCTAGAAGTAAAATATAAGATTGAATCTTTAAAATCAAAAACAGGAGAATATTCTGGATATTTCGTATTAATGGATGGTCCAAGATTTTCAACTTTTACTACAGCAGGAATATTAATTAATGACTGAGCAGTATATGATTTTTGTCTAAGCCATTTCACACTATCTATCATTGCATTACTCTCAGATTTTTCTATAAATAGGTTGTAATAATCAATAGCTTTATCAAAATTATATTTTAAATGATAAACCTCAGCAAGGTAGATATATACATCAATGGGAGCTTCCGTAGTTTGGTAATTATCTATATAACTCAATGTTACATTTTTACTAGCTTTTTCAAAATAGGGTTCTGACGATAATTTATCTTGAGAATTGAAAAGACATACACCAATATTGTACATTAGATTAGCATTATCTGTATATTTCTCTTCCCATTTTTTTAATAAATTTAAAGCACCATCGAATTTATTCATAGACATTAGTAATCTAGCATCAGTATAATCTGATTGATATTTTTTATCAATTTTTGATTCATTTTGACTCATTAAAAATGAGCAATTAATCACTATATAAAGTGATATAAATAAAATTTTACTTGTCATTTATATAAATTTTTATACAAAAATACATAAAATCATTTTTTCTACAAAATCTAAAATTTTAAAATATGACAATAAATATTTAAAATAATTAATAAAAAATTTTTATTTTAGCAAAAAATATATGTATAAAAGAATCTTATTAAAATTAAGTGGAGAAGCTTTAGCTAGTAAAGATGGTAGTAGCATCGGTATAGAACAGCTCGAACATTATTGTAATGAAATAGCTGATGCCTATTCAATGAAAGTACAAGTGGCAATAGTGATAGGTGGTGGTAATATTTTTAGAGGTATTCAAGGAATAAATAGTGGATTTTCTCGATTACAAGGCGATTATATGGGAATGATGGCTACAGTAATTAATAGTTTAGCTCTACAAGAGATGCTTGTGCAATATAACATTTCATCAAAGATATTTGGCGCGATTTCTATTGAAAATATTTGTGAAAAATTTTATTTTAAAAATGCTATTGAATTATTAGAACAAAATAAAGTAATTATTTTATCTGGAGGTACAGGTAATCCACTATTTACAACTGATTCAGCTGCAGCGCTGAGAGCTATTGAGATAGGGGCAGATGTATTATTAAAAGGTACAAAAGTTGATGGAGTATATACTGAAGATCCTTTAAAAAACCCTAATGCTAAAAAATATGAGAATATAAGCTATGATGAAGCATTTGAAAAAAAACTAAAAGTATTAGATCTGACTGCTTATACTCTCTGCATGGAAAATAAATTACCAATCATTGTTTATGATGCCACTAAAAAAGGTAATCTAAAAAAAGTTTTAATTGGTGAAAAAATAGGAACTTTAATATCATAGAAACTAAGAAATACAATAAAATTAAAAAAATTATTAATGACTAATAAAAGAACTAAAAAGATATTGTTTTTATGCCCATATCCAATTAATAAAGCTCCTAGCCAAAGGTTAAAATATGAACAATATTTTCCATATTTTATAGAGAATGGATGGCACATTAAAGTTTCGCCTTTTGTATCAGAAAAATTTTGGAAAATTATTTACAAAAAAGGTCATTTCATTGAAAAAACAATTTTTACAATTTGTGGTTATCTGTACCGATTTAGAGATTTATTTTATATCAGAAAATATTATGTGGTTTATGTACATTTATGGGTAACTCCATTGGGCTTGCCCATATTTGAATGGTTAACAAAAAAATTTGCAAAAAAATTAATTTATGATATAGATGATATGGTTTTCCTAGGACATTCTAGTGAAGCTAATAAATTTATTATAAAGATCAAAGGAACAAAAAAAATGATTTTCCTAATGAAAAATTCTAATCATGTGATCACTTGTACACCTTATCTAGATCAATTTGTTAGACAATATAATGAAAAAACCACAGATATTTCATCTACAATAAATACTAATATATATTTACCACGTACCGATTATCAATTGAATGATATTCCTATTCTAGGGTGGAGTGGGAGCCACAGCACTTCTAAATATTTAAAACTTTTGGAGCCCGTATTTTTAGAATTGCTAAAAAAAGAAATACCATTTCAAATTTTAATTATTGGGGATGAAAACTTTCACTTTTCAGATATAAAAATACCTTATACAGCTATCCCATGGAATCTAGAAACAGAAGTCGAGGATTTAAAGAAAATAGATATTGGTTTATATCCTTTACCAGATGAGCCATGGGTCTATGGTAAAAGCGGTTTAAAAGCTTTACAATATATGGCATTGGGTATACCTACAATAGCCACAGCTGTAGGAGCAAATTTTCGTATTATTACTGATGCAGAAAATGGTTTTTTAATACCTATTAATGACCTTGATTTATGGGAAAAAATAATAATACAGCTACTTAATGATAAAGAATTACGAGAAAAAATTGGTAAAAAAGGACGAGAAACAGTTGAAAGATATTATTCATTAGAAGCAAATAAAAACAAATATTTATCTATTTTGGAGTCCATGATATAATGAAGATTATTTGAAAAATTAATGTGATTAATTTTTTGATAAATTATTTACGGTTCTATAACGTTTATTGTAGGTTAATTATTTTACCACAAAGAACACCAAGATATTACACAAAGTTCATTCTGTTAAATAATTCCACATAAGCAAAATTGTTTTGCATTTAACAGGATGAATAAAGTGCTAAAGTCATTAAGAATTATCAGGGCTAAAGCCCGATTAACATATTTATTAAGTCCACGACCTAAAGGTCGTGGTTAATAGAAGTGGGAGATAGATAGCAAAGTAAGATAGAAAGATGTATTATCTCAAAACATAGAAAAAAGTGTGGGCTTTGGCCCTGAAAAACAAAATCCCAAAATCCTTATTCCCACTAATTCTGGTTCAGACAATTATTTCTATCATTCTCTGTGTTCTTTGTGCCTTCTTTGAGAACTTTGTGGTTAATATTCAACTGTTTAATAATAAATAAAATTCATTTTTATAAAGTTACTTTTTTTAATTTTTATAAATTCAAAACGTTATTGCACCTTATTTACCAAATTAAACTTTGTTCAATCTTTTTTCTGATATTTATTTAGATATATAAATCTACTATTAACTTGTTTTACTAAATACTAAACTAATTATAAGTAAAAAAATTTTTTTAATTAAAAATAAATATTACCTTTGCTTAAATTTATAAATAAATTTTGTAGTAAACATTAATTATTGTAATAAAAAATATCGATAATATATATATTTATGTATATTAATTCATTAATTTTTACTATTAGCATTAAAATTAATAAAATAATTTAATTAATTTTGTAACAAAAAGAATATTATTTTAGTTATGTTTTTTTTTAACTAGTTTAAATATATTTACAAGTAGAATCCATTTTTTACTTTAAAAATAAAATGGAGGCGGAATCCGAAAAGCCTTACGAGTAGGAATATTTTAAAAAAAATAAATTATGAAAAAGACAAAAATTTTTTTATTTTTAGGTGTAGCTATAATGATGGCTCTCACCTCTTGTACGATGCAAAAGAGGGTTTATACCTCTGGTTATCACATCGAGTGGCTTAATGGTAATAATGCTACTGTTAAGCAAAATAATTCTCAGGCAGAAGAGCAAAAGAATTATAACAAAACAACGATTGCTACTGTTTCTACTATTAATGAAGAAAAAATATTAAATAATAAAACTGAAATTACTGAAATTAATAATGAAAACAATAATCCAGTAGCAACAGTTAATGAAAATTTTGTGGCTTCTACTACAAATGATCCTAATGTTTATACTTCTCAACAAACTAATAATTGGTATAGTTCACCAGTTCAAAAAAATTCTAATACTCAAAATGATCCCAAGACTATTGTAAAGCAAAGTACAACTAATACCGAAAGTACCGCTAGTGAAAACACAAAATCTGCTGGTAAAAGCTGGATAGCAGCTTTGTTACTATGCATATTTTTGGGAGTTTTAGGTATTCATAGATTTTATCTTGGTTATACTTGGCAGGGTATAGTCCAGTTATTTACTGCTGGCGGCTTGGGTATATGGGCGCTTATAGATTTGATTAGAATTATTACTAGAGATTTACAACCAAAAAATGGTAGTTATACTGATTAAATAAATTTATTTTTGTTGCAGGATGAAATATTCCTGCAACAATTTTTTTAAATAGCAAAATGAGAATTTCTTATTTATTATTTTGCATTTTTATTTTCTCTTTTCAGTCATGCACTTTTATTCGTTATATGAACACGAAAGAAATTGTAAATAAAAATGAAAGCGAAATAGCCAAATATCTAGAATCTAATAAAATAGATTTTTACGATTATTCTTTTGTTTTTCCTGGAATTAATATAGATTCACTATATAATGAAAACCATGTGCTTGATTTGTGGAAGTACGAAAGGGGAACAGAGCAATCTACAATTCAAATTAGAGTATATAATTCATCTGGGAATTTGATAAATGGCTATACTCAATGCTATGGAAATTTGAATTCCATCAATATCTTATCAGAAAAAAATACAAAAATATTTCAGAGATTACCAAATAATTATTCTTTATTATTTGAAAATGAATTGTCCCTATTAAATATTCAAGAAAAGGTGAAAGATGAAATAAAATTGAAAAGTTCTCAAAAAACATTCACAATTGTAATATATTGGAATATTTGGTCAAATTATTTTTCAAAAATCATTTTTCAAAAATTAAAAAAGTATTTAAAAAGATATGAAATGTATGACGATGTGTTAATTATATTAATAAACACAGATAATGTTCATAAATAATAAAATTTGTAGTAGAAAAGATATTATAATATAAGTGTAGTTTTGGGAGTTTCATTTTTTGTTATACTGTTGCGATTTTCATTTCTTTTTGAATTTATTATTTATTTTATTGCAAATTATTACAAAAATTTTTCAGAAAGCATTATCGTATAAATAACTATTTCATTTACAATTATTTTCTCTAAAAATAAATTATAATATCAATTATGACATTAGTCATTTAATTATTTTACTTCTTTTAATTTAATTAATTTTGCAAAACAAAAATAGATTTATGCAGGATGAAAATTTAGACTGGATAAAAGAACAAGAATATGAGTATGGATTTGAGACATCTATAGAGACTGATGTTTTTCCTAAAGGTATCAATGAAGATATTATTAGAAAAATAAGTGCTATTAAAGGTGAGCCCGAGTTTATGCTCGAGTTTAGACTCAAAGCTTTTGATAATTGGAAAAATATGGAAGCTCCCACTTGGGGACATCTCACATTTGCTCCTATAGATTTTCAAGATATTAGCTATTATGCAGCTCCTAAAAAGTCAAAAACTAATAATAGTGAAATAGATCCCGAACTTTTAGAAACTTTCGATAAATTGGGTATCCCATTAGAAGAAAGAAATGCCCTTGCTGGCGTAGCAGTAGATGCTATTTTTGATAGTGTATCAGTGAAAACAACTTTTAGAGAAGAGTTGGATAAATTGGGCATTATATTTTGTCCTATCAGTGAGGCTATAAAAAATCATCCTGATTTAATACAAAAATATTTAGGCTCGGTAGTGCCACCTAATGATAATTTTTATGCTGCATTAAATTCAGCAGTTTTTAGCGATGGGTCTTTTGTTTACATTCCTAAAGGCGTCAGGTGCCCAGTGGAGTTAAGTTCATATTTTCGTATTAATACTAAAAATATAGGACAATTTGAACGTACATTGATTATAGCAGATGAAGGCAGCTATGTTAGCTATTTAGAAGGTTGCACTGCTCCTATGCGTGATGAAAATCAATTGCATGCTGCTGTGGTAGAATTAATAGTTTTAGACAATGCAGAAATCAAATATAGCACTGTTCAGAATTGGTATCCAGGAGATAAAAAAGGTAAAGGTGGTATATATAATTTAGTGACTAAACGTGGATTATGTAAAGGTAAAAATAGCAAAATTTCTTGGACACAAGTAGAAACTGGCTCTGCTATTACTTGGAAATATCCTAGTTGTATATTATCAGGAGATAATTCTACCGGTGAATTCTATAGTGTAGCAGTAACAAATAATTATCAACAAGCTGATACTGGTACAAAAATGATACATATAGGCAAAAATACTCACAGCACTATCATATCAAAAGGTATCTCTGCTGGTAATAGTCAAAATAGCTATAGAGGTTTAGTAAAAATCACAAAAAATGCTATTAATTCCAGAAATTATACTCAATGCGATTCTTTACTTTTAACGGATCATTGCGGTGCACATACATGGCCATATATAGATGTGGCTAATGATGATTCCATCGTAGAGCACGAAGCTACTACTTCGAAAATATCTGATGAGCAATTATTCTATTGCAATCAACGTGGCATCAGCACAGAAGAAGCCATCAGATTAATAGTAAATGGTTATACTCGAGAGGTAATAAGTAAGCTACCTATGGAGTTTGCTGTAGAAGCTCAGAAATTACTTTCGCTGAGTTTAGATAATAGCGTTGGTTAAAAAAATTATTAAAAATATAAACATGGCATTACTAGAAATAAAAAATTTAAATGTTTTTGCAGAAGACAAACATATATTAAAAAACTTCACTCTCACAGTAAATAATGGTGAAGTGCATGCTATCATGGGGCCTAATGGTACTGGTAAAAGCACCTTAGCACATGTGATAACTGGTAAACCTGGCTATAAAGTAGAAGGCGAAATATTATTTAATGGTAAAAATTTATTAGAAATGCCAGTAGAGGATAGAGCTAGAGAAGGTATTTTCCTCAGCATGCAATATCCCATTGAGATTCCTGGTGTGCCAATGCTTACCTTTCTGCGAACAGCTGTTAATGAAATTAGAATGTCTAAAGGATTAGAGTCTCTCTCTCCAGCAGAATTTATGAAATATATAGAAAGTAAAAAGTCAATAATCGAAATACCTACAGATTTATTAAAAAGAGCTGTGAATGTAGGCTTCTCTGGTGGTGAGAAAAAAAGAAATGAAATTTTTCAAATGGCTATATTAGATCCTATCCTTGCTATTCTCGACGAAACAGACTCTGGATTAGATATAGATGCTATGAAAATAGTAGCTAATGGTGTAAATAATATGCGCTCTACAGAAAGATCATTTATAGTAATCACCCATTATTATCGTTTATTAGAATATATAGAACCTGATGTTGTCCATATAATGATTAATGGAAAGATAGTGAAAACTGGCGATAAACATTTAGCTGTAGAAGTAGAAGAAACAGGATATGATATTTATCGATAAAATTATTTATTATGAAAAATGAACTATTAGAACAAATAAAGGAAATAGCACCAAAACTTTTGAACTTAGAGGAACTGTGGACACAAAGAAATCAACACTACCATACTTTCCTTAGTTTGGGGTTCCCCAATAATAAAATAGAACAATGGAGACAAACCCCTATTGATGAAGTGATGAATAAAGATTTTCATTATGTTATCAACAATTCACCTATTCAGATAGAAAAAATACAAAAATATTTGACCTGTACTATTGAAAATTTTGAGAAATATTTGTTTTTAATACATAATGGCTCATACATTTATACTGATCAACCCATTTATCATGACGAAGAAACTGGTTTATTAGCAGGTAGTCTTAGACATGCTTATGTATTATTTCCTGAAATTTTTAATAAATATTTTGATACTATAGCAGATCCCACTTATAACGGTTTTGTAGCTCTCAATATGTCATTAGCTTCTAGCGGTTTTTTTCTTTATATACCTGCGGGCGTAAAGGTAAATATTCCTATTCAGTTGATTAATTATTCTGATGGTGATAACAACCCATTTATGCAATCTCGTAATATTATAATTATTGATGATGACGCCGAAGTAACTTTTTTGCAGTGTGATGATACGTATAAAGCAAATGATAATAGCTTTTCTAATATATTAACTGAATTCTATTTGGGTAAAAATGCAAAATTATATCATTATAAATTACAAAATAAAAGCAATTATTCTTCATTAATAAACACAATGTTTTTTAAATTGAAAGAATCTTCTTTCATGCATTCATTGACATTAACATATAATGGTGGTTTTATTAGAAATGAAAGTATTATAGATATGGATGAGCCTGGGGCAGAAGCTAAAATGTTCGGACTAGGATTAATAGATCGTACACAAATCATAGAAAACTTAGCTTTTATCCATCATAATGCTGAAAATTGTAATTCTTATCAAGCTTTTAAAAATATTATTGATGAGAAAGGAAGAGGACTATTCAATGGTCATATTACAGTGATGCCAGGAGCACAAAAAACTAATGCATATCAAATAGCACGTAATATCCTTCTGACGTCTGAAGCAAGAGTTTTTGTGAAACCATTCTTAGAAATTTATGCTGATGATGTGAAGTGTAGCCACGGATCTAGCATTGGCAAACTAGATGATGATGCTCTTTTTTATTTGATGCAACGTGGTATCTGTGAAAGAAATGCAAAATTACTTTTAATGTATGCATTCACTAATGATATCGTCGAGGAAATACATATCGAAGATTTGAAGAAACAAACCATTGGGATGATAAACCGTAGATTAAATGGTGAATTAACATTTTGTGATCAATGTGTACTTGGATGCACAAAATTCGAAATTCCTGAAATAGATTTCGAAACAATGAATTAATTTCATATTACTCTATTTAGGTTTCAATAATTTTTAATGTTGGTAAAGTTAAAGAGAGAAATTTTATAAAAAATCAAGGAATTTTTTTATAAAATTATTTTTAAAAAGATTAGAGAAACAAGAGTTTTATTGTTACGAATGGGGTAAGTAGTAGGTTTTATGAAAATTAAGTGCAATAAAGTTTTAGCAATGTGTGAATAAAGGTGTTGATAAATAAGTTTATGTTATACTTAACAATTTATATAATATTAATATTTTTTATTATTTTTGTCAAAATTTTTTATTATGGAAAAATTACTAGAAAATTCAAAAGAATACCTTTCTCTGCCAAAGGATCGCAAGCGTGATTATTTAGATCAGCTATACCAATTTCTGTTGGATGATCATGCTACAGTAGTTGATTATCAAAAGCTAAAAATCCAATCTACAGCTGCCATT